>Ga0213828_1000752_pt1 | contig 29884 bp, 22 predicted proteins | sample MC6MC0897MG_FD_180664 | JGI IMG/M metagenome (GOLD analysis project Ga0213828, IMG submission 180664) | Enriched soil aggregate microbial communities from Iowa State University, Ames, United States - MC6-MC0897-MG | ecosystem: Environmental > Terrestrial > Soil > Unclassified | place: USA: Iowa... | reverse complement strand
AGTGAAACGATGCATCGCCGATGGTAGTGTGGGGTCTCCCCATGTGAGAGTAGGTCATCGTCAAGATTCATTTCGCAAAACCCCTATCTGCGCAAGCAGGTAGGGGTTTTGTCTTTGCGGCTGGAAAAGAATTGTCGCCATGCTCGCCATAAGCCCGGCCATGCCCCGTGATATGGTTCCGCATCAGAACCCACTGCCTTCCAGGGAATGCTCAATGGTCAACACCACCACCCTTCAGCCCGGCTTCATGATCGTGCATGGCAACCGCCTAGACGACTTGCGCAGCTTGGTGGTGAGCTGGATGCGTCGGTACCCGTTAGCGCCGTTGGAAAACGAAATTGCCCTGGTGCAAAGCAACGGCATTGCCCAGTGGCTGAAACTGGCGCTGGCTGAAGACCCTGAAGAGGGTGACCTGGGCGGCTGTGGCATCGCGGCCGCGATCGATGTGCAACTGCCCGGCAGTTTCATGTGGCAGCTTTACCGTCGGGTACTGGGCCGCGATGAAATCCCTGAGGTGTCCTTGCTCGACAAGGCGCCGCTGACCTGGCGCCTGATGCGCTTGCTGCCGTCGTTGATCGAGCGCGAGCACTTCGAGCCCTTGCGGCGTTTTCTTACCGACGATAGCGACCTGCGCAAGCGTTATCAGCTTGCCGAGCGCCTCGCCGACTTGTTCGACCAATACCAGGTCTACCGAGCTGACTGGCTCAAGGACTGGGCGGGCGGTGATCACGTCCTCAATACCGCTCGGGGCGAGCGTAAAGCGCTGCCCCCTGGCAATCGCTGGCAGGCCGAGCTGTGGCGCGCCCTGCTGGAAGATGTCGGCGAACAAGGCATGGCGCAGAGTCGCGCGGGCGTGCATCAGCGTTTCATCGAGCGCATCAACAGCCTGGAACAAGCCCCTGCGGGCCTGCCATCGCGGGTGATCGTGTTCGGTATCTCTTCCCTGCCGGCTCAGGCACTGGAGGCGTTGGCTGGGCTGGCCCGGTTCAGCCAAGTACTGCTTTGCGTTCACAACCCTTGCCGCCATCACTGGGCCGATATCGTCGCCGACAAAGACCTGCTGCGCCATCAGTACAAGCGCCAACAGCGCAAGCAGGGCATGCCGCTGCTGCTGGATGACCAATCCCTGCACCAGCACGCGCATCCGCTGCTGGCCGCCTGGGGCAAGCAGGGCCGTGACTACATCAACCTGCTCGACAGCTATGACGACCCGGGCAGCTACCGCGGTGTGTTCAGCGAGGGGCGCATCGACCTGTTCAGCGAGGGTTCGCCGACCACGCTGCTCAACCAGCTGCAAGATGACATCCTTGAACTGCGCCCGCTCGCCGAAACCCGTGAGCGCTGGCCGCAAGTTGACCTCGGGCAGGACCGTTCGATGCGCTTTCACGTCGCGCACAGCCCGCAACGCGAGGTGGAGATTCTCCACGACCAGCTCCTGGCACGCTTCAGCGCCGACCCTACCCTGCGCCCGCGCGACGTGATCGTGATGCTGCCGGCAATCGACACCTACGCGCCCCATATCCGCGCCGTATTCGGGCAGCTGCAGCGTCATGACCCACGCTACATTCCGTTCACCCTCACCGATCAAGGCCAACGCGGTCGGGAGCCATTGCTGATTGCCCTGGAGCACCTGCTCAAGTTGCCGGATAGCCGTTTCGCCGTCAGCGAAGTGCTCGACCTGCTCGACGTGCCGGCGGTACGCGCCCGTTTCGCCATCCGTGAGAGTGACTTGCCCACCCTGCATCGCTGGATCGAAGGCGCCGGTATCCGTTGGGGCCTGGATGCCGAGCAGCGCGCCAGCCTGGGCTTGCCGGAAGGCTTGGAGCAGAACAGCTGGCGGTTCGGCCTGCGGCGTATGCTGCTGGGTTATGCCGTTGGCGTAGGTGAGGGCTGTGATGGCATTGAACCCTATGACGAAATCGGCGGCCTGGATGCTGCACTGATCGGCCCGCTGGTGGCCCTGCTGGATGCCCTGGATGTGGCGTGCCAGGCCCTGGCCCAGCCCGCGACCGTCACCCAGTGGGGCGAACGCCTGAATGCCTTGTTGCAGGTGTTCTTCCTGGCTGAAGGTGAGCACGACGAGTTTCTGTTGATGCAGCTGCAGGACTTGCGCGATGCCTGGCTGCAAGTGTGCGAAACCGTCGGCCTGCAGGACTCGCTACCGCTGACCGTGGTCCGCGAAGCATGGTTGTCTGGCCTGGATCAGGGCAAGCTGTCCCAGCGCTTCCTCGCCGGCTCGGTAAACTTCTGCACCCTCATGCCCATGCGCGCCATCCCCTTCCGGGTGGTCTGCCTGCTGGGCATGAACGATGGTGACTACCCCCGCGCCCAGCAGCCGCTGGACTTCGACCTGATGGCCAGCGACTACCGCCCCGGTGATCGCTCGCGCCGTGAGGATGACCGTTACTTGCTGCTCGAAGCCCTGCTGTCGGCACGCGATCAGCTGTATGTCAGCTGGGTCGGGCGCAGTATCCGCGACAACAGTGAGCGCCCGGCCTCAGTGCTTATCGGCCAGTTACGCGACCATGTGGCTGCAGGTTGGCGTTTGGCCGGCACCGACGCGGGCCCAGGGTTTGGGCCGGACGAGCGGTTGCTGCATGCCTTGACGCAGGAGCACCCGCTACAGCCGTTCAGCCCGCGTTACTTCCAGAAGGGCAGCCCTTTGTTCAGCTTCGCCCATGAGTGGCAGGTGCTGCATCTGCCCGGGCAGGCGGTCGCGCAGCCCGATCCCGATCTGCCGCCCTACGTCGATGATGAAGCGCTGAGCCTGACGCAACTGCACGACTTTCTTCGCCACCCGGTGCGGCACTTCTTCAGCCAGCGTTTGAAGGTGTTCTTCGAGGCCCTGGAGGCGCCGACCCCGGATGAAGAGCCGTTCGTGCTCGATACCTTGCAACGCTATGGTGCCGCCGAAAGCCTGTTGAATGCCGCATTGGCTGACCCGGACCATGCCGAGCCTGCCTTGCAGGCGCAGGCCCGCCGCCTGCAAGCCTGTGGCCTGTTACCCCTTGCCGGTTTCGGGCAGCTCTTGCAGGCCGAGCTGATCCAGCCGCTGCCCGATCTGCTGCAACGCCATCGCCAGTTGTTGCAACGCTGGCCTCACCTGGTCGAAGGCGCATTGCCTGTTCATTTTGAACAGGGCAGGCATCGCCTCGAAGGCTGGCTGGGCCGGGTTTACCAGGCAGAAGATCAAAGCCTGCTCAGTATCACCACGGTACCGAACACCATCAGCGCCGGGCGCAACAACTACAAGTGGCACCGGCTGATCGCGCCCTGGGTCATGCACCTGGCCGCCTGTGCTGCGGGTTACCCGCTTAACAGTGCGCTGGTGGCCAGTGACCTGACCCTGCTGCTCGCGCCCTTGCCGCAAGGTGAGGCGGCGCAGCTGCTCGGCGACCTGCTGGTAGCGCGCCAGGCGGCAATGAACGCGCCACTGTCGGTGGCAGCCAAGACCGCCTTTGCCTGGCTGGGCCAGGACGATGCCGACAAGGCGCTGGCCGCAGCGGCCCGTGCCTATGAAGGTGACGAGCGCAACAGCTTCGGCGAGCGCAGCGAAAGTATTGCCCTGGCCCGGCAGTTCCGTGATTTCGCCGCGCTCAGCGCCGACGAAACCTTTGAAGGCTGGTGCGAAACCTTGTACCGCCCATTGTTCAACGCACCCTGGCAGGCCCTGGGCAACCCGGAGAGTGGCGCATGACGCTGGACCGTCCCCTGGCACTGAGTTTTCCCCTGCATGGCAGCCAGCTGATCGAAGCGAGCGCCGGTACCGGCAAGACATTCACCATCTCGGCGCTGTACCTGCGGCTGATCCTCGGCCACGGCGGCGAACAGGCTTTCGGCCGTGAGCTGTTGCCCCCGCAGATCCTCGTGGTGACCTTTACCGACGCCGCCACCAAAGAGCTGCGCGAACGCATACGGGCCCGCCTGGCCGAAGCGGCGCGGTTCTTCCGTGGCGAGCTTGAAGCGGCCGACCCACTGCTGCATCAGTTGCGCAGCGATTACCCGCAAGAAGCTTGGCCGCGTTGCGCCAGCCGCCTGGAAATCGCCGTGCAATGGATGGACGAAGCGGCGGTGTCGACCATCCACGGTTGGTGCCAGCGCATGCTTCGCGAGCACGCGTTCGACAGCGGCAGCCTGTTCACCCAGACGCTGGAGACCGATCACACCGACCTGCTTGGCCAGGTCATGCGCGATTACTGGCGGCGGTTCTGCTATGGCATGCAGGGTGAGGCGCTGGCCTGGGTGCGTGGCCACTGGGGCAGCCCCGACGCGCTGTTGCCGCGCATTCGCCCGCTGTTCGGTCGGGTACGGGCCCAGCAGCACGAGCAAGAACCCGAGGCGTTGATTGAAGACGCGCTTGCGCAACGTACCGAGCAGTTGGCCCAGCTCAAGGCGCCCTGGGCACAGTGGGCCGATGAGCTGCGGCAGATCTGCCGCGATGCCGTGGCCGCCAAGCTGGCCGACGGCCGCAAGATGCAGGCACGCTACTTCGAACCTTGGTTCGACAAGCTGAGCGCATGGGCCGCCGACGAACACATCGTCGAACTCGACCTGGGTACCGGCTTCACCCGCCTGACCCCGGCCGGCATGGCCGAGGCCTGGAAGTCAGGCGAGCCACCCGATCACCCGGGGCTGCGTGCCATGCAGACGCTGCAGCAGCAATTGCAGGCGCTGGCCAGCCCGGATGCGCGGCTGCTTGAACATGCTGCCAGCTGGGTCTCGGCGCGTTTTGAAGTGGAGAAGCGTCGGCGCGCCGAAATGGGCTTCGACGACATGCTGTTGCGCCTGCAACATGCCCTGGCCAGCGAGGCCGGCGAGCGCCTGGCCGGGTTGATTCGTGAGCAGTTCCCGGTGGCACTGATCGACGAATTCCAGGACACCGACCCGGTCCAGTACGGCATCTTCGAGCGGATCTACCAGATCACCGAAAACCGCACCGAAACCGGGCTGTTCATGATCGGCGACCCCAAGCAGGCGATCTATGCCTTCCGCGGCGCCGACATCTATACCTACCTTGCCGCCCGGCGTGCCACCACCGGGCGCCTACACAGCCTGGACACCAACTACCGCTCGAGCCAGGCGATGGTCGCGGCGGTCAACCAGGTGTTCCTCCAGGCCGAGACGCGAAGCCAGGGGCGAGGGGCGTTCCTGTTCCGTGAAGCCGATGACAACCCGTTGCCGTTCATCGAGGTGCGTGCCAAAGGCCGTGGTGAACAGCTGCTGGTGGATGGCGAGGTGTGTGCAGCCTTGCAATGCTGGCAACTGCAGAGCGAAGAACCGGTCTCGGGCACCCTGTACCGTCAGCAGTTGGCGGCCAGTTGCGCCAGCCATATCGTCGCCCTGCTCAACGGTGGCCAGCAGGGCACGGCGGGTTTCCGTAACGGCGAAGGCGAACTGCGCCCTTGCCTGCCATCGGATATCGCCATCCTCGTGCGCGACGGCCACGAAGCCCAGATGATCCGTGGCGAGCTGGCTGCTCGGGATGTGCGCAGCGTGTACCTGTCCGACAAGGACTCGGTGTTCGCCGCCCAGGAGGCCCATGACCTGCTGGCGTGGCTGAAGGCCTGCGCCGAACCGGACTCGGAGCGCCTGCTCAAGGCCGCCCTGGCCAGCCTCACCCTCGACCTGTCATTGGCCGCGCTGGACAAGCTGAACCAGGACGAGCGCGTGTGGGAAGACTGGGTCATGCGTTTTCGTCGCTACCGCGAGACCTGGCAGCGCCAGGGTGTGCTGCCGATGCTGCGGCACCTGCTGCATGACTTCCAGCTGCCGCGCACGCTCATCGCCCGCAGTGACGGCGAGCGCGTGCTGACCAACCTGCTGCACCTGGCCGAATTGCTGCAACAGGCGGCAGGTGAGCTGGATGGCGAGCAGGCATTGATCCGTCACCTGGCCGAGCACCTGTCCAGCTCCGGCCAGGCCGGCGAAGAGCAGATCCTGCGGCTGGAGAGCGATGAGCAACTGGTCAAGGTGGTGACTATCCACAAGTCCAAGGGCCTGGAATACCCCTTGGTCTACCTGCCGTTCATCTGCACCAGCAAGCCGGTAGACGGTACGCGCCTGCCGTTGGCCTGGCATGACAGCCAAGGCAACGCCCACCTGACCCTTACGCCTGATCAAGAGCAGATCGCCCGGGCCGATGACGAGCGCCTGGCCGAAGACCTGCGCCTGCTCTATGTGGCTCTGACCCGCGCCCAGCATGCCTGCTGGCTTGGCGTCGCCGACCTGAAACGCGGCAACCAGAAGCACTCGCAACTGCACCGTTCGGCGCTCGGTTACCTGCTGGGCGGTGGCCTTGCCCTGCCGAGTTCCGAGCAACTGGCGGGCTGGCTGCAGGCGTTGGCATCGGCCTGCCCGTACATTGCCTGCCCGCCGCTGCCGCTGGCCGACGATCAGGGGTATCGCATGCCGCATGCCGAACGTGAGCTGCTGCCTGCGCGCAAACCCCGGCGGGCGGCCGCAGAGAACTGGTGGATCGCGTCCTACAGTGCCCTGCGCGTCGGCGAGCAGACTCTCGGCGCCGACAGCTCGCAGGCCCAGCAACTGTTGGATGACGAAGTGGTCGACGCCCAGGTACTGCGCGAGTTGCCGGCAGAAGGCGGCGATATCCACCGCTTCCCGCGGGGGCCGAACCCCGGCACCTTCCTGCACGGCCTGCTGGAGTGGGCCGGCCGGGAAGGCTTCGCCGAGGTCAGCGGCAACCTTGAACTGATCGAACGCACCGTCGGGCAGCGCTGCAATCGGCGTGACTGGACCGGCTGGATCGCGACGCTGACGCCCTGGCTGCACCAGTTGCTGAACGAACCAATGCCTGTCCTGGGCCAGGAAGTAAGCCTGACCCTTGCGCAGTTGCGTCATTACCAGATCGAAATGGAGTTCTGGTTCGCCAGCCATCAGGTCGACGCCGAACAGCTCGATCGGCTGGTGGCGCGCCACACCCACCCAGGCCATGCGCGCCCGGCGGCGCAACCGACGTTGCTCAACGGCATGTTCAAGGGGTTTATCGACCTGGCCTTCGAACTGGACGGGCGCTATTACGTGGCCGATTACAAATCCAACTGGCTGGGCCCGGACGTCCAGGCTTACGACAGCTTGGCCATGGAAAAAGCCATCCTCGAGCATCGCTACGACTTGCAGTACGTCCTGTATCTGCTGGCCCTGCACCGTCAGTTGCGCGCCCGGCTGCCTGATTACGATTACGACCGCCATGTCGGCGGCGCCCTGTTCATCTTCCTGCGTGGTGCCAGCAGCAGCGGCCATGGCGTGTACTTCGCCAAGCCGCCGCGTGTGCTGATCGAAGCACTCGATGCACTGTTCCGGGGTGAGTCTGCGCCCGAGCAGCAGGACCTGTTTGCCGGAGCCGCGCCATGAGCCGAAGCCTCACCGACCTGTTGCCCACCCCCTTGCATGCCGAGCACCTGCTGGCCCTCGCGCCGCAGCGCGACAGCGGCGACCTGCTGCTACTGCTGGACCGTTGGGTCGAGCGTGGCTGGCTGCGTGCCCTCGATCGTGCCTTCGTGTCGTTTCTCGAAGAACGTGCGCCCGGCAGCGATCCGTTGCTGTTGCTGGCGGCAGCCTTGGCAAGCCATCAGCTGGGCCATGGGCATGTCTGCCTGGACCTGCAGCAGACCCTGGCCGAGCCAGACTTCGCGCTGTCGCTGCCGCCGGAAGGTGACGCCCTGATCGGCCCCTTGCTGTTGCCTTCGCAACTGCTTGCCGGTCTGGACCTTCAGGCCTGGCGTCAGCGCATCGCGGCCAGCCCACTGGTGGCCAGTGGTGACACACCCGGCCAGCAGGCGCGGCCGCTGGTGATCAGTGGCGAGCGTCTGTACCTGCGCCGCTACTGGAGCTACGAGCGGCGCATCGACCACAACCTGCGCCAGCGCCTGAGCCAGCACGAGGCAGCGCCCAGCGACTTGCCGGCTCGCCTGGGCCAGTTGTTCGACGAAGGCGCCCTGGCTGGCCAGGTCGATTGGCAAAAGCTTGCCTGCGCCCTGGCGACCCGGGCCGGCTTCAGCATCATCACTGGCGGCCCCGGCACCGGCAAGACCACCACGGTGGTGCGGTTGCTGGCCTTGCTGCAGGCGCCGGCGGTGGAGCAGGGCAGGCCTTTGCGCATTCGCCTGGCCGCGCCGACCGGCAAGGCGGCGGCGCGCCTGACCGAGTCCATCGGCCAGCAGGTCGAGCGGCTGCAGGTCAGTACTGCCGTGCGCGGGCAGATCCCCACCGAGGTCAGCACCGTGCACCGGCTGCTGGGCAGCCGCCCAGGGTCGCGGCACTTCCGCCACCATGCGGGTAATCCGTTGCCACTGGACGTGCTGGTGGTGGACGAGGCCTCGATGATCGACCTGGAGATGATGGCCAACCTGCTCGATGCGCTGCCACCTCGCGCGCGGCTGATCTTGCTGGGTGATAAAGACCAGTTGGCCTCGGTCGAGGCGGGTGCGGTACTGGGTGACCTGTGCCGGGATGCCGAGGACGGTTGCTACTCGGCCGCGACCCAGGCGTGGCTGGAGCAGATCGGCGGCCAGTCGCTGCAGGGCAGTGGCCTGGTGGCCGGTGATGCGCAGCGCAATCCGCTGGCGCAGCAGGTGGTGATGCTGCGTTTTTCCCGGCGCTTCGGCGAGGGCAGCGGCATTGGCCAATTGGCTCGGCTGGTCAACCGTCAGGAATCGCATGCGGCGCGCAATCTGCTCGCCCTGCCACCGCCCGATGTGAATGGCCTGTCGCTGAAGAACGAACAGGACCGGGCCTTCGACCGTTTGCTGCTCGACGGCCTCAACCGCGGCGCCGAGGGCCCGCAAGGCTATCGCAGTTACCTGCGGACCCTGGGGCGTTATCGGCCGGCACCTGGCACCGCTTATGACGACCCACTGTGGGAGCAATGGGCGAGCAAGGTACTGCACGGTTTCGAGGACTTCCAGCTGCTCTGTGCGGTACGCCGGGGCGCTTGGGGGGTGGAGGGCCTCAATGAGCGGGTGGCTCGGGTGCTGCACAATGCCGGGCTGATCGACGCCCAGCAGCCCTGGTACGAGGGCCGGCCCGTGCTGGTGACGCGCAACGATTATGGCCTGGGCCTGATGAACGGTGACATCGGCATCGCCTTGCGCCTGCCGGATGAGCGGGGCGAGCCGCTGCTGCGGGTGGCCTTCCCGCGTAACGATGGCAACGGCGGAGTACGTTTTGTCTTGCCAAGCCGGCTCAACGAGGTGGAAACCGTGTTCGCCATGACCGTGCACAAGTCCCAGGGCTCGGAGTTCAGCCATACCGCGCTGGTGCTGCCGGATGCCCTCAACCCGGTGTTGACCAAGGAGCTGGTGTACACCGGCATCACCCGGGCCAAGCATTGCTTCAGCCTGATCGAGCCACGCCAGGGCATATTCGAAGAGGCGGTGTCACGCAAGGTACGGCGGATTTCCGGCTTGATGCTCGAACAGGTCTGAATCGCCCACTGCTGCCATCATTGCGGCGCGGCCCTTGTAGGAGCGGCCTTGCGTCGCGAAAGGGCTGCGCAGCAGCCCCAGGTTCTGTGTTGCAACAAGGTTATGTGGTTGCAACAAGGTTCTGTGGTTGCAACAAGGTTCTGTGGTTGCAACAAGATCACCGGGGCCGCTGCGCAGCCCTTTCGCGACGCAAGGCCGCTCCTACAAAAGCCACGCAAGTCAGGGTTGGCGGCCATGTGCTATCGTTGCGCCAATATCTGAAAGGACTTCGAGAGATTTCCCACATGACCGTGGCCGGGAGGCGATTGACGAGCTGTATGCTTTCGCTGTTGCTGGCCGCCCTGTCGCTACCGGCAGGCCCTGCCTGGGCGGAATCCTCAGCCACCGCTGTGCAAGCACAGCAACGCGCCAAGGCCGTCACCCAGGTGGTGTTGGGAATCTTCAGCTACGCACGCTGGCCAGCCGAACCTGCGCCGTTGCGCCTGTGCCTGGTCGGCCCTACCGAGTACGCCGACGACCTGATCAAAGGGCATGTGCAGGAATCCGGGCGGCCTTTGCAGGTGCGTCGCCTGCTGGCTGACGATGCACAAGTCGCCCAGGCCTGCGATGCCATTTACATCGGCAAGCTCGATCAAGGCCAACGCGATCGGTTGTTCCAGCGCGTCAGCGGTCACCCGGTATTGAGCATCAGCGAGGCCGACGACCCCTGTACCGTCGGCAGCTTGTTCTGCCTGCGGGTCAGCGATCAGCAGGTCGCCTTTGAAGTGAACCTCGACTCCGTGGCCCGTTCGGGCGTACGCATCCACCCCAGCGTGCTGCAATTGTCCCGGCGCCGAGGTGCGCAGCCATGAAAGCTGCCAACAAGCGCATGCGCCCGACCCTGCGTTCGGTGCTCGGCCGTGGGCACCTCAATGTTGCCCTGCTCGCCGTAGGCCTGGTCGGTGTTTCGCTGACCGTGCTGGGCGTGCTTGCCCTGCAGGTCTATGCCAACCACAACCTGCACCTGATCGCCCGCTCGATCACCTACACCGTGGAAGCCGCCGTGGTGTTCGACGACCGCGTCGCAGCCAATGAGGCGCTGGCGTTGATCGCCAGTACCGAAGAGGTGGCCGACGCCAAGGTGTTCAACAATGACGGTGAGCAACTGGCCCACTGGCAACGCAACGACAGCGGCATGCTCGCCCACCTGGAAACCCTTGTCGCCACCACGCTGCTGGACGAACCGGTCAACCTGCCGATCCATCACCAGCAGCAAAAGGTCGGGCACATCGAGCTGATTGGCCAAGGCCGCAGCCTGTTGCTGTTCCTGCTCGGCGGGTTGGGCGGGATCCTGTTGTGCATGGTGCTCAGCGCAGTCATCGCCCTGTACTTGTCGCGGCGCCTGCTCGGCGACATCGTCCGGCCATTGCGCGGCTTGGCCAGCGTTGCTCATGCCGCGCGGCGCGAACGGCGCTTCGACCGTCGCGTGCCGGAGGCGCCGATCGCCGAACTCAACGAGCTGGGTAACGACTTCAACGCCTTGCTCGATGAACTGGAGGTGTGGCACAGCCACCTGCAGAGCGAAAACCAGACCCTGGCCCACCAGGCCAGCCATGACAGCCTGACCGGCCTGCCCAACCGCGCCTTCTTCGAAGGGCGCCTCAGCCGTTGCCTGCGCAATGCTGCGCGCCAGCAGGATCACCTGGCGGTGCTGTTCCTCGACAGTGACCACTTCAAGCAGATCAATGACAGCTTGGGCCATGCCGTAGGCGACGAGGTGCTGATCAGCGTTGCCGACCGCATCCGCGCCCAACTGCGTGAGCACGACCTGGTGGCGCGCCTGGGCGGTGACGAGTTTGCGGTGTTGCTGACGCCGCTGCATTCGCGTGAAGACGCCGAGCTCATCGCCGAGAAGATCGTCGCCAGCATGAAGCTGCCGGTGCAGTTGGACAGTGGCAGCAGCATTGCCACCTCGCTGAGTGTCGGCATCGCCTATTACCCGGTGGATGGCACTGACCCTGCCAGCCTGCTCGACGCCGCCGATGCGGCAATGTACCAGGCCAAGCGAAAACGCCGTGGCCAGTGGCAAGTGGCGCAGACGGAACGGTCCGCCGCCGAAATCAAAAACAGGAGTTGAACCCGTGATTCATCGTTTGCGTTTTCCCCTTTGGGCTTTGCTGCTCGCCTTGCTCGCGCTGACCGGCTGCCAGAGCACGCCGCCCAAGGGCCTGACTGCCGAGCAGATCGCCGTGCTCAAGCGCGAAGGCTTTGCCCCGACGGATGAAGGCTGGGCCTTCGATCTGTCGGGCAAGGTACTGTTCGGCAGTGACCTGGACGGCCTGAATGGCCAGAGCCAGGCGATTGTCGAGCGTATCGGCAAAGCACTGCTGGGGGTTGGTATCCAGGGTGTGCGGGTGGATGGGCACGCGGATGCGTCGGGCAGGGCGGCCTACAACCAGCAATTGTCCGAGCGCCGGGCGCAGAGTGTGGCCAGAACGCTGATCGGTATCGGCATGCCTGCGCAGAACATCCAGACCCGCGGCCTGGGCAGTACCCAACCGGTGGCCGACAACCGCAGCAGTGCCGGGCGCACCGAGAATCGACGGGTGTCGATTGTTGTCGCGTCGTACTGAGCGATCTCTTGCAGACCGACTCGGTCCCTGCAGGCGCAGCCCTCGCCTTGGCCCTCGAAAACCGTGCACGACTGCCACCCAAATCCTTGAGACGAAGAGGAAGGCAACAAACTGGGGCCGCGTTGCGGCCCATCGCAGGCCAAGCCAGCTCCTACCTGTACGGCGCCGTTGCTGAGGGCTGCATCATTCCTGAGCAAACCGCATCTCACGGGTTTCCCCCATCAACAACGGCGCATTCGCCTCGGTCACCCCACGGATGTAATCCCACAGCAGGGTAATGCGCTTCAACTTGCGCAAATCTTCCCGGCAATACATCCAGAATTGCCGCGTCACCTCGATCTGCTCTGGTAGCACCGTGACCAATCGCGGGTCTTGCGCCGCCAGAAAACACGGCAGAATCGCCAGCCCACGCCCCTGCAATGCTGCGGTGTACTGCGCAATCACGCTGGTACTGCGCAAATGCGCGTTGGCATTGGGGATCAGGTTGGCCAGGTACAGCAGCTCGGAGCTGAACGCCAGGTCATCCACGTAGCTGATGAAGGGGTGCTTGGCCAAATCCCCCACCTGGCGGATCGGCGCGTGGTTATCCAGGTACGCCTGGGTCGCATACAGCCGCAACCGGTAGTCGCACAGCTTGCAGCACACATAAGGGCCGTGCTCGGGCCGTTCCAGGGCAATGACGATGTCCGCCTCGCGCTTGGACAGGCTGATGAAGTGCGGCAGCGGCAGGATATCCACCGAAATGGCCGGATACGCATCGACGAAGTGGCTCAGTTGCGGCGTGACGAAGAAGCTGCCGAAACCTTCGGTGCAGCCCATGCGCACATGCCCCGACAACGCCACCCCCGAGCCTGACACCTGCTCGCATGCCATGTGCAGCGTGCTCTCGATCGACTCGGCATAGCCCAGCAAACGCTGGCCTTCGGCGGTAAGCACGAAGCCGTTGGTCCGGGACTTCTCGAACAACAGCGTGCCCAGCGCCCCCTCCAGCGACGTGATGCGCCGTGACACCGTGGTGTAGTCGACGCTCAGGCGCTTGGCGGCGCTGCTGGCTTTGCGGGTGCGTGCCACTTCGAGGAAAAACTTCAGGTCGTCCCAGTTGAGCGAGCTGAGGGATGTGAGGTCTTTTTGCATGATGATCCGGTTTTTTTGTGCGTTCTTGTTGGATGTTTGCACATCTATACTCGAAACAAGCCCCAGGACGCCACCTCGCGTTTGCACGGCGCTGGCGATCTCGACCCGACAATAATTCCAAGGAGAACCCAGATGAACGCACCTCAATCCCCCGACCAGACCAAGGTCGAGCAGGTCAAGCTGCTGATCGATGGCCAGTGGGTCGAATCCAAGACCGACGAGTGGCGCGATATCGTCAACCCGGCCACCCAGCAAGTGCTGGCGCGGGTGCCGTTCGCCACCGTCGAAGAAGTCGACGCTGCCGTGGCGGCTGCCCATCGCGCCTTCAAGACCTGGCGTGACACCCCGATCGGCGCGCGCATGCGCATCATGCTCAAGCTGCAGGCGCTGATCCGCGAACATTCCAAACGCATCGCCCAGACCCTCAGCGCCGAGCAGGGCAAGACCATTGCCGATGCCGAAGGCGATATCTTCCGCGGCCTGGAAGTGGTCGAGCATGCGGCGTCCATCGGCACCTTGCAGATGGGCGAATTCGCCGAGAACGTAGCCGGCGGCGTCGACACCTACACCCTGCGCCAGCCCATCGGCGTGTGCGCGGGCATCACCCCGTTCAACTTCCCGGCCATGATCCCGCTGTGGATGTTCCCCATGGCCATCGTCTGCGGCAACACCTTCGTGCTCAAGCCTTCCGAACAGGACCCGCTGTCGACCATGATGCTGGTCGAGCTGGCGCTCGAAGCCGGCGTGCCGGCCGGTGTGCTCAACGTGGTGCACGGTGGCAAGCAGGTGGTGGATGCGATTTGCACCCATCAGGACATCAAGGCGATCTCGTTCGTCGGTTCCACCGAAGTCGGCACCCATGTCTACAACCTGGGCAGCCAGCACGGCAAGCGCGTGCAGTCGATGATGGGCGCGAAGAACCACGCCGTGGTACTGCCTGACGCCAATCGCACCCAGACCGTCAACGCCCTGGTCGGCGCGGCCTTTGGTGCTGCCGGCCAGCGTTGCATGGCCACCTCGGTGGCGGTGCTGGTGGGCAAGGCCCGCGAGTGGCTGCCGGACATCAAGGAGGCCGCGAGCAAGCTCAAGGTCAATGCAGGGTCCGAGCCGGGTACCGACGTCGGGCCGGTGGTCTCCAAGCGTGCCAAGGAGCGGGTGCTGGGCTTGATCGAAAGCGGCATCAAGGAAGGCGCCAAGCTCGAACTCGATGGCCGCGACGTCAAAGTGCCAGGCTATGAGCAAGGTAACTTCGTCGGCCCAACCCTGTTCTCCGGGGTTAAAACCGACATGCAGGTCTACACCCAGGAAATCTTCGGCCCGGTGCTGGTAACCCTGGAGGTCGATACCCTCGATGAGGCCATCGCCCTGGTCAACAGCAACCCGTTCGGCAACGGCACTGGCCTGTTCACCCAGAGCGGCGCGGCGGCGCGCAAGTTCCAGAGCGAGATCGACATCGGCCAGGTCGGCATCAACATCCCGATCCCGGTGCCGGTGCCGTACTTCAGCTTCACCGGCTCGCGCGGCTCCAAGCTCGGCGACCTCGGCCCGTACGGCAAGCAAGTGGTGCAGTTCTACACTCAGACCAAGACCGTCACCGCCCGCTGGTTCGATGACGACAGCGTCAATGACGGTGTGAACACCACCATCAGCCTGCGCTAAGGAGTTCGCCATGCGTATCGCATTCATCGGCCTGGGCAACATGGGCGCGCCCATGGCCCGCAACCTGATCAAGGCCGGGCATCAGCTGAACCTGTTCGACCTGAACAAGACCGTGTTGGCCGAGCTCGCCGAACTGGGCGGGCAGGTCAGCCCTTCACCCAAGGAAGCAGCGGCCAACAGCGAACTGGTGATCACCATGCTGCCGGCCGCAGCCCATGTGCGCAGCGTCTACCTGAACGATGACGGCGTGCTGGCCGGCGTACGCCCCGGCACACCGACTGTGGACTGCAGCACCATCGACCCGCAGACCGCCCGTGAGGTGTCCAAGGCCGCAGCGGCCAAGGGCGTCGACATGGGCGATGCACCGGTCTCCGGTGGCACCGGCGGCGCGGCGGCCGGCACCCTGACCTTCATGGTCGGTGCCAGCGCCGAGCTGTTCGCCACGCTCAAACCGGTGCTGGAGCAGATGGGCCGCAACATCGTGCATTGCGGTGAGGTGGGTACCGGGCAAATTGCCAAGATCTGCAACAACCTGCTGCTGGGCATTTCGATGATCGGCGTGTCCGAGGCCATGGCCTTGGGTAATGCACTGGGCATCGACACCCAGGTGCTGGCCGGCATCATCAACAGCTCGACCGGACGTTGCTGGAGCTCAGACACGTACAACCCATGGCCCGGCGTGATCGAGACCGCGCCTGCTTCACGCGGGTACACCGGCGGCTTTGGCGCCGAGTTGATGCTCAAGGACCTGGGGCTGGCTACCGAGGCTGCCCGTCAGGCGCACCAGCCGGTGATTCTCGGGGCCGTGGCCCAGCAGTTGTATCAGGCGATGAGCCTGCGCGGGGAGGGTGGCAAGGACTTCTCGGCCATCGTCGAGGGGTACCGCAAAAAGGATTGACGAGCGAGGTGGACTTCATCGCGGGCCAGGCGGCCTTCCCTCTGTAACTGCGCACCAGAGGGAAGGGCACCTGCTCCGCGATTTTTTTTGCCCAGAATTTACGGATGCTGAAGGTGCCCTGCGTAAGCAGGGCTTGGCTATCAGGCGAAAACGAAGTACTTGCGCACGGTCTCGACCACTTCCCAAGTGCCTTTCATCCCGGGTTCGATCACGAACACATCACCTGCCTTCAGGTGCTTCGGCTCTTCGCCTTCCGGGGTGATGATGCAGTAGCCATCGAGGAAGTGGCAGAACTCCCACTTGTCGTAGTTGACCTCGAACTTGCCCGGGGTGCAGATCCAGGTGCCCATGATCTTGCTGCCGTCGGCCGACAGGTAGGCATTGAGGTTGACGGTGTGCGGATCGCCGCCGATGCGCTTCCACTTGGTGGCGTCCACGACCGGCGTCGGGCAGGTCTCGCGCAGGACGGTGATGAAATCGGACATGGCACAACTCCTGGTGACTGGATGAATGACCCGCCACCATAGGGCTATCGGCCGGGCCGCAGTTGCCTGGGCTCGACGTCCAGGTGCCTGACCGCGCTATATCTGGTCTTCCGAGGGTATACGCGGCACCTGTAGGCGCTGGCTTGCCTGCGATGGGCCGCATAGCGGCCCCGGCGTGTCAGAGCCGCTCATTACTCAAGCCCACCAGTACCGCACGAAGTGAAAGAACACCGGCGCCGCAAAGCACACCGAGTCCATCCGGTCGAGCATGCCGCCGTGGCCTTCGATCATGTGCCCCCAGTCCTTCACCCCACGGTCACGCTTGATCGCCGACATCACCAACCCGCCAAAGAAGCCCATGGCGTTGACGGTCAGGGCCATCAGGGCCGCCTGCCAGAAGTTGAACGGGGTGATCCAGCACAGCAGGGCGCCGATCAAAGTGGCCAGTGCCACGCCACCGACCAGGCCTTCGAGGGTTTTCGAGGGGGACAGGTTGGGCGCCACCTTGCGTTTGCCGAACAGCTTGCCGCACACGTACTGCAACACGTCGCTGATCTGCACCACCAGGATTAGCCAGGCGATCAGCAGCAGGTTGCGGCCCTCGAAACCCGGGATATCAAGCGTCATCAGCGCGGGCACGGAGGAAACGCAGTACACCGCGATCATCAGCCCCCACTGCACCTTCGATGCGCGCTCCAGGAAGCGTGTGGTATCGCCACCGAAGCTGGCCAGGATCGGCAGCAGCAGGAACAGGTACACCGGAATGAAGATGCTGAACAGGCCGTACCAGTCCATGGCAATCAGCAGGTACTGCACCGGCAGCGCCACATAGAACGCGGCGACCAGCGCCGGGTAGTCGCTGCGCCGGGTCGGGGTCAGCGTCATGAACTCGCGCAGGGCGTAGAACGACACGCCATAGAACAGCACGATCACGCCGTACTTGCCAAATACGAAGGCGATGCCGATCACCAGCACCATCACCCACCAGGCGTTGATGCGGGCATTGAGGTTGTCGATCACCGCATGCGGCGCCGGGCCGGCACGCCACTTGAGCAGGCGGCCGATCACGCTGGCGAGTAGCAGCAGGGCGCCGATGCCGGCGAACAGGGAAAGTGTGTTGTCATCCATGTCAGGCATCCTTCGGCGCCAGGTTCAGCAGGGCCTGGCTGGCCCGCTGCAGAAAGGCCTGCTTGCTTTCATCAGCGTGCAGGTTCAGGGGTTCGCCGAAGCTCAATGTGCACAGCAGCGGCAATGGCAGGGCGCGGCCCTTTGGCATGACCCGGTTGAGGTTGGCGATCCACACAGGCACCAACTCGACCTCGGGGTTGGCTGCGGCCAGGTGGAACAGCCCGCTTCTGAACGGCATGAGCGGTTCGTCGCCAAGGTTGCGGGTGCCCTCCGGGAAGAAGATCAACGAGTCGCCTTGGGCCACCGCTTCGAGTATTGGCTGCAGGGGGCTGCCTTGGCCTTCTGTGCGCTGTCGCTCGATCAATATGCCGTTGAAGACTTTGCGGATGAGAAAATCGCGGATGCCGGGCTTTGCCCAGTAGTCGGCTCCGGCCACTGGGCGGGTGCGCTTGCGCAGGGGTTCTGGCAGCGACGCCCACAGCAGCACGAAGTCGCCGTGGCTGCTGTGGTTGGCGAAGTACAGGCGTTGCACCGGCAACGGCGTGCAGCCGAGCCACAAGGCACGGGCACCGGTGATCAGCCGGGCGGCGGAGGTGATGACGAAGGCGGTCAGGGTCGCAAGCATGGGGCGGTAGTCATCCGGTAAAAGGCAGTGTCAGCAGGGTAGCCAAGGTCAGCGACAGTTGCAGGCCCAGGCACGCGGCCTGACGGCGCAGCAGGGCCAGCGCGGCGTGGCTGCGGGCGGGCCAGTCGCGGCTGTCGGTGGCATGCGGTTTGAGGTTGAGGTCGAACAGGGCGCGGTCCAGGGCCTGGGTGTCGGCTGGCAGGTCAGGGCTGCTGGCGAGGCGGGCGAACAGCTCGGCGTCCAGCGCGACGCGGATGGCCCAGTACTTGTGCAGCACACCCAGCACCAGCAACACGGCGCACAACAGGCTGGCCAGGGCAGGCAGTTGTGCGCCCAGCAAGGGGGCCAGGCCATAGCCCAGGGCCAACAGGGTGATGCCGTCCGACAGGTGCTCCAGCTGACGGCCACGGGCCAGCAGGCTGGCGATCAGGTGCAGGCTCATCGCTGCGCGCCTAGCTGTTGCAGCACCTGCCGATGGGCGGGGTGCAAGACCACGCCAGGGCGGGCCTGGCGAACCCGCTGCTCGGCTTGCTCTGCGTCGGGGCAGCGGCCAGTGAGCAGTAGCCACGCCGCCACGGCGCTGGCGCTGCGCGAGTAACCCAAGGCGCAGCAGACCAGCAAGGGGCCTTGAGGGCGCAGTTGCTCGATGGCGGCGGCGGCGTCGTGCAGCAGGGTGCTGTCGGGGGCGATCAGGTCCAGGGTGGCGAGCGCTCGATAGCCCTGCTGCGCGAAGGGGCCAGTGCCGGCCGAACGGCGCGGCAGCTCTGCGCAAAGGTCGACGATGGCAGCGAACTGCCCACCTTCGCCACGCCCAGGTAGCCGCCCCAGGAATACACCGTCACATACCGCGTCTGGCTGCGGACGGCGCCAGGTCCATAGCCGTGAGTTGATCCACGCCCCGATCAGGTAGGGCGCCATCAGCCAGGAGGCAGCAGCCGACAAGCGCCCCTGCGTGTCTTTCTGAAAACCGCCGGCACCGAACACGCTGTAGTTCAGCGCCACCAGCAGCAGCGCCACGCCAGGCCATGCCAACCACAGCCATGCGCCACCTGCCGTGAACACCGCCAGCGCGCACAGCAACGCCCCCAAACCGTAGTAGAGCGCAAGCCGCCAACATTTACGATCGCGCGCCAGCCGCGCCTGCTGCCACGGCAACAGCCCTTGGCGCGGCCATAGCCACAGGCAGGCAAACCCCGCCAGCGCGCCGGTGGGCACGTCGATGAAATGATGCTGCCAGGTGGTCAGCACCGATACGCCGATCAGCGCCATCCAGCTGTGCATGGCCCAGCGCCAGGGCTGGCGGTGCACGTGCCGGGCGAACATCGCCCAGATGATCACCAGCAAGGCGATATGCAGCGATGGCGCCTGGTTGTAAGGCTTGTCGAAGCCCATCAGCACATCGAACAACCCGCCATACAGCCCACCTATCTCGGGCCGTTCGAAGGTGAAGCGCAGCGGCCAGAGCAAGAAGCAGCTCACGCTGATCACCTGTGCCGTGAGCAACGCCAGGGCATGCCGGTCCATCTCCCGGCGGGTGCGCGGCAGCAGGAACGACAAGCCATACAGCAGGTCGATCGACCAGTACGGGATGATCGTCCACGGCCACAGCGGCATGTGCTGTTCCCAGCCGAACACCAGGCTGCCGACATCACTGCGCCCGGCGGTGTGGGTGTTCACCAGCCCATAGCTGAGGAAGAAGAACGGCCCCAGCAGCAGGAGCCAGAGCACGCCACGGCGGATCAGCCCGGGCTCACGCGGTGGGTTCATTCACGCACCCGTTGCGCCAGGCTGACGCTGAAGATGCCCCATTCGTCGATGCGCTGGGCCAGCTTGCGAAAGCCCGCCGCCTCGACCAGTTGGTCCATCTCTGCCTGGCTGCGCCGGCGCATTACCCACGCTTCGCCGCCGCGGTGGCTGGTCAGGGCGCGGGCGATCATTTCCAGTTGCGGGTGCCAGGGCTGGCCGGTGTAGACCAGGTAACCGCCCTCTTCGACGGCATCGGCCAGGCCAGCGAGAGAGTTGCCTACCTGGGTGTTGCTGGGGAACAGTTCGTACAGGCCGGATACCACCGCCAGCGTAGGGCCTGGCTGCAGCGCCGCGAGGCTGGCGCGGTCGAAGGCATCGCCCTGGACGAAGCGGGCAACCTCGGCCAGGCCTTTTTCGGCGATCAATGCGCTGCCTTGTTGCACGTTCAGCTCGCTGTAGTCGCGCAGCAGGATCGAGTCTGGCAGTTGTTCGAGGTCCTGCAGGGCTTCGAGGATGTAGCGACCATGGCCGGCAGCGATGTCGACGATATGCACCGGCCGTTGCTGCGCGCGCAGGCGGGTGATGGCCTCGCGCAGCAGCGCTTCGACGTGCACTTTGCGCTGGCGTATGCCGCGCCAGCCAATGGCGTCGAGGTAGTTGCGGTCGATCATGCGGCCCAGCGTGCCTTTGCCTGTGGCCTGGTTGCGGTAGACGTAGTCGAGGGTGCTGCCGGAGTCGAAGCCGGTGTCGAACCCCAGCTTCACGCCTTCGGCCAGCCCTTGGCCCAGGCGCAGGCCGGCGCGGGTGGCACGCCAGTAGAGGTCGCGGGGCGAGTTGCGCGGCAAGGGCGCGGCCAGGCTCTCGGCCTCTGCGCAGCTGGCGCCGACCTTGTCGGCATCGAGCAGCGAAGGGGCCTGCACAGGGCTGTCGAAGCAATGCCCGACGAAACGCTCGATACGCCTGAGTGCATGGGCGCGGTCGCGCTCACCGAGGGTGTCGTGGAAGAAGCCTGGGAGGGTGTGCATTTCCTTGCGCGCGCTGCCCAGGCGCTCGAAGAAGCGCACCTGCGGTTTGCGCTCTACCACCAGGTCGGCACCCGAGACCAGCAGCTGGGTCGGCACCTGGATCGCCTGGGCGTCCGCCACTACGCGGTCGGCCGCGTCGTACAGGCCCAACAGCATGGTCACCGAAATCGGCCGGCTGATCAGCGGGTCGGCCACATACGACATGACCCGCTCGGGGTCGTGGGTGAGCAGGCGCGGCTTGACGTAGCTGTTGACGAAGAAGTTGCCGCGCACGGCCTTGAGCAGTTTCAGGCCAGGGCGTGCGAAGGGCACGTACAGCTTGACCTTGAACGCCGGCGAGGCCAGCACCAGGCAGCGCACCTTGGGCGCGTAGTCGTGCGCCCAGGTGGCGATCAGTACGGCACCGACGCTTTGCGCCAGCACCACCATGTCCTGCTCAGCGATGCCATGCACGCTCTGCAGATGCTCGATGAAGGTCTGCACGTCGCGCACGCTGGTGGCGAACCCCGGGCTGTCGCCGCGGGCACCCGGCGACTGGCCGTGGCCGCGGGCGTCCCAGGCGAAAAAGTCGAAGCCCGGCATGTCCAGTTCGTCGGCCAGGTGGGCCATGCGCCCACCGTGTTCGTGGCCACGGTGGAACATCACCACGGCACGGCGTGGCTGGTGTTCGTTGCGGGTAGCGGGCCAATGACGGTAGTGCAGCTCGACACCGTCATGGGTGGAGAAATGCAGCGATTGCGCTTGGCGCATGGCGAGAATCCTTGTCCGGGGCGATGGGCTCAGCGGGCTTCGGCCAGCCCTCGGCGAACCCGGTTGTAGAGGGTATAGAGCGAGAGCGCGAAGATGACCAGCAAGAGGCCGTTCAGCCAGTTGGCATCGAGCAGGCCGAAGGCTACGGCGGTGCCCAGCACGCCGAAGGCAAATGCCCGGTCGCTCTTGCCCATCGGCCCGTCGTAGCGCCTGGATGCGCCTGCCAGCGGGCCCATTACCCCGGCGTATTCGCTCACCGTGGCGCTCAGTACCACCAGCACCACCAGGCTCGGCCAGACGCCGGCCAACAGGGCGAAGGGCAGGTACAGCGCGGCGTCGGCGATCACGTCGCACAGTTCGTTGAGGTAGGCGCCGAGCCTGGATTGCTGGCCGAATTCGCGCGCAAGCATGCCGTCGACGGCATTGAGGGCCATGCGCAGCAGCATCCACACCGGGATCAGGATGAACAGCCAAGTGATGTGGCTGAGGCCTGCCAGCAGCAGGCCCAGCAGGACCGACACCAGGCCGGCGGCGACGGTGACCTGATTGGCGGTGACGCCGCGCTCGTGGAGGCGCTTCACGCCGGGGCGGAGCAGGGCCTGGAAGCGGGGCTTGAGCTGGTAGATCGATGGCACTGGAAACTCCTTTTCTTGGTGCAGCCTGATTGTGGGCAAAGAGCCCGCCTGGCGGCAAGCGCGGTCGCCAAATTTGCGCGCCTACAAAACCGCGCTTGGCCGGCTGGTCAAGCGCCTGACCAAACCCGCGGCATACCCCGGCAATGCGGCGAAGTCCCGTGCACACACCAGCAGCCGGCGATTGGCCCAGCCCTCGTGCAGCGCCACCCAGTGCAGCGGCAACAGCCCTTGCCAGCGCTTCACCGAAGCCAGTGGCACCACCCCCACCCCCGCGCCGCCCGCGACCATGCGCAGCACCCCATCGAAGCCATCGGCCCGCACCCGTACGCGCATACGCCTGCCCGCACGCAGTGCCTGTTCCTCCAGGTACAACGCCAAGGCGCTGTCCGCCCCCAGCCCGACATGGCCATGGGCGAGGCTGTCGATGAAGCTCGGGGCAGGGTGCGCCGCCAAGGGGTGCTCAAGGGGTGTCACCAGCACCAGTGGGTCATCGCGAAACGGCAGGGTCTGCAGATGCTCACTGGGCGCTGCGCTCGAGATGATCCCCAGGTCCGCCATGCCCTGAGTGATCGATTGCACGATGTGCAAGCTCGGCAGCTCCTGGACATCGACACTGACGGCGGGGTGGTCGGCGAGGTAGCAGGCCAGCAACTCGGGCAAGTATTCGGTCAGCGCCGCCGTGTTGCACAGCAGCCGTACCTGGCCTTGCAGGCCCTGGGCATAGTGAGCCAGGTCGAACTGCAGGCGCTCGATCTGCTGCCCGATCAGCCGGGCATGTTGCAGCAACGCTTGGCCGGCTGGGGTCGGCTGTACGCCACGGCGATTACGCGCGAGCAGCGGTGTACCCAGGGAGGCTTCCATGGCGCGAATACGGGCGCTGGCAGCGGGCAGCGACAGGTGGCTGCGGCGCGCGCCGGCAGTGATGTTGCCGCACTCCAGGGTGTGCCGGAAAAGCGCGAGGTCAATCAGGTCGAAGTGCATGTGCCTCTGTCCTGGCGATAGTCTGGCTGAGTATATGGCAGATTTTCAGCCAGCCAGCCGCACGCCATCATGGCGGCATGAATACCTTGATCGCGTTCTATCAGACCCTCGGCCCGGCATTGACGCTGCTGGTGGTGATTACCTTCCTGCTGGCAGGCACCGTCAAAGGTGTCATCGGCCTCGGGCTGCCGACCATCGCCATGGGGCTGCTGGGGCTGTCTATGCCGCCCGCGCAGGCTGCCGCCTTGTTGATCGTACCTTCGACCCTCACCAACCTCTGGCAACTGGCGGCCGGGGGCCATCTGCTGGCACTGCTGCGGCGGCTGGGGCCAATGCTGGCGATGATCTTCGTCGGCACCCTGGCCGGCAGCGCCTGGCTGGGCATCAACAGCGGCCCCTGGGCGGTGCATGCGCTTGGCGCAGCGCTGGTGGCCTATGCCGTGTATGGGCTGATTGGCCCTGGGCTGAGCGTGGCGCACAGGCGGGAGTGGTGGCTAGGGCCGATCTGCGGGCTGGTGACGGGCGTGGTAACGGCCGCTACCGGGGTGTTCGTGATGCCGGCAGTGCCGTACCTGCAAAGCCTGGGTTTGAACCGTGACGAGATGATCCAGGCGCTGGGCCTGGCGTTCACGGTCTCGACCGTGGCATTGGCCCTGGGCCTGGCCGGGCAAGATGCTTTGGGCGGCCAGGCGCTGGGTGCGTCATTGCTGATGCTGGCGCCAGCGCTGGTGGGCATGCTGGCGGGCCAGTGGTTGCGCCAGCGCATCAGCGCGGCGCTGTTCAAACGCTGCTTCTTCATCGGCCTGGCCGTGCTCGGCGGCCATTTGCTGATCAACGGTTAGCAGAGGCGGCGCTGAGCATGTCGATCAACTGGACATCGAATTCGCGCTCCAGGTAGTCCATGCGCTTTTCGAAGAACGCGGCCATGTGCGGCAGGGCCGAGTGCACATCCAGTGCCGCCTTGTCTGCCCACACCTCGTAGAACACGAACAGGCTGGGGTCGGCCTTGTCGCGCAGCATGTGGTACTCGATACAGCCCGGCTCCTGGCGGCTTGGTTCGACATAGGCGCGGAATAGGGTTTCGAAGGCTTCGGCCATTTCCGGGCGGGTCTTGGCTTTGAGGATAAAAGCGTACTGCTCGCTCATGGATCGCTACTCGCTGATGAATGATGAAACGATTCTAAGGCAATAATGGCTTGGTCATTCGTGATTTCAAGTCAATTGTATTTTGCCTCATGCCTGCTTTTTCCCAGGCCAGCGACTCCCTAATCTGCCGGTCATCCCATTTGACTCGATCAAGGCAATCAGGCCTCGGATCGACATCGACACATCGAGGCCAGCATGAAAAAGATCCTTTTGCTCAACGGCGGTAAACAGTTCGCTCACTCCGATGGCCGCCTCAACGCGACCCTGCACGAAGCGGCGCTCGCTCATCTGGACCGTGCCGGTTTCGACGTGCGCCAGACCTTCATCGATGGTGGCTACGACGTGCAGGAGGAGGTCGAGAAGTTCCTCTGGGCGGATGTGGTGATCTACCAGATGCCCGGTTGGTGGATGGGCGCACCGTGGACGGTGAAGAAGTACATCGATGATGTCTTCACCGAAGGGCACGGCAGCCTGTACGCCAGCGACGGCCGGACCCGCTCGGATGCTTCGCAGAAGTACGGCAGCGGTGGCCTGATCCAGGGCAAGCAGTACATGCTGTCGCTGACCTGGAATGCCCCGCAGCAAGCGTTCGACAACCCTGGCGATTTCTTCGAGGGCAAGGGTGTGGACGCCGTGTACTTCCCGTTCCACAAGGCCAACCAGTTCCTCGGCATGACCGGGTTGCCGACCTTCCTGGCGGTGGATGTAATGAAGCGCCCGGATGTACCAGCGGCGTTGGCCGCTTATGAAGCGCACCTGGGCGAGGTGTTTGGCAAGGCTGCGTAAGCGCCTGTGACAGGGGCTGCACAGCAGCCACCTTGCACAGACCCGACTGACCCGCTATCTATCACCGCACACTCCAGCCAAGGCCAAGCGCGTGAAAACCCGATCCGAAGAACTCCAGGTATTCGTCGCCGTGATCGACTGCGGTTCGATCTCCGCCGCTGCCGAGCAGATGGGCCAGACCCCGTCCGCCGTCAGCCGCACCCTGTCGCGCCTGGAGGCCAAACTCGGCACCACCTTGGTCAACCGCACCACCCGGCGCATGGACCTGACCGAAGAAGGCCGTTTCTTCCTGGCGCGCTCGCGGGTGATTCTGGAACAGATGGACGAGATGGAAGAGCGCCTGTCGATGAACCGCCAGACCGCCACCGGGCGCCTGCGCATCAACGCCGCTGCGCCGTTCATGCTGCATGCCATCCTGCCCTGGATCGGCGAATTCCGCCGCCAGTACCCCGGCATCGAGCTGGAACTCAACACCGACGACCTGATCATCGACCTGCTGGAGCAAAGCACCGATGTGGCGATCCGCATCGGTGAGCTGGCCGATTCCAGCCTGCACGCCCGCAATCTGGGCTGCAGCCCGGTGCAGGTGCTGGCCAGCCCTACCTACCTGGAACGCCATGGCACGCCGCAGCACGTCGAAGACCTGGCCAACCACTGCCTGCTGGGGTTCAGCCAGCCTGAGTCGCTCAACCACTGGCCGTTGCGCCATGCCCAGGGCGACCGCTGGGCGATCCGCCCCGCGCTGATCGCCTCCAGCGGCGAGACCCTGCGCCAGTTGGCCCTGGCCGGGGAGGGCATCGTCAGCCTGTCGCACTTCATGACCCACGAAGACATCCGCAGCGGCCGCCTGCAGGTGCTGCTGGGCGATGCCAACAACGGGTACCGTCAGCCGATCCATGCGGTGTATTACCGCAACACCCAGCTGGCGCTGCGCATCCAGTGCTTCCTCGACTTCATCCAGCGCAAGCTGGCGATGTACGCCTGCTGAGTTGCCTGAACGCGACAAATCCTGCCCAAAGGCGGCGAAACTTCCTACGTTGGATTGCGCAGTCGACGCGCTTCGGCCTTACTGACTGATCAACAAAAACAACACCAAGGAAGTGTCATGCGTATTGTCCTGTTCCAGTCCATGGCCCTCGGAGCCGCTATCCTGAGCTGTTCCTCGGCCTTTGCGGCCACCCTTGAGGGTGGCGCAGTGGCCGCGCCTGATCAATATGGCGCACAGGTGGCCGCCGATATTCTGAAAAAAGGCGGCAACGCCGTGGACGCCGCCGTGGCAACGGCGTTCACCCTGGCGGTGACCTACCCTGAAGCCGGTAACATCGGCGGCGGTGGCTTCATGACCCTGTTCGTCGACGGCAAACCCTACTTCCTCGACTACCGCGAAGTGGCGCCCAAGGCCGCCAGCCGCAACATGTACCTGGACGACAAGGGCGAAGTGATCGAGAACCTGAGCCTGGTTGGCGTGCGCGCCGCCGGCGTGCCCGGCACGGTGATGGGGTTGTGGGAGGCGCATCAGAAGTTCGGCAAGCTGCCCTGGAGCGAGTTGCTGACCCCGGCCATCGGTTATGCGAAAAACGGCTTCAAGATCGCTGAAAAGCAGTACCAGTACCGCAACGATGCCCAAGGCCTGTTCAAGACCGCGACCAATTTCAACGACTATTTCGGCACCATGAAGGTGGGCGAGCTGTTCAAGCAGCCCGAGATGGCCCAGACCCTCGAACGCATTGCCGACAAGGGCGTGAGCGAGTTCTACCAGGGCAAGACCGCCGACCTGCTGGTGGCGCAGATGCAGGCGGACAAAGGCCTGATCACCAAGCAAGACCTCAAGGACTACAAGGCCGTCTGGCGTGAGCCGATGGCCCTGAGCTGGCGTGGCAATGTGGTCTACACCGCGCCGCCGCCAAGCTCTGGCGGTGTGGCCCTGGCCCAGCTGCTGGGTATCAAGGAAGACCGTGCGGCGGACTTCAAAGGCGTCGCGCACAACTCTGCGCAGTACATCCATTTGCTGGCCGAGATCGAGAAGCGCGTGTTCGCCGACCGCGCCGACTACCTGGGTGACCCGGCGTTCACCAAGGTGCCGGTGGATCAATTGATTGCCAAGGATTACCTGGCCAAGCGCGCCGCGCAGGTCAACCCCAAGGCCATTTCGGCAACCGACGACGTCAAGCCGGGCCTGGAGCCGCACCAGACTACGCACTTCTCGATCGTCGACAAGCAGGGCAATGCGGTCAGCAACACCTACACCCTCAACCTCGACTACGGCAGTGGTGTAGTGGTCAAGGGCGCCGGCTTCCTGCTCAATGACGAGATGGACGACTTCAGCGCCAAGCCGGGGGCGGCCAATGCCTTTGGCGTGGTCGGCGGTGATGCCAATGCCATCGAGCCGGGCAAGCGCATGCTGTCGTCCATGAGCCCGAGCCTGATGACCCGCGATGGCAAGGTCGAGCTGGTGATCGGCACGCCGGGCGGTTCGCGGATCTTCACGTCGATCTTCCAGGTGATGAACAACCTGTACGACTACGGCATGCCGCTTGAGAAAGCGGTGGCCGCACAGCGCGTGCACCATCAGTTGCTGCCCAAGGACACCCTTTATTTCGACAGCTATGCGCCGCTGACCGGGCCGGTAGCGGACGACCTGAAGAGAATGGGGTATGTGCTGGAGGACCAGGGCTGGGAGATGGGCGATATCCAGGCGATCCGGGTGAACGGAGACAAGCTTGAGACGGCTTCTGACCCGCGTGGGCGTGGGGTGGGGATGATCGTCAAGTAATTCTGTAGACTCAGTGCTGGCCTCTTCGCGGGACAAGCCCGCTCCCACAGGATTACCGCTGCCTTCCGAGAGCGTAAACCTGTGGGAGCGGGCTTGCCCCGCGAATGCTATCTAAAGGTCAAACGCGGAACTGGCTCACCAGCATCTGCAACTGCCCCCCCAACCGCGCCAGCTCAACACTGGACGCCGCCGTCTCGTCACTGGCCGCCGCGGTCTGCTCAGACACATCCCGCACATTCAGAATGCTCCGGCTGATTTCTTCCGCCACCGCGCTCTGCTCTTCCGCCGCCGCCGCAATCTGCTGGTTCATCGACTGAATGTTCGACACCGTGCCGGTGATGCTTTCCAGCGAGGCACCGGCCTTGCGTGCCAGTTCGACGCTGCTGTCGGTCAGGGTCCGGCTACCCTGCATGGCCGTGGCCACTTGCTGGGTGCCGTGCTGCAAGCTGGCGATCAGCTCTTCGATCTCTTCGGTGGACTTCTGCGTACGCTGCGCCAGGCCGCGCACTTCGTCGGCGACCACGGCAAAGCCGCGGCCCGCCTCGCCGGCACGGGCGGCTTCGATCGCGGCGTTCAGCGCCAGCAGGTTGGTCTGTTCGGCCACCGACTTGATCACGTCCATGACGCTGCCGATCTTCTGGCTTTCCTGCTGCAGCAGGCTCATGGCTTCAGTGGAGCGGTGCACTTCTGCGGCCAGGCGTTCGATCTGGCTGATTGCCTCACCGACCACACGGTCGCCGGCGCGGGCTTCGTCGTCGGCACCGGTGGCGGCATGCGAGGCCTGCTCGGCGTTGCGGGCGACTTCCTGAACGGTTGCCGCCATTTCATGCATCGCGGTGGCCACCTGGTCGGTTTCGACCTTCTGGCTGTTGGCACCTGCGCTGGTCTGTTCGGTAACGGCCGACAGCTCTTCGGCGGCGCTGGCGATCTGGGTGACGCCGTCGCGGATGCCGCTGATCAGTTCGCGCAGGGTGGTGCCCATGCGGGCGATGCCCTGTTGCAGCACGCCCAGCTCATCACGGCGGGTGACACGCAGGTCGTGTGTCAGGTCGCCGCCCGCGATGCGTTCCACCGCTTGCAAGGTTTCCTGCAGCGGGCGGGTGATCTGCCGGGTGATGAGCACTGCTGCCAGTACGCCTACCAGCAACGCCAGCAGGGTCGCGATGGCCTGCAGGCTGCGGGCCTGTGCACTCTCGATGTCGCGGCGCTCCAGCTGGATCTTGTACAGCGCGTCGCTGGTCTTGACGATGTCGGCGCCCTGGACGGTCATTTCTGCGCGTGCGCTGGTGATATCGGCGAGGGCATCGCGGAACTGACGCACGGCGTCACGGTAGGCTAGCACCGACTGTTCGAACTGTTGCAGGCGGGCATCAGCAGTGGGCAGCTGGCGCTTGAGGTTGTCGACCTCGGCCAGCGCCGCTTCGAGCTGGCGCAGCGCAGCCTGCTCGTTGGCCGCGCTGTTATCGGCAATGTAGCCGCGCACGTCGATGCGCACCTGCAGCAGTTGCTGGCGGGCCTTGCTGATCAGCTGGTACTGGGCCAGGCGCACGCTGTCACTTTCGAGGCGTGCCATGACGTCCTGGCTGAGGGCATCCATGGCCTGGTCGGCCTTGGCTGCAGAAACATTCATGGCATCGCGGGCGGCGCGGGTGGCGTTGTAGCCTGCGCGCATGGTGCCCAGCGACACCTTGTACTGGCTGATGGTCTGCCCAAGGTCGTGCAGCAGTTTGACGTTCTCCGGGCTCTTGAACGAGCCGACCAGGCGTTGCTGCTGGTTGCTGAAGGTATCCAGCTTGGCCAGGGTGTTGGCAGCCGCCGCATCGTCGCCGTTGGCAATCATGTACTGCAGGCGGGCAATGCGCAGGTCAGTCAGGTCCTTGTTGAGCTGGCTGATATCGCTCATCCAGTTGCTGCGGTCGATCAGGCTGCCGAGGCTGGTCCAGCCGGTCAGGGCCAGCAGGCCGGTGAGGATCAGCACCAGGCCGAAGCCCAGGCCGAGTTTGAGGTTGACGCTGATGTTGGCAAACCAGCTGTTCATGCACGCACTCCAGAAGTTGT
>Ga0213828_1000751_pt1 | contig 29889 bp, 29 predicted proteins | sample MC6MC0897MG_FD_180664 | JGI IMG/M metagenome (GOLD analysis project Ga0213828, IMG submission 180664) | Enriched soil aggregate microbial communities from Iowa State University, Ames, United States - MC6-MC0897-MG | ecosystem: Environmental > Terrestrial > Soil > Unclassified | place: USA: Iowa... | reverse complement strand
GATATGCGGCAAATCGCTCTGTTACAGTCGGTGATTTCGTTTGTATTCAATCTGGCGATTTTGGGATTGTCGGTGAATGTGGGGGCGGGGTTGTTGAGTTAGCTGAATGAAACAAAAAAGTGGCGGAGATCACAGGAGTCGCATTTGTTTCTTAATGCATTGATAATAATGATATTAGTTTTGTTGGATAAAAAAGAGACCCCCATATGCACCCCCAAACGCTTTTCCTTACTGATGTTTGTGTGAAAAATCAGCACCTGGATTAGGGGTTAATTTTGTTAGTTTACTTCATCGTGAAGGTATTTAAACGGCCTCAATCATGAAGTAGAAATGAGTAGGGTGCACACTCTTCGCGAGCGAGCATCCCCGGATAATGCCTTGCGATTATGTCGTTCATCTTTTCCACCAACTCAAGGCGCTTGAATTTCAGGTGTGCTGTGCCTTTCTGAAAGTAGCGGATGGAGAAGTAAGCATCTTCGTAAACATCTTTGCCGGGATTATCGCGGATGTGATTCATGAGGTTGATGGATATATCACCAAGGTTATCCGGTATCGCTTTGCCATCGAGCAAATACAACATCCTTTCAAGATCTGCCAGTTGATCCCGCTTGTATCCCCAAGTCAGGCTAAATCCCCAGCGGTTGTGCGTCACCAAATTATTGATGATGATCTTCTTGCCAAAAGAGCACGGGCTATTAGTTTTGTAATCCCATGACAGCCCTTTGAATACGTTGATAATCCCTCGCTCAAACACCTCCACTTTGCTCTGATGCAACTGCTCAAACGTGCTGAGAATGTTGGCTTCACTTATGGCCGGTAGATCGCCATCTTCGAGGTTCTGATGCCACTGGTCACGCGCCTGGGCATCCATTAGCGAAAGCATGCCGGACTTCAGCATCAGGTCGCGCCAGAGAATGCGGTCAATATTGCGGGTGATTGCTGGCATCGCTTTCTCCAGCTTTTCCATCAGCCAGCAGTCATAGCGATGTCCTTGCTTCATCGCCCAGTCGGCAGCGTTGCCACCACCGATACCGGAAGTGAGCTGAGAGATGGCGTTGAGCTGCTGAATCAGCTGTTCAATCTGCAAAAGAGCGGCATCACGTCCGGTGACGATGCGCTCAATATTGGTCGAGTTAATCAGCTCATTATGTTCGGTAATAACTTCAGGTTCTGTTTGCATCGCAAAAAATTCCATATAAGCAAATGCCTCTGCCAGTGATGGCAGAAGCATTATGCGTTGTCAGATAAAGAAGAGAGCTTCAGAAAGGTAAATCTGGAATGCGCTATGCAGGATTTAATTGAGATTGCGCTGCGTTAATCCGGTCGCGTGACTTGCCTTCAAAATATCGGCAGCAGTCAGGAAGATTTCTGACTCTGGATAGGTAGTGCCACGGCGATCAATGCGCACCAGGTCATATTTTTCCACCAGAAAATTGATGGCGTCGGCTAGGGTTACACCCGCTTCAATGTGTTGCAGGATGACTGACTCACTGCAAAATGGCGTATCGTTTAATTCCAGCCCGAAGTGCTTTTCCAGCAGGTAGACCAGCAGTGTTCGCCAGTGCGCTACAGGTGACAGGCAGCACGATGACGCCCGCCCCGGGTGTATTGCTGAGGTTGGCATATTGATTTCCTTTAGAGGGGCCTACTAAGGTGTCGGGTAGATCGCGATATAGACGTAGCCGTGCGAACCGAGCGTGTCGGCTTCGCAGGTCAGGTTGTTGTGATAAATCGTGACGCAATGCTGCTGGAGCGGATTAAGTTCGCCGGTGGTCAGTAGATGTTCAAGCATGCCAACCATTGGCGGGAATGATTGATTAATACGCTCGATTTGCGCTTCGCTAATTTCACCAATTATTCCGGCCCTGTCAGCCAGATAGTGCAGCCGGTTGCCTTCCTGCACCAGTCGGGCACCGAAGCGCGGAGTAATATTACGTTTCACCCCCCATTCGTTTTCATTCATACATCCTCCTGGTTACAGCCAGCCACGTTCGGCAAACGACACAATGTCTTTGCTGCCAATCACAAAGTGATCCGTCAGGCGAACATCCACCAGTGCCAGCGCTTTTTTCAATCGCTCGGTAACCCGCCTGTCTGCATCACTGGGCTCTGCATGTCCGGATGGGTGATTGTGAGCAAGAATGGCTGCCGCTGCGTTGTGCCGCAGCGCCGCTTTGACGACCTCGCGAGGATGTACTTCTGTGCTGCTGATTGAACCGCTGAACAGCGTTTCGTGAGCCAGCAATCGATTCTGGTTATCCAGCAGCAGAACCATAAACACTTCACGCTCCAGGCCAGTCAGGTTTAATCGCAGCCAGTCGCGTGCAGCGGTTGCAGAGGTGAACGCCACGCCCGGTTCACGCAGGTGATTTTCAATCAGTGCGATTGCGCGTTTAACGGTGAGCTGGGATGCCAGAGGCAATGTAGAGTTGGGTATTACGTTACTTTCCATCGTGCACTCCGGCTTCAGTCGATGATGCGCATAATGGCGCGACTTTCAGTATGGCTAAGCGCATATTCCCTCAGACGGTAGTAGTGGTCCGTCATCGCTTCGCTTTCTGTTCTGCAGGCGTGATGGCTCCAGTTCAGCAGACACACGGCGATGCCAGCGGCCTCGCTGCTCATCTCCGCACTGTTGCCGTTCATGTCGTTATACAGTGACCATCCAGAGTCGCAGTCTGGCGCAATAAAGGCACCACCGTTGCTCAGCGTAAAAAAGTTCCAGATCCCACCGTTGTAGTCTTCACATAGGTGATCCATCCAGCCAAAAACCTGTGGCTCAAGGCTGGTCCAGCGGGCTACGGAGCCGAAATATTTCGGCCAGAACTGCAATCGATCCTCGTCGGCTACAGCCGTGATCACAACCGGGGCATCGTTCATCATGAAAAGCTCCTTTCGAAATAGCTACCGCCTGAGCGGTGAATTGTTTTTGCGACAAATAAAAGAAAGCCCCCGCTGCATGTGCAGCGGGGGCCGGTTAATTAGTGCGTGAGTTGTGGTGACGGTTACTTAGTAATGCTTACCGCAAGTGGCTGGTAATACTGTGGATCAAACGTGGATAATGGCAGGTTAATCTCTTTGCCGTCGGTTTCTTCTGTGGCTTTCACAATCTCAATTGAGATGGCTTCATCATTACAGTTGGTTTCAAGAAAAGCATGTTGAGAACGCGTTGCATCGCTGTCGCCGAACGGCTCGACATCCATGACTCCCTCTTCAAGGATGTTTCCCTGTTTATCTTTGACCCGCATAGTCACCGCAAGCTTGTTGAACCCCTGAGCGCCGCCGCCGTTGTCCAGCCGGAACTGCAGTGCGCATATGCCACCGGGCACCCAGACACTATCGGTATTGCGGATGCTGATGTAACGTTGATCTTCTGCAGATGCGGCGGCAATGCTGGTGAGCGACAACAGCATAGTCGTCAGAATAGCAATATTTCCCTTTCTCACTGATTATCCTCCTGATTTTTAGGCATGTAGATTTTCCCCATCTCTTTTCCATCATGGGAATAAACGACGGATTTTTCACCGGTATAGTTATCGGTTTCTTCTCTGAAGCTCAGCGTAATGTTATCGGACAGACACAGCGCAGACATGAGTGGCTGAACGGTCTTTTCCCGCATATCGGCAATGTAATAATAATTACCTGATTCACAGCCATCCGGTGATTTCACCGTTTTTATTACCCGATACTGTTCCTGACCAAATGCATCTTTTTTGATCCACTGGTAGGCGATATCACTTTTCGACGACACGATATCGCTGAAAGGTGGCGGTGTCAGATCGTGGTATTTAGAAATCGTGTTAATACCACCATCATCACTGTTGTCGCACCCCGTCAGCAGCACTGAAGCCGTTAAGGCAACTGCAACCAGCAGTTTTGGAAAATGAACCATTGGCTTTCCCCCGGATTAGCAATTGCCCGTCCTGCGGCACAATTCTTTAAGGCTCTCTTTAGCGACCCACTGCTGCAGTGCGCGTTCATCAGACGAACGTTTGGCATTCATAGCCGCTTCCTGCTGCTTGTTAACGCAGTTGTCCGGAAAAACGGCGACAACTTCTGGCTTAAACTGCTCTCTGACTTTTTCAAGTTCCTGATCTGCGTTTGGAACGCGGGGAAAGCTGTAAAGGATATGGTCTTCCGCTTTGCTGAGTGCCAGGGCTTTACCATCTACCACGGCCATAAAGCATCCTTTACCATTGTCAGCTCCTTGATAAACAGAACTTAGATCAGAATCGAAACCGCTTGCTGGCTTAATCTTCAGATGCCGCACCGTTTTAGACTTTTTATCCGCTAGATAGAAAGAGCCGCCGCCGCGAACGCGCAGCAGAAATTGTTTCGTCCACGGATAGTTATCGATGATTTCGGCCTGATAGAGTGCATTGTGCATCTTATCAAAATCATACCCATCTGCTGACTTCCAGCCAGCGGATTGCATATAGGGCCAGGCCTTAACCGTTCCGGTTATTGCCGCACTGGTTTGAAATGTCGCGGTGAGCATTAACGAGGCAATCAATGCCTTAATGGGGAAGTGTTTCATTGCTGATTTTCCTTGTGAGGTATTAACCGGATATCGGGTCCGGCGATTAACGACTGAAAGAAACGAAAATGGGGAAGCGCCCTGATAAATTCAGAGTCTGAAATCAACGTCAGCAAAGGCTCATTCATGGTGAAGTTTTCATTACTGACGGCGATGGTTTGAATATCCGTCAGGGTAAAAACCGAAATATGGCCCTTGAGTTCGCCAGTGAGATACCAGCGGCCTTCGAGAGAGATAAGGCGATATGGCGCGAGTTGCTCACAACGCTGTCCTTCAGTCAGCAGCGTTATGCGACGACGCCCGGCGATGGCGGAAGTGATGCGCTGAAAAATCCCCTGATGTGCTTCACCGATTGATGATGCGGGTTGCCAGACAACGCACGGCGCTTCAATACCGCTTTCAAGCAGGGTATTTACCAGGCGGTGATCAAGTCCCGGAAATAATCCAGCCACACCACTTTGTCGGGCAAAAGCCAGCGCAATATGCTCGCGCCGGACCACGTTGTCTCCGGTGAGCAACCGGCAATTTCCGTTGTGATATTCAAGATCCAGATAAATCAGCCGCTCCCGGAAATCGCGTCGCAGAGTACGCACTGAAACACCGAACTCAACCGCCAGTTTGCTCAGGTTCAGCGTCTCTCCAGCCACCAGGCGACTGATGATCAACGATAACCTTACGGCAAGTTTGTCATAGCGACGTTCAGCCTGACACATAGGTCATCTCCGTAATTAACATGCTGAAATATTGAGGTTATTTTAAAGATGAGGTCGGACAGGTTATGACCGCTCGAGAAAATATTTTGAGATTGGCAAAAGCGGGGTTGCAGGCGGGATCCAGCGGAACTTGCCGAGGTTGACCAAATCAGGCAAGAAATAATGCGGACAGGGTGTGTCCGTAATTTGTGAATTGTTCTGCCAACTTAAACAGGCGTGCGTCCCTGAGCATGTTCAAGCATAGTTTCGGCCATCACCCAGAGTGCGCGATTAAGCTTCACATCACCATCAATGCCCCGAACAGCGCGAGTCTGTTGGTTTCTGCCGTGCGCGTTTCTGCCTCTGAGGCCGCCTTTAATCAGATTTTCCTGGATGCGCTGGTATGTCGTCCAGAGATCAGGACTCTCGTCCTGCCAGCGTCGAGGCGATAATATTTGCGACTCTGAGACAGGTTGATGCTCATCACCATAGCGATAAGTGAGCGCCGCTTTTGCTAACGCCAGTTGAGTGGGCGGTGGAAGAATGAGTTGCTGCATCTCCTCCCGTTTTTCGTCGACACGCTCGAAGATGCTCAGCACCTCATACGCGCCTTCAATCACCCGCTCGACCACATCACCTTTGTGAGGCACGCGAACCTCGCCAAAGGTTTCACCGCAAATAAGTCCGTTTTGGCACACTGCGCGGAACAGTCCCGGTAGCATCTGGTAAGAACTGGATCCATCATGCGAATTAAGCAGAATGATTTCTGGAACCTGATTGCCCGTTATCTGCCCTTCCCGACGCAGTCGCAGCATGTGCTTGGTGTGATCGCGCTTAGTAAGATCCCTGACTCGCGTCTGGCAGGCAAAGAAAGGCTGGAAACCTTCTCGCTTTAGATTGTCCAGCAGAGTGATCGTGGGAATATAGGTGTAACGATCGCTACGAGAGTCATGTTTAGATTCACTGAAAATACTGGGCACAGTGCGGAACAACTCATCGTGTGTGAGTGGGCGATCTTTGCGAATGACGTTGGCAGCACCAAAACGTGAAGCGAGACGAACCATGATTAACTCCTGTTTGCATAATAAACTAAAGGCCCCGACGCATATGCGTCGGGGCCTTTCCGTATGAATTTCTGGCGATTACTGCTTAGAAGAAAAAATCCCATACAGCACGGGCGACCGAAACGACTGCATCACGAATTTGATGAATCAGCGACTTTACTGGCTTGGGAACCACCGGAAGCGAAGCTAGAACATCCAGTATTCCTCCGACAGCGCTGCCAAAATCGTTTCTTGCCGTCTCTTTAACGCGTTCAGTTCGAAGATGAGTATGTAGTTGCGCTGAGATGGGACTACTGGATTTTTCCGGCAGACATTCAACCATGACTTCGACCATCTCGGTCAGATTCCAGTTGGCTTTAACCGAAATTGCGCAGATTGGATTGATTGGCTGTAGTAACCGTGTGATGTCATGAACTTTGAGATCGAGATTAGCGATTTGAAGGGGTGAAGGTTGGTTGCTGGTGGAGTTCCATTCATGACACGGTTCGATTTTGTCAGCTTGATTAACGACAAATAACACTTTGCTCTGAAACGCTTCGCCTAGTACATGCCTGTAAAAATGTTCATCTACCGCTAGCGCCCGGTCATCGGCTTTAATTACCCAAAGAATCAAATCAACATCTGGCAGAAGGCGTCGATAAAGTGATGTGTATTCTCTGTCGCGTTGCTGATTTTCGCCCACACCGGGAAGATCAATTAACGTTAGAAGACGATTGTTAACATTCAATTGAAATCGTAAAGCATCCCGAGTGCATGAACTAACATCATTTACTGGGGATATATCCCCTTGGAACAAGGCGTTGCACAAACTGCTTTTTCCTGCACCTGACTTTCCCATAATGCCAATCACAGGTTCTAAATTTACTATTTCACTAATTTTTCCCAAAATGGCATGGGTAGTTGATAGTGGTAAATATTTTAATCTATTCTCTATAGCTTTGTATCCGTTGATCTTTGTCATTTATCTCTCTGAGCAACCATGGTTAAGTTATTAATAAAACCAGCACTTCAAAGAGATAATATATATTTATTATTTATTACAATCAGTCCTTTGACAAACTCCAACTCCCGTATGAAGAATCAATGATAATTTCTAAAACCTCATTCAACCTCATCCCCTTTTGCTTCGCCATTTCCTCAAGTTTCGACTTGGATTCACCACTGATGTAAGTATTCAATACCTTCTTATCTTTAACCCCATCTCTGAATTTCTTCTGTGACCATGATTTTTTTAGTTTTATAAAAAACAAATCCACTTCAGCATCCCCGCGATTTGATATCCATAAATCTAAATGACAAAATATAAATGCACTTTTCAACTCATTATTTTCAAACGGCGGTAATGTTAAAAACATTCTTTCATCATGTAGCTTTTTTAAAATCCAATCATACTCTCCACTTTTAGATTTGATAATTTTATCACTATCTATCCAAAGAGAATGCAATGCTCGACAAACGCTTTGATGCCATTGTGAACATTTCAAATTTATAAAGTTGGTTATACTTTCTCGATCATGCCTTAACGCACAATAATCTATAAAGTTCACAATAAGGTTGATCTCAACATTACCCCAGCATCTGTTTTCAATGATTTTTATAAATGCAAGGTTGTAGAAAAAATTCGATTGAGATATGACAGCGTATTTTTCCCAGAGGGAAATAAGGATATAGTTTCTAGCTCTTTCACTTTTCAACCAATCCAGACATTCGAGATCAACCAAACTGTTCTGGAGTTCTCTCTTTTCTCTTTCAAAAATATCATCACCTGAAATATTTAAACCATCAAAAGACGATATTACTTCATCAGATACGGATTTTTTAAAATGACTAAACCTAACTAAAGAAAAGAGATGTTTTACTTTTTCTTTTGAAATGAAGCTCTTATTAAAAAGATTAATAAGCAGTTGAAAGTTCATTCTTGATTCTTGAGTTGTCACTAATTCTTTAACCATGCTCGTACCTTAATTTATATTAAACAATTACAACTCTACGTAGCTTTAAGCGTAGCTTCGTGTGTAACCTTTTTTGTAGAAATCATCGTAGCACTCTACACATATCTCTACGTAGTAATTTTTTCGAAAAAGGATTGTCGTGCCCTGCTAAATGGCCTTTAGTTCTCAAAATGAACGTGCTCACCCTAACTTTAGAGTAGAAAATGTGCTGTATCGATGATGCCTGTACTAGTGCACCCCAATGCCTCTGGGTTTTGCTACAAAAGTCACGGTCATTCCCAAAGTGAAAAGTGTCGGATTGGTAATATTCATGGTGGCTTAGAACGCTAGTGATGTACTGAGGTCTTTGTATTACCACTGTGCTCTACAAAATTACATGACGCTCAACCACTATGTGTAAACAACATGAGTGGTTGAAAATGAATAACAGAATTATTAATGACCCGGTTTATGGTGAACTGTGGGAGCACTACGTTATAAGAATCGAAGAGACAATCGGTAAAGCATTGGGATCGCACTCCAGGACATTAGCTTTGAGGTTCGATTTAAGATTACCCGATATAGATCATGAAAATTTTGGAGGTACGGACAGCAAAGCTATCACTCGCTTTTTTCAATCTTTGAAGGAGCAGATTTACGCCGACTTATTAAGAAAGAAAAAAAATAACAAGCGTAGTCATCAAACTGACGTTCGCTATGTATGGGCACGGGAATTTGAACAAAGCGGAATCAAACCTCACTACCATATCCTACTCCTTCTGAATAAGGATATTTACTGCGCACCAGGTAAATATGACTCCGAAATTCATAATTTAGCCTTCATGATTAAAGAGGCATGGTGCCGAGCCTTAAGGTTGGTAGAAGCCAACATACTGCGATCTCATACTTTGACTCATTTTCCAAAGCGTCCATATGTGTGGTTAAACATTAATAAACCTGATTTTAATGAGTCCTATCAGGAACTACACCACAGATCGCTTTATCTGGCAAAAGTGCACAGTAAGCACAACGAGGATGGATACAGAAATTTCGGAACCAGCCAGAACTGACGATTAGTAAAACCCAGTTTTTTACAGGAAGCCCCACTGATATGCCGGAGAGTGTACGTGAATCGTTATCCGGCTCATTATCAACCGGAGCCCCTCGCAATGACCACAAATCCAAACGTACTTGACGATCAATTCGTCACTATGGAATTCATTACCCATTTAACTGGCCTGACAGATAAATGGTTCTACAAGCTGATCCAGGAGAATCACTTCCCTAAGCCAATCAAATTTGGCCGAAGCTCTCGATGGTTAAAAAGCGAAGTGGAAGGCTGGCTAAATGAGCGCATCAGCCATTCCCGGCAGTAACGCTTCCAGCCCATCTACTTACCCGTTGGAAATATATCTGGGTGACATCGAAAGCATGTGTCACCTGGATATTAATGAGAAAAAGCATGAAAGAATATAAAACGCGCTACGAAGAGATTCTTAAATACTACCAAACCTGGCTGATGGAATTTTCAAAGCTCGCTGTTCGACAAGGGATGTGTCACCAGAACATTTATTACTCTCATCACCTGATGATAGGTTGCTTAAACTTTCCCAACAAAGAACCTGCTTATGCAGTTGTTCCTCAGTGTTTGCACAAGATAATTTTTGGCCCACAGGTGGAAAAATCTCAACCTCCATTAGATGATCAAAACGTTAGCTTGAGCACGCAGGAACATCTGTTGGTTCATCATCCTATGCTTGAAGGTGTCTTACTCTCTGAATGTATTCGCTTGAAACAACGTTCATTAGCCAACAAGTTAATCAGCCTGTTTCAACAATTTAGTGGCACCGAAATACGCCTCAAATTTGTATGGCTATGCTGGTACGATTTGATGTTAGGCAATGATCTAACCGATTGGATTGAGAACCTGAAATTCAAATCAGATGCGGAGGTCACCCAATGGGTGTGCGACCGGCAGAGAGAGAATGTCGCACTTACCAACGCGATGGATGAGTATGTCATTTTTGCTTATCGCACGGTGGTCGTTCCATAAATTTACGCTACCTTTAGCTGCTTCGTTGATAGCAGTTGCGAGGCATAGCCGTTCCGGTGGTCAATCCGGCAGGCTTGTTTAATCGTCACGTTGAGTCACTGTGGAATCTGCATACGCATCATTAGGTCGTGGAACGCTTGGCCTTGCATTGAGACTAAAACTTCACACTGCCAGTGAGCCGCTCGATACTCTGGCGGATGTCTTCGGCAGCTGACTCGTTTTGAAGCGAGTGACAATATAAGATTTAGTGCGACATCCCAAGTTCAGGCAGGTAGTAACGATCTTGTTGAATAAATGATCTTTAAATTTAAGGTGAAGCACTTCATTGATTTAACTCATCCACGTTCTCAGTCATGTCATGATGACACCTTTCCGTGAGATAAGTGTTCAGGGGGGAGTGCTATCCATTGTTTTGAATGTGAAAAGCGCGGGATTCCAATAGCAGGACCGCCGATTCCGATAATCCAGTCATTGGTTCCGCTATCAGTGATCGAATTGGGTCAGAATATGCACAGATTTTATTCTTTTTCACGTCCCTTGCGTTCTGCAATCGTGGAGGTGATGATCTTTGTGATTTTGGAGTCAGCCAGAAAACTTTCGCTGAATTGGGCTTTGTTTTCCCGGATAAACCCTTTCAATGCGTTGTACGTTCGCAGACGGTACACACCAAGTTCAGGCAGTGATGCTTTCAGGTTGAAATGATGCTTTTTGATGATGGTTTCCACTTCACTGAATATTGTGGGGACAGTTTGCTCGCTTTGTGTTAGCTCTTTTTCAATAAATGAGGCCGGGATACGGTTCGCCTCATCTTTCAGCAGGCGTTCGATAAGATCGTTCGTCACTTCTGTACTCTCGCCAAGTACAAAAAAGAGATCACAGGCAAAACGCTCCAACTGTCGAAAGTTTCCCGGCCAAGGGGCCCGCAATATTTTTTGTAAAACACCTTCTTCATAAACTGTGAATAGCTGTGACAGAGCCTGTCTCGCTTTTCCATTATTTGTAAAGGTGGGTAGATAAAAGGATTTCCATCGATAGAGTGTCAGAATATGTGTTAACAATTCTAGGGCGTTGTTATGTGTAAATAACTCGTTGAGGGATTTAAATTTCACAACGTCGCGGATGCGATGAAACAGATCGCGGCGTAAACGGCCTTCCGTCAGCAGGCGCGAGACAGGTTCATTAACAGCCAGAACCACTTTTACATCGTATTTTTTCTTCGCCGCGTCATCCCCTACTTTACTGATCCAGACGTCATTACTGATGGCTGAAAGCAAATCTAGGAGCTGTGTTTGTGAGGCTAGGCTTGCACTTTGCAGTTCATCAAGGAAGAGCACGCCGTTGTGTGCTTCTTCAAAAAATCCATTTTTGTCGGTGGCGCCTGTAAATGCACCTTTTGTTGAACCTCGCATACGTGTTTCCAATAATGTTTCACTGACTGCCGCAAGATTGATTTCAACCATTGCTTTACCCATCTTCGAGGCAAGATGTTTAGCCGCCGCGCTTTTCCCAGTACCGGTGTCTCCCTCAATAAGTAGGGGGCCGGGTTTATTGTGAATACCCGTGTCTTCATCCAACCGTAGCTGCGAATTTCTGGCAAAAAGCGATGCTAATACGGTGTTGAAAATTGAACCATCCCTACTGTTTTTATATCCGGATTTTGCCAACGCGATGGAGGTATTACCTGCGCTAAGCAATGCCGAAAGCGAGTGAATGAATTCGTTACGATCATCCGCGTGATGTAGCACTGAGTTTGATGGTGAGCTGTCAGGAAGTAGAAAAACGGTTTTGCGTGTAACGATAGCTCGCGCTTGGCTAACAAAAAGGCGGTCATAAACCCTGTCGTAGGGATCCGTTATCGCTAAGCCAGAGAAGAGATTATGTTCATTTTGCAAAACAGCCCCTGGTCCTTTATCTACGATACCTTTGACCCAGGGCATAAAGTCTGAGTACGTTTTTGTCAGCGCTTTGATATTTTCGTGCTCCACGAGCAATGCCAGCGCCTGCTTCCATTCACTCATCACGGCTTGCGAAATCATTTTGGTAATATCCGTGTTAAGCAAAAAAGTTTGTTGGTTGGAGGATTCCGAGCTGACCTGATGCCAATATGGTGCCAAATCGTCTGGGCATTTTTCTTCGCTAAAATTGAGGATTCGTATATCCATGACTTCGAATTCATCATTAACTGGAACATACAGTGATGATTTCATCACTAAAACTTGAAGTCAATAAAACTGTCAATTTATTAAAATATTGAAAAATATAGATTATTTATTAACTTGGAAAGTTGGCACGCTATTCGCAATGGTTATGTCACTACACACAACCGAAAAGAGACAACGATGAATATCCAAATTGCGAGTCCAGACCAGATTAGTAAACTGTTAGCCTTTATTGCCGTTAAAGCCAAAGGGACGCGCTTCGAAATCCCTGCCAGCTTGCTGCAAAATGTTGAAAGCGAACTGCGTGATTTCTGCAAAACGCGCCGCATTACGGTTCAGTTTATAGATGCGTCAACTGAGCGTGTCATTGTTTTTTGTGCCGCAGGGGCGGCAACCGGCACTGTGATTGGGGCGATGTACGGTGGCGTGCTCGGCGCGTTGACTGGTGCGCTGATCGGGAGTGCGGCAGGGGCAGCCTTAGCGCAAATGCGTATTACCATCTACCCGGTAGCGGGTAGCGATAATCTTGTCCTGGCTTTAGCCTAACTTTTTACAGTGAACTCAGGTGCAGCAGCATGGCGCAGTACCTACTCAAAAGGAAAAAATAATGAGCAAAACTCTTTCACTCGTTGATGTATTACAACGTTCGCTGGCACAGAACAAAGAAGATATTACACCACTGCTTGGCTACCTTAGTACCACCAAGGACGAACTGAATTTGCAATTTGAGCGCAGCAGCACCCGTTCCGATGCGCAAAAAATTGCCCATTACCTGCGCAAAATGGGCAGCAATGACATTGCAAGCCTGTTTCGCAGTGGCGATGGTGTGGAATATGAAGAAATCGTCTGTGACGTTGGCGAAAAACTGAAGGTTAAAGGGGTCAGCAAAGACAAGCCGGTAGAGATCAATGAAGAGTTTATTATTCAGCATCTCTTTTCCGATGCGCTGAAAAAAATGAGTGATGAAGAACGCAGCGCGTTGATGCGTTCGATGAATCTTTCCGAGAAAGATCAGGGGGCAATTCTGGCTGGTACATTGATGGCATCACAGGTGATGCTTAACCAGTTTGGCGGCTTTGCGGTGTATCGGATGTCCGTTATCCTGGCCAACATGCTTGCCCGCTCGCTGATGGGTAATGGATTAAACTTTGCGGCAAATGCGGCGCTAGTTCGTGGTGTAGGTGCATTCCTAGGGCCAATCGGTTGGATCGCTTCTGGCGCATGGCTGGCGGTAGAAATTGCAGGCCCGGCGTTTCGCAAGACGGTTCCGGCGATTGTGCACATCGCGATGCTGCGCCAGAACGTGTTAAAACGACTGACTATCAGTGTCGTGGGAGATGGTTCCGTCGGCAAGGATGCGCTTTTTAAAAGCGTATTCGGTGTTGATACCGGCAATATCAATCCTATTGCAGGCTCAACATCAGATACTAAGGTGTATGACCTTGGTCACACCGGCACCATTAAACTGATTAATTTCCCTGGTTTTCACGATGTTCGTTCCGAAGTTAACGATCTAGTGAATGACAACATCAAGCATACCGATTTGTTTCTGCTGGTGGTCGACGTCAACCGTGGTGTATCGGGTCATGACGTGGAGACACTGAATAAGTTAAAGGTGGAGGGCAAGCCAGTGTTGGTCTGTCTGAACAAGGTAGATATGCTTCGTCCAAATGATAAAGAGAAGATGGTTCAGGTCGCCAAAACGCGTCTGCAAAACCCTTATGTGATTGAAACGGCGTTTGACCCTGATCCACGTTTGTCGCAGGATGGCCCGATTGGTACACGGGTTGTGTTTGACTGGGTAGTGAATCATTTAGAGGCGCTGGGTAAAGAGACTGCGCATCTGAAAGCCGAGCAAAAATAACGTCGATAAAATTAAACCAGGAGCATGCTCCTGGTTCCGTCATTTCCTTTGGGCTTGAGAAAACTAAGCAGTGCACTTGCTTTGCAGTAGTTTGACCCCCCAACACATAGTACAGCAGCCCCAAAGGCTATCCATGGCGATTCAGGGCTGAAATTTAAGTGATCATACCTATCATTTAAAAGCTAACTGCTTCCTGCATCAATGTATCTGCTAATGGCTGGAAAAAAGCGGGCAGCGGAAGCGGCTCACCTTCATCATCCATATTTTGACAGTCAAACCATATTCCGTGTTCATGTGCGATAAAGAAAGTTTCACCTTCATTCACTGTTAGCTCGATACACGGCCACTCATCTCCATAGACCGGATGATAGGTCACAGCTGTAAAAGGCGTATTGCCGTCCTTTTTGCAAAGAAGGGCCGACAACTTTTTCGAGAGTACCCAGCTGTGCAACTCCTTGAAATAGCCGCGAAGGTTTGTCTTACTTAACAGATATACTTGATTATCTAATTTGTCGATAATCCTTTCCGAACAGTAGCGGATTGCCTCAGGATCTCTAATGACCAGTTCACGCCAGCCGCCTGGGCTTGACTGTTGAATAATTTCTCGGAGCTTATCTGACATATCTTCTTTTTTTGTCAGCTTATCCAGCAGCTCAATGAACACTTTTTTTTCTGTCACCCTTAGCCAGTTCTCATTACGCTCACGCCAGGACTGATGCGAAGGCAGGCAAAAGGTATACCGCCGCCCTTTCTGCCATATCAGATAATCACCTAAGGACAGCAGAGCACGTTCTAGAAGGTGCTCGCTGTTCTGCAGAACCCTTTCGTTAAGAATCCAATAGGTTTTCTCTGTTAATAATTTAAATCGGGTAAGATCGTATTCATCATGATCAGCAGTTTTGGCTCCCTGGAGCAGTCCCCTTACGCGACCTTTTAGATGAGGATGAGATTCAGCCCGAATTAAGGCAGGCTCCCATGCAATATCCAAAATAATCAGCTTTGCTTTAAGTGCTTCCTCATCCCACTGCTCATTAAAACCTACTCGAACATCAACCGAACTCATGTAGCTGTAAATGTCATCAGCATAAGGGGCCAGTTCATCTAAAGAACGGATAACACTCACTGCGACCGGGTTACTGTCTATACGTACGGTGTAAAGGAAGTTATCAGTGACGCGAGTCCACTGAGAGTGGTGTTCCGCGGAGTAGGCGTCGTTGGACGATTTCATTGAGGTAATAAATGCGCAGAGTGCGTAAAAACGGCATGCTCCCAGTAAGTCAAAGCCCGTCAGAAACTCCATTAGCAAGTTACGATGTTCGCGCGTTGCATGCGGGGAGCAAAGGAAATCAAGTACGGATGAGAGGATCTGGATGTTCTTGGAATTGAAAGTATTTCTTACTTCGAATTCTGAGTTACTAAAACCTTCACGGGTGCTTCTCAGGGTGTTGAACCAAGCCGCACTTTGGTTTGCCAGCAGATATGCAGGTTCAGTTGACTGACTGCACTCAAGAAGAAATGCCATCCGCTTAAAAAAGCGCAGAAAGAGGGTATCAAAGCTTTCGCTGCTTTTTTTGCTAAGGGTCCAGAACATATCGGTCCAGGCTTGATCGATTTTCTCACCAAATGCCACGGCACCAGACTGCTGACTCATTTGGCCTGAGAGCCAGGCTTTAAAATTTTCGAAATCGGTAAGTGATTTTCCACGCGAATTCATTTTGATATAGAGATCGTCAGAAAGTCCAAATGACGACAGATTCAGATACTGGAATACCACTGACTGGTCGTCAGAACTGCACAGTCTTGCATAAAGTTCACTAGGTGCGCGTTCGAAGCATGACTGGATTGCATTCAGCATTGTCAGACTTGCGGATACCGTAGGATCCTGAAGCCAGGAGTGATAAAACCAGTTACTGTCCGTTATCTGATCCCGAAGTGCGGGGGCATTTTCGACAAAATATAGGCCACTATCGGCGGCCCCCACCAGTGCATGGAAAAACTCCGTTGCGGCGGTGCGGGTCTGATAGGTGAAGCGGGATTTACCCAAATGAGTGAATCGTTCACTGAAATCAGCATATTTCGACTCTTTGTTCGCCAGATACCAGTGAAGCAGGAAGAGAGTTGTAAGGCGCTGCTGACCATCGAGGACCGAAAGCGTAGGGCGTTCCTCAGTGCTGAGGTTCCCATAAATAAAATCGAGATCGAGCGGCAGTGCGTCAACAGGGGCTGTAAGAGCTTGACTAATCGAATGGAGAAACTGATCGCGAATTTCCCATGCTTCATCGCGGCCCTGAGCATAATCACGCTGTATGATGGGGATCTCAACGTTGCTAACCTCGCTGAATAAACTGGCGAATGTAATGGTTTTACCTTGTTGCATACGTTGCTCCATCAAAAAATACGGTCAGCACATCTGTAATTGCGTGTCGGTAGCTATCTTGATCCTGAGTATTCCAGAAAGTCATATCGTGGACGTTACTGCTGTAATATTTGAGAAATACGTTTCGTGTACCAGGTGGGACAAACGTTGATGTCTTGTCCGCTTCAATAATACGATTACGCTTCACAGGAAAGATGGCATTGCGGTAGCTTCTGTTAGTTGACTGATCTAAAAGCGTAAGGTTTCCAATGTTGTCATCTCTATCCTGTTGCGGCGTACGACTGTACTCATTCAAAACGTCGCTGAAATAGGCTTCAAATTTTTCACTGTCAAAGGGTTCCTCCAGAAGCAACTCTTCCGCACGTTTAAAGAGCAGATGCTGTGCCGACCGGGCCGGGTCTAGCCCTTTTTCTGTGATATTGTGAGGCCGGAAATGCTCTCGCATTACCTCCGTCCAGGCCTTCTGTCCGCTGATGTTTTCAGGCATTTGCGAGCTGACTGACGTAATGTGCTCAATGTCCCAGGCGTCGAGTTTGTAATGCCTGAACGGGAAACGGGTAGAGGATGTTTTGTTGGTCAGCAAAATGGCAATATTGAAAAGCAGAAGTAAGGGACGCAGCGACCGCTCAGGATAGGTCAGCGCGGATATCGTGGCGTCGATCTGAGTGCTGCGATCGGTTCGCTCCCTGCTCAACGAGCCGGCGAGTCCCGGCAGAGCAATACGCAGAATCCTTTGCTTTAATCTGCCAATGAATACCGACTTTTTCTCACAGCTTTCAGATTCGCTGATGAGTTGTGGAATGACGCTCTCACTATTACTAATAAGATAGCCGACAAGATGATAAGTCACGCGGCCACGGTACCACTCATCCAGCAACATAAAGCGCTGTTTGATAAGCAGCCATACTTTTTCTATGCGCTCCGGATCCTGATGCATTTCCTCCAGGTAATGGGCGAAAGACAGGAAGATGTAGTGTGGATCTTGACGAGAAATACCTGACTTTAGTGAATCTGCGACTAGCCCAAGTATCAACTCTATGCGATTGCTCTCACGGGTGTGATTACTGATGAAATACCAGAAGTCCTCCTGCTGAAGTCGACGCTCCGTTTCATCCCACTCTTGCGCAATTCTAAGCTGATTAAAGCGAACGCTGAGTTCGGTCACCTGACTGAAATTTCCGGCATTGAGCAGCAGTGCTTTAACCAGCTCTGCGTTGGTTAGCGGGATTTTTCCACGATTAAGTCGGGAAAACACCTCAGTCACATTTGCCTGTTCGCTTAACTGATACCAGATCACTTTTACATTTTTACCGGCCTCATCATCATTCAGCAGAGTCTGCAAAAAGCTGAGTTTATAGACAGGTGGCCGTGAACTGAACCATGCGTCTATTGCTTCCCGAGCCTGATTCATATGATAAAAATCAATATTATCATCTGCATGCTCGCTGTCGATATTGCTGAGAAAACTTGCACTCTCAGGGCGAGTTTCATAGCGTAGAGAGTATCCCGAATGACCAAGAATTGCGGCAATGTCCTTTAGATAAAGCAGGATAATGCAGATGGTTGTCAGGCGTTGCTGGCCATCAACCAATTCCCATTCTTCGCCACACTGCTTAACTACAACAGGCTGTAGGCAGTAGAAGGCTTTGCGGGAACTTGACTCGCTGTTTTTCTGAAATTCAGCGATGTCATTCAGAAGGTCTGTAACCTGCCTTTGCGTCCAGCGGTAGCCCCGCTGGTATGAGGGTATGAAAAAACGCTGTTTCATCAGGTCGCTAATCGGCCTAAGGAGAAGTTCATTGCTCGTGGTCATGTGCCTCCTTGCATGCCTAATTTTCCGGCTGCATGTTATTAGTTAAATTAGATGTAAGTGTAATAATCAAATTTATCAGTAAACAAAATCATCTTTTCCCAAGGGAAGGTAAACCACCAGAAACAACAATCCTGCGCCCGCCAATATACTGATCCATAATGTCTGCTGAGCGAGCACTGCTAGGTTTTTTACCCTTATTCATTACTTTCTTATTTTTTTTGGTTTTGTTTTTTGCAGCGATTCTTTTCTTAGCATGAGAGAGCAAAATAAGCCGGCCTGACATTAAGTTCTGCCTAGAGGCATCAGCCGCATCATAGCCATTTACGATGGACACTATTTCTTTTTCAATTTCCGATAGCGTTTTCTCAGCAACAAATTTCTCAACTACACCAGAGTATTTTTTATCTAACTGCCGAGTTATCGCCCATCGATAGGAAATCGTCGTTATGCTGCTTTTCTTTGAAGGACTACTGCTAATGGCAGAAGCCTTTCGTTTTTCTGAATGGGCTTTATTTAAATGCTTTTCTAATCTTTTCGCGTCCTTGAGAGAGATGTTACATACAGGACATTTGCAGGTTTCAGGGGCAATAAGCTTTGCCTCGGCTACAGGCTTAGCTAAGTTAGGTGCCATCTTCCAGCCATGATTTATTAGCAAATGATTGGATAGCACCGTCATTTCGACCGCAGTATTGCACAGAGCGCAGATGATTTTATCCATATTCTCCTCCCTAAAACGATGAATCCTCCAGAACAGGAGCATCCAATCATTATGCTTAGCTTGTCATTATCATCCCGACCATCCCATCTAAACGCTTCTTCGTCTTCTCCCAGTCCGGCATCACTTGCCCCATGAGCCGGTAGAACCGTTCACTATGGTTGTGCTCGGCCAGATGACAGAGTTCATGCAGGATGACGTAATCAATGCACTCACGAGGGGCCTTCACCAGATTAGGGTTAAGGGTCACCTTTCCACTAGGGGAACAGCTTCCCCACTGAGTCTGCATGGTAAGAATACGCAATGGTGGTGAATCGCTTACCCATAATGCTTGCTCCAGCATGGCGCTCAACCTCCTGGCGAAGACTTCCCGGGCGCGGGCTTTGTACCAGTCAGTCAGCAGCTGCAGAACCTTTTCAGCGCTCTTATGACGTACAGTGACTTCCAGCTTACCGCGCAACATTTTAACGCCCTGAACGTCAGAGGGATCCACTATCACCTTAAGCATGTATTGCTTGCCCAGGTAATAGTGACTTTCACCACTGATATACTGCCGTGGGGTGACATATTCCAACTGCTTGCGGAAATCCCGCAGCTGCTGATAGATCCAACGACCGCGCTTTTCAACAGCGTTCAAAACCTGTAGATCATCGGTATCTTGCGGCGCAGATACTACAACCCGGCAGTCAGGGTGAACTTTTATTAGAATGCGCCCATTCACTAACGGTCGGGGTTTACGCTCGAAGGTAATGCGTTCGTCACCGTAGATGAAGCTCATGGCTCTTTCGCCCATGCTTTAAGCTCCGCTCAGCCCTACACGGGTAATCTGGACGATCATTTCCACAATCTTTTTCGCCTGATCCATTCCGCCACCGATCGCCTTACACTCTTTAAACATCATCGGTAGAAGCTTCTTGCGGATTTCAGCCTCGATATTTTGCGGATTTATCGAGTTCTCAGCCACTGAGATATCAACAGCCTGGTCTACTTCAAAAGCAAGCTTCACCCATTTATCGATGACCTGAGGATCAGTAACGGCAAAAACCTCCGGCAGTACTTTTTTGTATACACCAAAGTACGCCTGTGCATGGTGATGACCGGCAAACACGTCGGGTATGTCGTTCAGCCGTCGTTCCTGTACCTGCTCCTCAAATTCACGAAACAGCATGTACTGTTTGAGAGGATGATCAAAGAGTTTTGCCGCCTCCTCAATAGCCTGGCGAAGTAATTTCGAGAAGGCTTCCTGAGCATAAGGATCATCACGTAACTCTTGTTCAATCATGCGGGTTACGCGGGTTGTAATAATATCCGTTTCGTTACGGGTTTTATCCTCGCTCCACTCTTCTGGTCGCTGCCCCATTTTACTGACTTCGAACACCCCATCAGGCTCGCGCACTTCTACGCCAACAACGTGTTTATCCAGTAGCTTTTTCACCTGTTCGGTGTACTGATCATAATCTACCGTCTCACCGGCATCCTGCTTCACCAACTGGCGCAAGCTGGTAAATTGCCTCAGCGTCTCTTTATAGTGCTGGCGATCTTCTTCGCTGAAACTCTTATCCTCAAAGAAAGTAGCCGACTGCAACGCCACTTTCAGACAGCTGGCAAAATGTGTGAGTGCTTCATAAAAGTCTTCCCGGACTTTGAGATGAACATCAACCATTTCGCCGTACTTTTCTTCCGTGCGCGGAACCAATACCTGACGCAGCTGCTCAATGTCGTTTTTGTTTTTTACACCGGCGAAAAGAGCCCACAGATTCTTATACAACTGGGGGAGACGTTTGTATTCCGTACTCATCTGACCGTAAAGTCCCACCAGATCGTCAATATCAAAACCACCCTGCGTGCGGGATGCCAGCTTCTGATAATCCTCAATGGTGGTGTCCAGCTCTTTGAGGATGCCCCGATAGTCGATTAATAGACCGAATTTCTTCTTAGGATGAAGGCGGTTAACGCGAGCTATTGCCTGAATCAGGTTATGCCCTTTGAGAGGTTTATCGATGTAAAGCACGGCATTTTTGGGTTCATCAAACCCGGTAAGTAACTTATCAACCACAATCAGTAGCTTCAGCGAATCATCTTTATCAAAACGATCGATAATATTGCGCGTGTAAGCCTGTTCATCCTGAGAGCCGACGTTATCTTTCCACCATTTGGTCACATCAGGGATGCCGGATTCATCCACTTCGATATTCCCTTCCCGCGTGTCAGGCGAACTGATCACCACAGCAGACTCAAACAACCCAGCTTCATCAAGATACTTTTTGTATTTGATTGCAGCTGCTTTGCTGTCACAGGCGAGTTGCCCCTTCAAGCCATCGTCGATGTTTTTGACAAAGTGGTTGGCGATATCCAGCGCAATAAGGTGGATGCGATCGTCAGCATTATACACCTGCCCTTTATTAGCAAACTTACGCTTCAAATCGGCTTTTTGTTTATCCGTTAACCCCTCTGTAATACGGTCAAACCAGCTATCTATCGCTCGTTCATTCACGTTCAGCTCGGGCTGGCGCTCCTCATAGAGAAGCGGAGTGACGGTCTTGTCCTCTACCGCCCGCTGCATTGTGTAGGCATGAACAATAGGACCAAACTTATTCGTGGTCTTATCATCTTTCAGCAACGGCGTACCGGTGAAAGCAACAAAGGCCGCATTGGGTAGAGCAAGCTTCATGCGCTGGTGACTCTCGCCGCCTTGACTGCGGTGGCCTTCATCAATTAGCACAATGATATCGGGGCTGGTATTCACGCATTCGGGCAGGCGAGTGGCCGTGTTGAATTTCTGAATTAACGAGAAGAGAATGCGCTCAGTCCCCTTACCAATCTGTTCGGCCAGTCGTTTGCCTGAGGTGGCAATAGCATCAGCTTTATCCCTTTTACCGGCCAGTTCCCCGGTTGAGATAAAGGTACGACTGAGCTGGTTTTCCAAATCAACGCGATCGGTCACCACGACGATGCGGCACTGCTTGAGAGTTTCACTCAAAATCAGCGCCTTGCTCAGGAAAACCATCGTCAGTGACTTACCCGAACCCGTGGTATGCCAGACAACCCCACCGTTGCGGCTACCATCAGGATTCTTCGTTTCAATACGCTGTAGCAGCCGTTTAATACTGAAGACCTGCTGATATCGGGCAACGACCTTACCGGCTCTCTTATCAAACAGCGTGAAGAAGCGAACCATATCCAGCAGTCGCTCGGGTAACAGCAGGCTGATAAGCAGCTGGTCCTGGCCCGTTAACGCCAGTTCGCCCCCTTCAATCAGGTTCTGATACCATTTCATGCAGGCAACCGGTCGATGGCTGAATATTGACCCAATCTGCTGCGCGCTAAGCTTGCGGTTTTTAATAGCAAGCATCTTCAGGTCAGAGATATCTTCTTCCCGCCATGTCGCCCAAAATTTGGTCGGTGTTCCGCAAGTCCCGTAACGCCCATCATGGCCGTTTATCGACAGTAAAATCTGGCTGTAGGCAAACAGTCGCGGAATTTCATCATGACGCTGGTTTCGCAGGCTTTGAGAGATCCCTTCGTCAATAGTCGGCCCTTTTTTAGCATTACCATCCGGGCGCTTAGCTTCGATGACTACCAACGGAATACCATTCACAAAGCAGACAATATCGGGCCTGCGCGCCTCAATACCGTTAGCTCGTGTCACATTGAACTCTTCGGTGAAAACAAAGCTGTTGTTCTTCGGGTTGTTCCAGTCGATCAACGAGATTGTTGGGTTCGCCCGTTTGCCATCGATAAACTCCGTCACTGAGATGCCGTACAACAGGTGGTTGTACAGGTGCTCATTGGCGGTAATCAATCCCTGATTTAATGCCGGACTGTTAACTTCGGCAATCAGACTATCAATCGCTTTGTCAGAAATGGCATGCTCTTTACCGGCAAAGATAAACGTCCTCTTAGCTAACTGTTCACGCAAAATCTGGTTCAAGACCACCTGATCTGCCTTGCCTGCTCGCGCAGACAAGGCTTGCTGAGGTGAAATATAGGTCCAGCCTAAATTACTCAAGAGAGCCAGCGCCGGGAGCTTGGCGCTGTACTCTTCCTGGAATTTTGGCGCGATTTGCATGCTCATGATGTTCCCTTATCTTTATCGGCTTTCCAGTGCAGTAGCTCGGTAATATCCTTCTCACCCTCGGCCTCTTTTAACAAACGCCGCTGCTCTGCAAATCGTGCATATTCACCCTGAGCTTTTTCATCTGTCATTTTCTTGCTGACAGTGCCTGCGCCCTGGAGCACACTGCGATCGTTGAACTGCAGGAACTGATCCAGCTTCTCTTGCCAGTCCTTTAAAAAGACTTGCTGGCGGCGCAGTGCCTGATCTTCGGCATAGTCCAGCCACATATTCACCACCCGATTCAGCTCACTGACCTCTTTCTGGATCAGATAGTTTTTAGCAACGGTAACATCGCCTTTCCTCACGTCACTACCTTTATAGCTGGTGAGCCCCATATGGGGCTGGCTGGCGTCTGCCCGCTGGTGGATTAGCTCTGCTGCGGTATGCCTTTTGCAGGCGAAATGAAACTTATTCTGGATGGTCTGAAAGAAGAGGGTGGTTTCTTTCAGAGACGGGTGGTAGTCAGCGGCCAGTGCGAAAATTTCCCGTACCCGCAGATAGACTCGCTGCTCGCTTGCACGAATATCGCGGATGCGTTCCAGCATCTCGTCAAAGTAGTCGGGCACCAAAGAAGAACCAACGGGCGGATTCTTCAACCGCTCATCATCCATCACAAACCCTTTAACCAAGTATTCCTGCAGGGTTTGCGTGGCCCACTGGCGGAACTGGGTCCCCCGGACTGAGCGAACGCGATAGCCTATGGCCAGTATGGCTTTGAGGTTGTAGTGCTCTATCTCTCTGGAAACCTGACGCTTTCCTTCCAGCCGAACTATCCGGAAATTCCGGATAGTTGAATTTTGACCAAGTTCGCCTTCTGAAAAGATATTGCCTAGATGTTCATTAATGTTGCGAACATCTTTATTGTATAGTTCAGGCATGGATACCTGAGTGAGCCAAAGCGTATCTGACTGAAAGCGACATTCAACTCGTGCGCGGCCATCTTCGCTTTGGAACAGCAGAAATTCATCTGCTGGAGGTTGAGATAAGTGTTTATCAGTCATGCGGCGTCCACCCTTACCCGTCGTTTACCGGTGAGCAGTTGCCGCATTAGGGATGTTTTCTCTTGTTTTAAATATTCTAGTTTCTTCTGAATTACAGCAATTTCTGAACTTGCAACCTTGATAGCTAAAGCAATTTTGTCTTGTTCATCTCGCGAGGGAAGTGGTACATGAATCACACTGAACTCTTTCCAGCGCAGGCTGCCCCGTCTGTCGACAGATGCGTTAGTTGCAGCACTGAATATTTGACGATAATGTTCCGTTTTCAACAACGCAAAAAGATATTCATTATTCACTTTTTTATCATTAGCCTTAAACACCACGTAGATAGGACTAACCAGTCCAAAATCATATAGTGTTTGGAGGCCGATTGAACCTTCTTCGATATGGTTAGACGGAAATCCAAAAGCCCCAAAAGGAATTACGCGATACCCAGATATATCATCGCTATATACTTTCTTTTTAAAGTATTTTAATGAATCGACAAAGCCATCATATTTTGAACAAGACAATACAGGGTAATCATTAACAGATTTATTCTTCTCTGACACTTGATAGCAGATGTCTTTGATTGCAACATAATCCCAATCAAGAGGGATTCGACCATATTTAGTATTTTTGTATCTACAATCTTGGTTTTTTCCACAGAAACGACGAGTGCCAACAACCAATTGTTTTATTAAAATTTCTTTTTGCCACTTGCTATTAGCGAGCAGTTTTTCAGTAGTTGCAATCGCCTTATCCCAAGTAGAAAGAATTCTGGCTATTTTTTTTTGCTCTGGACGTGGAGGTATTAATATTTTTAAGCTCAGCAGTTCCCCTTTTGTGATGTTTTTCATTGAGCCACTTGTCCCAGTGGCTAATTTTGAAAGTGTATATCGCACATGTTCAGACGCTAAGACATAACTCAACCATTTCATGTTTGCATCAGGTTTTGGAATAGTTTGCCAAAGTTTGTCTGGTAAGAAAATATCTTGATAATCCTTATCAACATATGCGCTTGCTCCAACAAGAGCTTCTGTATTACTTCTGCTGATTATAATTTGACCTGCGCGCGGTGTCGTTTTAGCGCGTGATATTTCCTTCTTATCAATAACTTTAGCAGCATTTGAGTCAAAGCAACCATATGACACTGCACTTACCTTAAGCACTGCCTTTTCGCCAGGTTGAGCGCAACGCTCTTGGCCGTTAACACTTACACCAGATTCCAAACCAATGAGTAAGTCTCCAACATACCCTAGAACCCAATCCTTAGGCACCATATCCCAACTCCTTCAAATATTTTTCCATTTCCACTTCAAGCTGAAATAGTTGCGTTTTTAGGTGTTCACGTTCAACACGTACAGCAATAAGATCTATTTCCTTTTCTTCCTCAAAAGTATCTACGTAGCGTGGAATATTCAGGTTGTAGTCGTTGTCGCGGATCTCTTGCTGACTGGCGAGATAAGCATATTTGTCGACATTATCGCCATCACGATAGGTTTTAACAATTTTAGCAATATTATCCGCACTCAACTGGTTCTGGTTTTTACCCGGTTTAAACTCACGGCTTGCATCGATAAATAGCACCTTATCGTCGATCTTTTGCTTCTTGAAAATCAGAATCGCTGCTGGAATACCTGTACCAAAAAAAAGCTTTTCGGGTAACCCAATCACCGCATCAAGCAAGTTTTCTTCAATCAACTTCTGACGGATTTTGCCTTCGCTAGAACCACGGAACAGTACGCCATGAGGAACCACTACGCCCATACGTCCGGTTTTCGGCTTCATGGTTTCGATCATATGCAGGATAAATGCATAGTCGCCCTTAGTTTTAGGTGGCAGACCACGGCGGAACCGCCCGTAATGATCGTCAGTCACATCATCAACCCCCCATTTCTCCAGAGAGAAGGGAGGGTTGGCGGTAACCACATCAAACAGCATCAGATTGGCATTTTTATCGAGTAGCTTGGGGTTGCGGATGGTGTCCCCCCACTCGATTTTATGGTTATCCTCACCGTGTAGGAACATGTTCATTTTAGCTAGCGACCAGGTTGAACCAATCGCTTCCTGCCCATAAAGCTCATAATTCTTACTATGGTGTTGCTTAGCCACCCACTTACCACACTTCATCAATAGTGAAGCAGAGCCACAAGTTGGGTCACAAATAGAATCCCCCGGTTGCGGGTCAAGCAAGGCAGCTAGAAGATCTGATACTTCAGGTGGCGTATAGTACTCACCAGCTTTCTGTCCACTGTTCGCAGCAAACCTTCCGATGAGATATTCGTAAGCATTACCAATCACATCCAGACCACCAACGCGGCTCGGTTTTAAATTCAGTTCACGATCAGTAAAGTCTTCGAGCAACTGCTTTAGAATTGAGTTCTTTTGTTTCTCTTCACCCAACTTATCGGTATTGAATGAGATATCCTGGAACACGCTTTTCCCGCCATCTTTTAGCTTGGTCCCATTGGCTTCTTCGATTGCGTGCAATGCCTGATCGATGCGCTCACCGTTACCTGGCTCATTCCGACGAGCATAAAGTGCATAAAAACTGGCATTACGCGGAAGAACAAAGCGTTCGTTCTTCATCATTTCTTCAATCAGTTCAGGCTCGTCGCCATACTCTGTCTTGTATCCATCATAGTGATCTTGCCACACATCTGAGATGTACTTCAGAAAAAGCATGGTGAGAATGAAGTCTTTGTAAGTATCAGGGCTAATGGTTCCACGGAAAGTATCACATACCCCCCACAGCACGCGGTTGATACGGTCCTGATCGATCATGTTGCTCATAATGGATTAATCCTTAAGTAATTTTTGCAAAATACCAAGTTCAAGGTGATGGCGATTTAATTGTAACTTATTGATAAGTTCATCTTCTTTCTGCCATACACCCTGAAGTTCGATAAGTTTTAATTGGGTTTCAATAGGTGGAACCGGAATAGTGACTTCCAGAAGCGCTGATTTAGTTATTAACTGAATATTGGTGCCACTCCTGTTAAAACTTTGCTGGATCGTTGGATGGTTTAGCAACCAACACAGGTATTCCGGCACAACCTTCCTATCTTTTTTTCTGAGTCTCACAATCAGAAACTGACTGGTGGCAACCACAGATACTTTGCCACGATAGACGGTAGCTAAGTTACGATTCCCTCTGGCCGCAACGATGATCTCATTTTGATCAAGGAATGGAGGGGAGGTGCGTTGCTCCCATAGAACAGCAGGTAACGCTTTGGGATCGTTCTGCCAATCCTGTTCAAGATCTTTAATCTGTAACAGACGCACATCACCTTCAGGCACAGGTGTTATCGCACCTCGTGAGGTATACCCCGACCGAATATCCGCAATATCACCTAACTTCATTAACGTTGTCTGCATAATGATCTCAGATAGGTGCATCATTCCTGATGCACTTTCGTAAAGTAAAGATTCAAGGGCTGGGGAATTTAAGCACTTTCGTTGATAACCCATGCCCACTGTCGCTTTAACTCTTGCTACTAAATCACCACCATAACCAGAACATCCTCGCGAATTTGCTCAGCAATTTGGTGAGAGACAATGATCCATGTAAAGTCATGTGGTTAGCATCAGGTTCAACCGGCTTTGATTCGGTTGTTACGCGAAGTGTAATAATCTGCTTTTGCAGGTCATAAGAAATTTGATAGACTGCCATAGTTTGGTTCTCCTATCCTAGTTTAGACGCCTCGGGTTTGAGTCAACGCGACAGGTTGCACCCTGTCGCACCACTCACATCAACATCGGTACAGGAGCTACTGTACTAAAAGTGAGTTGGTAGATGCATCTTGTAATAAAGTTAGGAAGCCGTCAACTGGTTTTTATTGCAGTACAGCAGCTACAGAAAAGAGTTTGTGATTCTATTAACCCATTTTTAGCGATAAGGTTATAAAACCTATATTCTAACCTGCTGTTTTATATGAAAAAATAACACCTTCGCATCCGTTTGGTTAAATAAGATACGCTTACAGGGCACAGTAAAAAAATCTATGCTGTCTTGATTAATGCATCACAAAATGTATTTCCATTAGCCGTTAATCCATCAATGTAATCTCCATACCACTGCATCATCTCCCGCCTACCTTCCAGATACTGCGCATGGTTGTAGGTGCCACGAATGGCATTCTTATCCACATGGGCCAGCTGTGTCTCAATCCATGCAGAATTGAATCCCTCCTCATGAAGAATTGTGCTCATGGTGTGGCGAAAACCATGCCCCGTCAGCCTTCCCTTGTACCCCAACAGCTCAATCACCTGATTTACACTCTCCTTCGAGATTGGTTTTGTTCGGTCATTCCTGCCAATGAACACTAAAGGATACATCCCCGTTAAAGGCTTTAATGACTCAAACAGTGCGACGACTTGTTCCGATAGCGGAACGATATGGGGTCGCTTCATTTTCATTACTTCAGCAGGAATTTCCCAAAGCCGCTTTTCAAAATCGATATCTTCCCAACGGGCAAAGCGTAGCTCCTGAGTTCGCACTCCGGCTAGCATGATGATTTGTGTAGCCGTTTTAGTAATGATGCTGCCGGTATAACCCGCCAGATCTTTCAGGAAGTGAGGAAGTTCTTCCGCTGTAAGAAACGGAAAGTGGGTTTTCTTTGGAGTAGCCAGTGCAGTGGCAAGATCAGGGGCCGGATTGTACTCCGCACGCCCAGTAACGATGGCATAGCGAAAGACTTCGCCACAGCGCTGGCGCACCTTACGCATCTTCTCCAATGCGCCACGTTTTTCCATACGGCGCAGGGCTTCCAAAAGCTCCATCGGTTTGATTTCAGCGATGGGACGCTGGCCGATGTAAGGGAAAATATCTTTCTCGAACGTATCGATAATTTCGTCACGGTAGCGCGGTGACCAGCGGTCGGCTTTCTGTTTATGCCATTCACGAGCAATAGCATCAAAAGTGTTATCAAATGAAAGTTTCTGCGCCAACTTCTCTGCTTTCTTAACTTCCCCTGGATCATTGCCAGCAGCCAATAGCTTACGGGCTGCATCTCTTTTCTGACGAGCATCAGCCAACGAGATATCAGGATAGACACCAATCGAAAGCATCTTTTCTTTACCGGCATAACGATATTTCAAGCGCCAGTATTTCGAACCATTGGCATTGATCAGCAGATACATGCCACCGCCATCCGTCAGCTTGTAAGCTTTATCCATCGGCTTGGCTGTTTTTACTTTTATGTCCGTAAGGGGCATATGCATCTCCATTGAAAATACGAGTAGCGGCATCCGAGATGGCACGCCAGCCCTGGGTTGAACGAGTGATAAGGCAGATTTGGGGGTGTCAAAAAAGAGCATACAATTTTACACCCCCTTTAGCACCCCCAAATGTTTATTGATGGGGGTAGAATTCAGTTGACTCCGAGAGAGGGAAATTAGAGGTTAAGTCAGTAAAATATGGGGGTTAGTTGAATGTGGGAGACTTCGAGAGAACTAAAATGGCGGAAGATCACAGGAGTCGAACCTGCCCAGGACCGCTGGCGGCCCCAACCGGATTTGAAATCCGGCCGCCTCACCGGAGACGACGATCTTCCTTTGAAGATGCCGCAGGAGTATAGCGACAATC
>Ga0213828_1000750_pt1 | contig 29890 bp, 24 predicted proteins | sample MC6MC0897MG_FD_180664 | JGI IMG/M metagenome (GOLD analysis project Ga0213828, IMG submission 180664) | Enriched soil aggregate microbial communities from Iowa State University, Ames, United States - MC6-MC0897-MG | ecosystem: Environmental > Terrestrial > Soil > Unclassified | place: USA: Iowa... | reverse complement strand
ACCTGGCCGCTGGCGCAAACCAGTGCAACCGCGGTGCAGATGGCACGAAGACGAGTCATCGAGTTTCCTTTTCAGCTAGGCGAGGTAAAACCCCAAGGGCGACCATTCTGCGCCTAAAAAACCTCGTGGCTCAACCCCCGAGCCTTGCCGCGCTTGATTGGCCGGGTTTTACCGGTCAACAATCGGCTCGATGGAACCACCCGGGCCGAAGCCGGCCTAAACTGCGCAAACAGACCAACAGGAGTGTGCACGATGAGCCGTATCGAAACCGACAGCCTGGGCCAGATCGAAGTCCCGGACGACGCTTACTGGGGTGCTCAGACGCAACGCTCGCTGATCAACTTCGCCATTGGTCAGGAACGCATGCCGCTGCCGGTACTGCACGCCCTGGCGCTGATCAAGAAAGCCGCCGCCCGCGTCAACGACCGCAACGGTGATCTGCCCGCCGACATCGCCCGTCTGATCGAACAGGCCGCCGACGAAGTCCTCGATGGCCAGCACGACGACCAGTTTCCGTTGGTGGTCTGGCAGACCGGCAGCGGCACCCAGAGCAACATGAACGTCAACGAAGTGATCGCCGGTCGCGCCAACGAACTGGCCGGCAACCCGCGCGGCGGCAAGACGCCAGTGCACCCCAATGATCACGTCAACCGCTCGCAAAGCTCCAACGACTGCTTCCCCACTGCGATGAGCATCGCCACCGCGCAAGCTGTGCAGGAGCAACTGCTGCCGGCGATTGCCGAGTTGTCCGGCGGCCTCGCCGAACTGGCGGCGCGGCACATGAAACTGGTGAAAACCGGGCGTACGCACATGATGGACGCGACGCCGATCACCTTCGGTCAGGAATTGTCCGGTTTTATCGCGCAGCTGGATTACGCCGAACGCGCAATCCGCGCCGCGCTGCCAGCGGTGTGTGAACTGGCGCAGGGCGGCACCGCCGTCGGCACCGGGCTGAATTCGCCACACGGTTTTGGTGAGGCGATTGCCGCGGAACTGGCGGCACTGTCCGGTCTGCCATTCGTCACTGCGCCGAACAAGTTCGCCGCCCTCGCCGGCCACGAACCGCTGACCAGCCTCTCCGGCGCGCTGAAAACCCTCGCCGTGGCGCTGATGAAAATCGCCAACGACCTGCGCCTGCTCGGCTCCGGCCCACGCGCAGGCTTTGCCGAAGTGCGCCTGCCGGCGAATGAGCCGGGCAGTTCGATCATGCCGGGCAAGGTCAACCCGACGCAGTGCGAAGCGCTGTCGATGCTGGCCTGTCAGGTGCTGGGCAACGATGTGACGATCGGCATTGCCGCCAGCCAGGGTCACTTGCAGCTGAACGTGTTCAAACCGGTGATCATCCATAACCTGCTGCAATCGATTCGCTTGCTGGCCGATGGTTGCAGTAACTTCCAGCAGCACTGCATCGCAGGGCTTGAGCCGGATGCCGAGGTCATGGCGCGACATCTGGAACGTGGGCTGATGCTGGTGACGGCGCTGAACCCGCACATCGGCTATGACAAGTCGGCGGAGATTGCCAAAAAAGCGTACAGCGAAGGGCTGACCTTGCGTGAGGCGGCGTTGGCGTTGGGCTATCTGACCGACGAAGAGTTTGATGCGTGGGTGCGGCCGGAGAATATGATCGAGGCTGGCGCCAAGGGCTGAGATTTGTAGCGTTTCTTAATAAGTCATCGCGAGCAGGCTCACTCCTACAAGGGAATGCGTTCCAAATGTAGGAGTGAGCCTGCTCGCGATGGCCCTGACGCGGTTAGCCTGCCGCCATCTTCATCCGCCGCGCCTTCAACCCGGCAATCAACGAAGGCCCCAACGCCACCAGCGCCGAGCCCAGCACCACCAGCACCGCCCCGCCATAACCCAACCCATTGATCTGCTCGGCATGCACATATTCCGGCCAGATCCCCGCCGCAATTGCCACCGCACCAAACGTCACCAACGGCGTAATCGCCAACGTCGCACTGACCCGCGACGCCTCCCAATGCGCCAGCGCCTCAGCGAACGCGCCATAGGCAATCAACGTGTTCATGCAGCACGCCAGCAACAGCCAGCCCTGCAGTGGACTCAGATTCAGCGCTTCGAGCGGGTGCACCCACGGCGTCAGCAACAGTGCGCAGAACAGATAGATCACCATCATCACCTGCAGCGAATTCCACACCGTCAGCAATTGCTTCTGGCCCAGCGCATAGAAGGTCCACACCGTCGACGCCAACAACACCAGCAAAACCCCTGCGGTGTAATCCGACAGTGAGGTCAGCAGTTCGGCCAGGCGCTGATTGAAGAACAACACAAAACCGATCAATAGCACCGCCAATCCAATCCCCTGGCCGATACTGAAACGTTCCTTGAACACAAACAGACTGGCGATCAACAGCATGATCGGGCCCATTTGCACCACCAGTTGCGCGGTGCCGGGGCTGAGCAGATTGAGACCCATCAGGTACAGCACATAGTTGCCAACCAGCCCGAGCACCGCCATCAGCACCAGCCAGCCACCCTTCGGCCCAAGCACTTTGCGACTGGGCAGACGCTTCACCGCCGCCAGATAGATGAACAGGCAGCCGCCGGACACCAGCAGACGAAACCAGGTCACCGTGACCGGATCCATCACCAGCAACACCTGTTTGAGTTTGATCGGCAGGATGCCCCACAGAAACGCGGTCAGCAGCGCCAGGAACAAGCCGTAGACCCAGCGACCGGATGAAATGTGCATGGAAACCCCAAAACCTGCTGACAAGAGCGCCCATTCTAGGCGCGCCTTAGATCCGCACACAGGGACAGTTAAGGCCAGGACGCGAATGCAACTGTGCAGGTCGCAGCAGTAAATTGACGCGGCGCCGTTGATCGGCTGTGCGGGCGAGCCAAGTGCTTCAGACATAAGCTCACTGGATCCCTTTCAGCGTATAGCCAAGGAGACCGATCATGTTAGGAATGCGCGCCCGCGACAACGCCCCCGAAATGCACTTTCGCAGCGACCGGGTGTGCCGGGTCAATGGCGAACTGTTTTTCAGCACTCGGGAAAATACCCTTGAAGGGCCGTTTGACAGTGCCGAGCAGATTGAAAAAGAAATCCAGGCTTACATCGCGCGGATGCAAGGACTGGATTCCAGTCGTTAAGCGGTGGTGATCCAATCGCTGGCAAGCCAGCTCCCACAGGATTAGTGGCGTACGCAATTTGTGCGACCGCTACGATACCTGTGGGAGCTGGCTTGCCAGCGATAGCAATGGAACAGACAACAAAAATGCTCTGGCTTAGCGCACCGCTTCAAACAACCCTGTCGCGCCCATCCCCCCGCCCACACACATCGTCACGATCCCATAACGCAAATTACGCCGTTGCAACTCCCGCACCAGATGCCCGACCTGCCGCGATCCGGTCATGCCAAACGGGTGACCAATCGAAATCGAACCACCGTTGACGTTGTACTTGTCGTTATCGATCTCCAGTCGATCCCGGCTGTACAGGCACTGCGAAGCAAACGCCTCATTCAGCTCCCACAAGTCGATATCCGCCACCTGCAAACCTTTCGCCTTGAGCAGTTTCGGCACCGAGAACACCGGGCCGATGCCCATTTCGTCCGGCTCGCAACCGGCCACGGTAAAACCACGGAAAAACGCTTTCGGTTTGAGCCCCAGTTGCAGGGCTTTTTCCAGGCTCATCACCAAGGTCATCGAGGCACCGTCGGACAGTTGCGACGAGTTGCCCGCCGTCACCGAACCGTCCTCGGCGAACACCGGCTTCAGCCCGGCGAGGCTTTCATAAGTAGTGTCGGGGCGGTTGCAATCGTCGCGATCCACCACGCCATCGAGAATCTGCACTTCACCGGTGTTTTTGTCCTCGACACGATACTTGACCGCCATCGGCACGATTTCATCATTGAACAACCCGGCGGCCTGAGCCTGCGCAGTGCGGATCTGGCTCTGCAATGAATAGCGATCCTGCGCTTCACGGCTGACGCCATAACGCCGAGCCACCACTTCGGCGGTCTGCCCCATCGTGTAATAGATGCCCGGTGACTGTTGCTTGAGCAGCGGGTTGATCAAGTGATCAGTGTTGACGCTTTTCATCGTCAGGCTGATCGACTCGACGCCGCCGGCAACAATGATATCGCTGCAACCCGAGGCGATCTGGTTGGCGGCAATCGCAATAGCCTGCAAGCCTGAGGAGCAAAAACGGTTGAGAGTCATGCCGGCAGTGCCGGTGCCCAGACGCGACAGCACCGCGACGTTACGGCCGATGTTGTAGCCCTGTGCGCCTTCGTTGGAGCCGGCGCCGACGATGCAATCTTCGACGCTGGTCGGGTCGATGTCGTTGCGCTCAAGCAGGGCGTTGACGCAATGAGCCGCCATGTCATCGGGACGGGTCTGGTTGAACTTGCCGCGAAAGGATTTGGCCAAGCCAGTCCGCACGCTGTCGACGATCACCACTTCACGCATGGCATACCTCATTGTTGTAGTCAGTTGAGAGTGGACCGAGCATAAGTCCACCGCATCAACCACCGCGACAATCATTCACCCCGCGTATGCGCGTCTATCGGCTCAGTCCTTGTGTTTCTTCGCACGCTTGTCGGATTTCTCGAAAGCGTCTTCGAGTGCGCGGTTGATCGTGCGCAGCACCTTGACCCGCGCCCAGCGTTTGTCATTGGCTTCGACCAGCGTCCATGGCGAGATCTCCGAGCTGGTGCGGTCGACCATATCGCCCACGGCGGCGCGATAGGCGTCCCACTTGTCGCGATTGCGCCAGTCGTCTTCGGTGATCTTGAAGCGCTTGAACGGGATCTCTTCGCGCGCCTGAAAACGCTCCATCTGCGTGTCTTTATCAATGGCCAGCCAGAACTTCACAACGATCACGCCGGCGTCAGCCAATTGCTCTTCGAAATCGTTGATCTCGCCATAGGCGCGCAGCCAGTCGGCCGGCGTGCAGAAACCCTCGACGCGCTCGACCAAGACCCGGCCGTACCAGGAGCGGTCGAACACGGTGAACTTGCCGCGCGCCGGGATGTGCCGCCAGAAACGCCACAAGTACGGCTGCGCCCGCTCCTCTTCAGTCGGCGCGGCAATCGGCACGATGTTGTATTGACGCGGATCGAGCGCCGCCGCGACCCGACGGATCGCCCCGCCCTTGCCTGCCGCGTCGTTGCCTTCGAATACCGCGATCAGTGCGTGGCGGCGCATGCGCTTGTCGCGCATCAGCCCGGACAATCGCGCCTGCTCGGTGATCAGTTGTTCTTCGTAGTCTTTCTTCTCCAGGCGCTGGGTCAGGTCGAGGCTGTCGAGCAGGTTCAACTGATCGACCGGCGTGCCCAACGGCGCGGCGCTGACATCGTGGGGATGCACGTCCGGACGCTTCAGCGCATTTTGCAAACCTTCGAGGAGAATCTTGCCGACCGCCAGGCTGCGGTAGTTGGCGTCGGCGCCTTCGATCACATGCCATGGCGCGTAGTCACGACTGGTCCGGCGCAGCACGCGCTCGCCGTATTTGACGAACTTGTCGTAGGTCTCCGACTGCTGCCAGTCCAGCGGGCTGATGCGCCAGCTGTGCAGCGGGTCATCGGCCAGCGCTTTGAGCCGGGCCTTCATCTGTTTTTTCGATAAGTGAAACCAGAATTTGAAGATCAGCGCGCCTTCATCGCAGAGCATCTTTTCCAGACGCTCGGCGCCCGCGATGGCCTGATCCAGACGCGGATCCTTGAACAAGCCGTGCACCCGCCCCTGCAGCATCTGGCTGTACCAGTTGCCAAAGAAAATCCCCATCCGCCCCTTGGCCGGGAGCATTCGCCAGTAGCGCCACGCCGGCGGCCGCGACAATTCCTCATCAGTCTGCTGATCGAAGGTGCGCACCTCGATCAGGCGCGGGTCCATCCACTCGTTGAGCAATTTGACCGTCTCGCCCTTGCCCGCACCCTCGATGCCGTTGATCAGGATGATCACCGGAAAACGCTTCTGCTGCTGCAATTCGAACTGGGCTTCGAGCAAGGCTTCACGCAATGCCGGGACGGCCGCCTCATAGGTGTCTTTGTCGATGGCGTGACCGATTTCAGCGGATTCAAACATGGGACGGCTCCTTCCAGGATTCAGCAAGACTAGCGGATTGGGCACAGCAGCGGCGCAGAAATTCCCGCGGGTGGCGGATTGTCCGCCAGTCTCGGCGACAAGCCTTGCCATGGATCAAGCAACGCCTGCGCGATCGGCTAGAATGGCCGCCTTGTCGTTGCCGAGCCTGCCATGAAAGCCGTATTGCCCCACGCCCAACTCGACTGGGATGACCAGGGACGCCCGCGTTCGCGGGTCTTCGATGACGTGTATTTTTCCGACAAATCAGGTCTGGACGAAACCCGTTATGTATTCCTCGAACAAAACCGTCTGGCCGAGCGTTTTGCGGCGTTGCCGGCAAGCGGTCGTTTGGTTATTGGTGAAACCGGCTTCGGCACCGGGCTGAATTTTCTCTGTGCCTGGCAGTTGTTCGAGCAACACGCCGTCGCCGGTGCGCGGCTGCATTTTGTCAGCGTCGAAAAATATCCGCTGAGCCCGGCAGACTTGCAGCGGGCCTTGGCCTTGTGGCCAGAACTCAAGCCGCTGGCCGATCAGTTGCTGCGCCATTACGTGGCGATCCATGCCGGTTTTCAGCGCATCACGCTGGCCAACGGCCGCGTGACGCTGACGCTATTGATCGGCGATGCACTGGAACAGCTGCCGCAGCTCGACGCGCAGATCGATGCATGGTTTCTCGACGGTTTCGCCCCGGCGAAAAACCCCGACATGTGGACTGCCGAACTGTTTGTCGAACTGGCGCGACTGGCAGCGCCCGGCTCGACCATCAGTACTTTCACCAGCACCGGTTGGGTACGACGTTTGCTCAACGCTGCCGGGTTCAAAATGAAGCGCACCCCGGGCATCGGCCATAAATGGGAAATTCTGCGTGGCGAATTTCTTGGCTGGCCGCAGGAGGTTGCGCCGCCAGCGCCGGACAAGCCGTGGTTTGCTCGCCCCGCGCCGATCGCCGCTGAGCGTCGTGCGCTGGTGATCGGCGCCGGTCTGGCCGGATGTGCTACGGCGTCGAGTCTGGCGGCTCGCGGCTGGCAAGTGACGTTGCTCGAACGCCATGCAGCCGTGGCGCAAGAAGCCTCGGGCAACCCCCAGGGCGTGCTGTACCTGAAACTGTCCGCCCACGGCACGGCGTTGTCACAACTGATTGTCAGCGGTTTCGGTTACACCCGACGCCTGCTGGAAACCCTGCAACGCGGCACCGACTGGGACGACTGCGGCGTGCTGCAACTGGCATTCAATGCCAAGGAAGCCGAGCGCCAAGCGCAATTGGCGCAAGCCTTCCCGGAAGATCTGTTGCAATGGCTTGATCAGCCCGCGGCGCAGGCCCGCGCCGGTGTCGGTCTGGCCCATGGCGGCTTGTTCTACCCCGAAGGTGGCTGGGTGCATCCGCCCGCGCTCTGTCAGGCGCAAGCGGCGCAGCCAAACATCGAACTGCTCAGTCATCGCGATGTGCTGGAAATACGCAAGGTCGATGATCAATGGCAAGCCTTCGACGGCGAATGCCTACTCGCCAGTGCCCCCGTAGTCGTGTTGGCCGGTGCTGCCGAGATCAAGCGTTTTGCGCAAAGCGCCGAGCTGCCACTCAAGCGCATTCGTGGGCAGATCACCCGTTTGGCGCAGACCGAACAGAGCCAGGTATTGGCCACAGTCGTCTGCGCTGAAGGCTACGTCGCTCCTGCACGATTGGGCGAACACACCCTCGGTGCCAGTTTCGACTTCAATAGTGACGACCTCACCCCGACCACCGCCGAACACCAGGGCAATCTGGCAATGCTTGCAGAGATCTCCGCTGATCTGGTCGCACGCCTGACCATCAGCGAGCAGGATGTCGACAACCTTCAGGGGCGCGCCGCGTTCCGCTGCACCAGCCCGGACTACCTGCCGATCGTCGGTCCGCTGGCCGACCGCAGCGCTTTCATCCAGGCATACGCGGTACTGAGCAAGGATGCCCGGCAAGTGCCGGACATCGCCTGCCCCTGGCTCGACGGTTTATACGTCAACAGCGGTCACGGCTCGCGCGGTCTGATCACCGCGCCGCTGTCCGGCGAATTGCTCGCCGCGTGGCTGAACGATGAGCCGTTGCCCCTGCCCAGAAGCGTGGCCGAGGCCTGCCACCCCAACCGTTTTGCGTTGCGTCAGTTGATACGCGGCCGGTAAAACCTTACGCCTCGGGCATCGCACAGATGCCCAGATCCATCAGGCGTAACGCGTCCCCGGTCAGGCGCTCGAGCACCGCTTCCTCTGCCTGCTCCCGTTCGAGTCCGATTGCCTCGACCTGGCTGCGAAAATCGGCCGAGGTCAGGCTCTGCGCTTGTTCGTATGCTGCATTCATCCGATCCGGGAAGATTTCATTGATGCTGGCGAATTGGCGGGGGAACGTGCGCTTGAGGTAATCGCACCAGAACGGTTGACGCAGCATGAATCTCAGCCATTCGGATGACAGCTCAGCGGTGTCGACCATGTTCCTTGCCCGCTCCAGATCCGCCTGGCTCACTTTGGCCAGGACCGAAAATCGCATGTTGCGCGGTTGCCCCGGCAGGTCAAGCTGATCGGCAAGACCGATGCGAAAAGCGAGGTTGACTTCCAGTGGATCGACGGTCGGGTTCTTGCCCACATGGTCTTGAGCAATCTGGTTCAGCTTGTCCAGCCTGAACAGGCCCCGACCGAGCTGGAGCAAAGGTCTGGCCGTGATAATGCGGCCACCCGCAAGGTTGGTCAGCTTGTCGACTTCCACCGCGACCTCGAGATGGCTGAAGTTGAGCGCCGCCGAATCTGTACAGTTTATCGGGTTGGCCGCCTGGTTCAGCACTTGCTCGCACAAGACCGCATCGGACTCGGCGGCCTCGAGCACTGCCCACACCCGTCGGTGCATGTCGTGACTGACCTTCTCCGAATCTGCCGTGTTGCCGAGTTCGGACAACAACTGGAACAAACCCTCAGCCTTGGGTTCATCCTTGAAGGCTGTCCAGATGCGATTACGCCGCCCCCACTCCGCGCCGGCGCCTTCCTTGAACCACAGCGCACGCGCCTTCTGTTCGTCGAGACGGGCGATATCATTTTCCAGATAGCCCATACCGATGCCGACGTTGTTTCGATAATCGGCCAGGTGCGTGCTGCTTGCCAGCGACAAGGGATTACCTCGCAAGTTGACGGCGCGGCTGAAACCTCTGGAGCTCTTGAACAACCAGTCCGGCAAATCCCTGATGTTGTTATCACGCAGATCCACCCAGTCCAGAACGGGCAATCGCGCCAGGCCTTTGGGCAATTCGGTAGCCTGTGTCTCGCGCAGGGACAGCGTGCACAGATCCAGCATCTTGCTCACGTCCAGGGTCGCCCCCAACGGATTACCGTTCAGATTCAAGAGTTGCAGCGTGCGCAAGTTGCCCAACTTCGCCAGGGTGTGTTCGGTCAGCTTGATCTGGTTGCCCGCGAGGCTCAACCGGGACAGATGGGGCAGGTGCGACAATACCTCGGGCAAGCGGGTGAGTTTGTTGCTGTCGAGTTCCAGAGACTCGACTTGCTTGAATGACTTGAGGAAATAAACAAGATCGTCATCCTGGTCCATGTTCTTCAGCGACAAATGCTTTACATGGTCGAAGTTCAGCCCTGAAGGCAAAGTCGGCAATTTTCCCACACGCATCCCGTCAAGATTCAGCGCGTAGACGGATTTGCCACTTGCATCGTTCACCGTGAAAAGTCGTCGGAACCCATCCTCTATCTGCTCAGCCGTCGACTTGCGACTTTGCCGTACTTCTCGAACATCGCCACCGAGCGCCTTCATCGCGACTCGATCCTCACTCCAGACGTCCAGTACGTCGCGCAGTTGCTCGCGCTCACGGCGCAACGCTTTTACCCGGATCGCGCGGGTCAGCGCGTCGGTGCCCAACCCATCGATAAATTCGCTGGCCTGGGCCTCGGAAAAGCGCGGATAGAGTTTTCTCACCTTGCCCAGTAGCGCCCGCGGATGAGCGGTCGCGGTCGATGCATGATCAGCTTGAATACAGGCGACTTCGGCGGCCGGCGCCGCAAATTTGCCATCGGTCAATAGACGGGCACTGGCCTCACGATCATCCAGCGCAACCTGCAGCAGTTGTTTACGCAGCCGCGCACTGTCAGCGCTGACCGGATCGGGAAAACCGGCAGCGTTACGCTGGCGCGACGGGAGTGCCTTGAGGATGGCGGCATAGAGGTCGTCGGGACCCGCGGCCACGCGACCGAGGAATTTACCGTCGCCGGCGAACACTTCATAACCGCCACCGGACTTGACCAGCGTGCACGTGTTCAACGGTGTCGCCGACTCACTGCCGATGGCCTCCAGCACTGGCCCGGTCAGCGTCTTGTCACGCAGCACAAGACGCAGTCCGGCGTCCCAGCCACTCAATCCCTGTAGTAACCCGATAGTCAGTTTTTCGCTGTCGGCATTGGCGACCTGCGGCATGTGCAGCCCGCTCAGCGCACGATCAAGACGCACCTGGGCAGTGGCGTTGCGGACTTTCTGTGCGAGGCGCAAAGGCACCCGCCCGGTCGAGCGCAAATGGATGCGCTCGACACTCGGCGCCTGATCGATCAAACGCTGGGCATAGCGCGCAGGGATGTCTGCAAAGACGCTGCGCAACTTCTTCACCTCGTCAGTATCGCTCTGGTCATAACGTTGATACATCCGCTCGAAAACCGAACGACGATCCGCTTTCAAAGCCGCACCCAGATTTCTCGCCAGCGCCTGCCTTTCGCTGTCGGCATTGGGCCTGGTCCCCAGCAACGTATCGACTTCTTCCTGATAGAGGCCATCGATCACCGTTTGAAGTAATTGACCGCTATCCAACTGGTCCTGGCTGACAACCACGCTGAGGGTGTCATCGGCAATGCGGGTGGCCGGATACCTGGCCGTGACGTTGGCGTCGTCATCGATGACCTCAATATAACGATCAGTCGGCCAGCCCGGCAGTTTCGGCAGACCGTGCAGTTGTTCCTGCAACGGCTGGCCAGAATGCGTTTCACCTTTTTCCAGCTCGCGGATAAGTTGGCGCAGCTGGCGTCCGATGCGCAGCCGCTCCACGCTGTCGCGCAGCCGCACCGGCAGCGCCAGATTGTCGCTAAAGGCGCGGTACAACTCATCGTGGGTGACACCACTCAGCCGGCGCACAATGTCGATATCGCTGTCGACGAATTCACTCAGATGCGGGTCCATGCGCTTGAGGGTATAGGCCGCGCTGTTCCACTGTGCAGGATCTTCAGCGGCAAATCGCCAGCCGCCCTCGACATGTCGCTCAAGCTCGGGGACATAGGCTTGCAAGCGCTGGGGATGGGCCAGGCGCCAGCGATGGGTCTGCGTATCGATGGCCCCGGAAACGATTCGATGATCGACGCGGCCGACGATGTTGCCGCTGATCTCGTATAACTCTTCGGAGTCAGCGGCGACCGTAAACCCCACAGGCAGCCGATGCTCATAGCTCGTAAGATCAGGCTTCCACAACCGCGGTTTGCCAAGCGCATTGGTGACAGCACTGAACTGCCCGAAAAACTCCGGATGACCAAGGACCAGTTTGCGTCCAAGCGTCCCTACCACCTTCTGTCCGGCGCCAAAAGCCGCCATCAAGGCAATATTTTCCGCCACGCTCAACAGGTGTGAAAACGCCTGCTGGTGGTCGCCGCGATGCCAGTCCTCGACACCCTCGTATACCTCCGCCAACAGTTGTCCGACCGCGACGCCCATCATCAATTGCCCCACGACCGGCACAAAAAACCCGGCCACCGAGGCAATCGTCACACCCATCTGAAGAAAATCGAGCAGGCGTTTCTGGCGCACGTCTTCATCGATGTCAGCAGTCGGCACCGCGAGTTTGCGGGCGTCGAGTTGCAGTTTGCCGACGTGGCTCTGCACCATGAATTCGAACAGTGGCGCGGTGATCGGCAACTGCCTGATGTGCCCCAGATCCGCCGTATCGGCGAAGGTCTTGAAGAAGTCCGCCTTGTCATCTTCGTCGATGCTGTTGGCGAAATAGTCCTTGTAGCTTTTCACCTTCAATTGCTGCGTGAGGTACTGCTTGAACGCGGTAAAGCTCGGGTATTCGTACAAGGGCCTTTCGGGCTCGTTGGCCATGTACACCAGGCACCATTGATCCGGATACAACTCGAACGAGCGAGCAGAAAACACCACCACGCCCCATATACAACTGTCGAGTATCTCGATGCCTTGCATGATTAACGGGCGTTTCCGGTACTGCAGGGTCTTCGCTGACACCACGCCATCAGCGGCAATCAGACTTTGGATCGTCTGCACGCCTGCCGGTGTGATGTGTTGTCTGAGCCCGGCCAGATGCATGTCCAGTTGCAGCAGGTGTTTTTTCATCGTCGCAATGTCGCGGGTCATCGGGCTGGTCGCTACGACCTCGCCAGCGCTGTCCTTGAGGCCGAACACTGCCTGGAAATGTTCCTGATAGCGCTTTCCCAGATCCAGTTCGCGACAGAACCTGGCAAACGACGACGGGGTCAACCCAGGCACACCTGACGGCCTACTGGCCACGCGCACCAGGCTGCCGACGGGATAGTCGTCAGCTTCCTCGTCCTCACTGAAGTTCTGCATCGCCGCTTGCAATAACGTCTGGGTGGCATGCGGAACCGTTTCAATCGCCTCGCCATCGGTGGAAGTCGGCGGGCAACCGCAATCGGGGCCCGGCAGACTCAACAGGTCTTTCTCGACGTCGAATACCGCTGACCACTTGCTGCTCAGCGCTTGGGTCAACTCGGTTTTGCAGAACGTGTTCAAAGGCGTGAGCCGCAGCAGGTCCTTGTCGACCTGCAGTTGAGAGACGTGCAAGTCTCGCGCGGTTTGATCGAGCGCAACCAAGGTGGCGGCCGAACTCTTGAGGAGCATGTCAGGCAGGCTCTTTTGCAATGCCTCGGCGCTGTCCAGATCGCCGGTGGCTTCGAGCAAGGCGCTGAGAATCCCGTTCTGAGTCAGCGCCGGCGGTACGGATTTTTTCTGTGTAGTGATCATCGGCAATAGTCCTTTATTGCAGGTTTGAGGTTTAACCGTACCAATACAAAGTCAAATAAAACACTTTTAACTGATATTTTTCGCCGGTATCAAAACCGGCATATTTCGCCGTTGACAGTGCGGTATCCATTTATATCCAGCATTCAAAATACTGCTAAACCCGACCGGCAAACCATTGAATAATGGCGTTATTCCCGAGCAACACTTGCGCCTACCATGGAAGTTCAATTCAAGGAACGAGTTTACTGACATGCTCCCATCAGCAACGGATACACCCGTCAACATCAAACACCTGCACACTGCAAAAACAATTGAACATTACCTGTCGGAAAAACTGGCAAATGCAGATAAAAGGAAAATCACCGAGTATCGAGAAACCCTTGAACAGGCACATCCCTACCAGGTTTTTTTCGACAACTTGTTAGCCCCGCTTAAAACCCCGGAGGACTTCTGCAGGCAACGACTTCAGGAGGCATTGCAAAATAAATACAACAGTCAGTTCAATCCCCAGGACTTGATCAGGCTCCAGCCCCGGCATTCCGTGAGCAAGGCGATGCCTCTCTACACCTTGCTCGACGCTGCAATGTTGAACTTCACCGACATCGAAACAGCAGCGCATTATTTTTCCGACAATAGCGAGACACTCACTGACGCTCAAGACATACCAACCGAGGGCTCCACGAACACCAGGATTGGCGCCTGCCAATTCGCTGCATTGAGCCGCATGCTTGATCTTGGAGTGCAGTATCAAAACTACATATCGCGAACTTTCAACGTGTCTTCAGTCAAATTGAACGCTCTGCGCCTGGCAAAACTCAACATGAAGTTGGCGGCCTATAGCAAATACTTCAGCAATGACATCCATCAATCCCTGTGGCTCATGCTGAAAAACCTGAGCCGCGGATCGGCAGATATTGCCAACGGGGATATTTTCAACAATTCACCCCTCCAGTTGTATTCGGTACAACTGTTTGGCAAGTATCTTGTAGACGCGGTTTTAATTACCTGTCGCCTGACAGATCAATCAACCCAGAACCGCTACCTGTTATATGTACCTAATGATACGGGCCCCGGTTTTTACCTCAACCCTGACGAAGACAACTGCAGAATCACCTTGGCGGCCAAGCTGCTCGGGCAATCCTCATTGCGCAAACTGTTCGCCTCCCGACTGCCCAAAACAGATCAGAATGGGTTTCTGACAAGTCACTTGTCTTCCATCTCGTTTATTGACGACATTACGTTTCACCCGTTAAAACAGCGGTTGTTCGAATACATCGCCAGTCGGCATCTGGATACATTTTTCGCCGATGCCAGGCAGTGCGCCGTTCCCGTAGCGGACATCAGCAGCTCAAACCATCAGCAGCGGCGAGAGCCCCTTGAGCTTCAGCAACGCCGGATGCTATGCGAAACACTGACTGACGACTTCAGCAGGCGTCTGCGCACCTGCGCAACGGATGCGCTTATAAGCGAAGTGTTTACCGGCGCAGAAGGCTGGACGTCCGCTGAAAAGTTGCATGCGATCCATCAACTGTTGGATCTCAAGGAAAAGTCATCCTTGGCCGGTGATGTTGAGCCAACGGCAGCCTTATAACTTATCGTTCTAAAACTCCATTTCCCGAGGCGGGTCAGTTTCTGAGTACCCGCCATTTTGGCGAGGTAGCGTTTGACCCCTCCCCAACGGAAAAACCGGTAAGGACTTTATGTGCGGATTAGCTGGCGAGTTACGTTTTGATCAACAACCTGCAGACCTTGCAGCGATCGAGAGAATCACCCATCACCTGGCCCCTCGCGGCCCCGACGCGTGGGGCTTCCATGCCCAAGGGCCGATTGCCCTGGGTCATCGTCGCCTGAAAATCATGGACCTGTCGGATGGCTCGGCGCAGCCGATGATCGACAGCCAACTCGGCCTGTCGCTGGCCTTCAACGGCGCGATCTACAACTTCCCGGAACTGCGTGCCGAACTCGAAGCGCTGGGCTACGCGTTCTATTCCGGTGGCGACACCGAGGTGCTGCTCAAGGGCTACCACGCCTGGGGCGAAGCGCTGCTGCCGAAACTCAACGGCATGTTCGCGTTTGCGATTTGGGAACGCGACGCGCAACGCCTGTTCATCGCTCGCGACCGTCTCGGCGTGAAACCGTTGTACCTGTCGCGCACCGGCCAGCGCCTGCGCTTTGCTTCGGCCTTGCCGGCGCTGCTCAAGGGCGGTGACATCAACCCGATCCTTGATCCGGTGGCGCTCAATCATTACCTGAATTTCCATGCCGTGGTCCCGGCGCCGCGCACCCTGCTGGCCGGCATCGAAAAACTGCCACCGGCGACCTGGATGCGCGTTGAAGCCGATGGCCGCACCGAGCAGAAAACCTGGTGGACCCTGCCCTACGGTCCACACGATGACGAAAAAAATCTGACCCTGGAAGACTGGATCGACCGCGTCCTCGACAGCACCCGCGAAGCGGTGGCGATTCGTCAACGTGCGGCGGTGGATGTCGGCGTGCTGCTCTCCGGCGGCGTCGATTCGAGCATGCTCGTCGGCCTGTTGCGTGAAGTCGGTGTGGAAAACCTGTCGACCTTTTCCATCGGTTTTCAGGATGCCGGCGGTGAGCGCGGTGACGAATTCCAGTACTCCGATCTGATCGCCAAACACTACGGCACCCAACACCATCAATTGCGCATTGACGAGAAAGAGATCATCGAGCAACTGCCCGCCGCATTCCGTGCGATGAGCGAACCGATGGTCAGCCATGACTGCATCGCTTTCTATCTGCTGTCCCGTGAAGTGGCCAAACACTGCAAGGTTGTGCAGAGCGGCCAGGGCGCTGATGAGCTGTTCGCCGGTTATCACTGGTACCCGCAAGTCGACGGCGCGGCCGATCCTTACGCGGCCTATCGCAACGCGTTTTTCGACCGCAGCTACGACGACTACGCCGCCACCGTGCAGCCGCAATGGCTGACTGTGCATGACGCTGCCGGCGACTTCGTCAAAGAACATTTCGCCCAGCCCGGCGCTGATGCTGCCGTCGACAAAGCTCTACGTCTGGACAGCACGGTGATGCTGGTCGACGACCCGGTCAAACGCGTCGACAACATGACCATGGCCTGGGGCCTAGAAGCGCGTACGCCGTTTCTCGACTATCGACTGGTTGAACTCTCGGCCCGTGTGCCAGGCAAATTCAAACTGCCCGATGGCGGCAAACAAGTCTTGAAAGAAGCCGCGCGTCGAGTGATTCCAAGTGAAGTGATCGACCGCAAAAAAGGCTACTTCCCGGTGCCTGGTCTCAAGCACTTGCAGGGCGATACGCTGAACTGGGTGCGCGAACTGCTGCTTGATCCGAGTCAGGATCGCGGCCTGTTCAACCCGGCCATGCTCGACAAATTGCTGACCGATCCGCAAGGCCAACTGACGCCGTTGCGCGGTTCGAAGCTGTGGCAACTGGCAGCTCTGAATCTGTGGCTCAGTGAACAAGGAATCTGATCGATGAAACCCCACGCCACGGCCATCAACCAACGGCTGCTACGCGGTCAGACACCTTCCTATGAACGCTTGCAGGCACGTCTGGCCGAAGATGGCAGCGCGCTGGCCGCCGAGCCGATCGCCGTACATTGCGGCTGGGGCCGGTTGCTGATCGGCCACACCTTTCCCGATCCGGCATCGCTGGCGCAGGAACTGCTCAAAGAGCAGCCCGGCGAACGCGATATCGCTTTGTACGTCGCCGCGCCGCAGCAGATTCTCGGCCTGGAGCCGACGCAATTGTTCCTTGACCCATCCGACACCTTGCGCCTGTGGTTCAGCGATTACCGTCAGGCCACACGGGTGTTTCGCGGCTTTCGTATCCGCCGCGCACAGAGTGAAGCAGACTGGCAGGCGATCAATCAGTTGTATCAGGCGCGCGGCATGTTGCCGATCGATGCCACGCGATTGACTCCGCATCATCAGGGCGGCCCGGTGTACTGGCTGGCCGAGGATGAAGACAGCGGCGCGGTGATCGGCAGCGTCATGGGCCTGAACCATCAAAAAGCCTTCAACGACCCGGAAAACGGCAGCAGCCTGTGGTGCCTGGCGGTTGATCCGCAGTGCTCCCGACCGGGTGTCGGTGAGGTATTGGTGCGGCACCTGATCGAGCATTTCATGAGTCGTGGTTTGAGCTATCTCGACCTGTCGGTGTTGCACGATAATCGTCAGGCGAAAAACCTCTACGCCAAGCTCGGCTTCCGCAACCTGTCGACCTTCGCCATCAAACGCAAGAACGGCATCAATCAGCCGCTGTTTCTCGGCCCCGGCCCGGAGGCACAGTTCAACCCGTATGCGCGGATCATCGTTGAAGAAGCCCATCGGCGCGGTATCGATGTGCAAGTGGATGACGCCGATGCCGGGCTGTTCACCCTCAGCCATGGCGGGCGCCGGGTGCGTTGCCGCGAATCGTTGAGCGACCTGACCAGCGCGATCAGCATGAGTTTGTGTCAGGACAAAAGCCTGACGCACAAGGTGCTCAAAGGCGCCGGGCTGAACCTGCCGTCGCAACAATTGGCGGGCAATGCCGACGACAATCTGGCCTTCCTCGACGAGCATCAACGGGTGGTGGTCAAGCCGCTCGACGGTGAACAGGGCCAAGGCGTGGCCGTGGATTTGCAAAGCATCGAAGAGGTGCAGCAAGCCATCGAAACGGCGAAGCAGTTTGATAGCCGTGTGCTGCTGGAAAGCTTCCATGAAGGCCTTGATCTGCGGATTCTGGTGATCGGTTTTGAAGTGGTGGCAGCGGCGATTCGCAAGCCGGCGGAAGTGGTTGGCGATGGTCAGCATTCGATCGGCGCATTGATCGAGGCGCAGAGCCGTCGGCGGCAAGCGGCCACCAGCGGCGAAAGCAAGATTCCACTGGATCACGAAACCCAGCGCACCCTGCATGCCGCGGGTTATGACTACAGCAGCATTCTGCCGGCCGGTGAACATTTGTTTGTGCGCCGTACGGCGAATCTGCACACCGGCGGCACGCTGGAAGATGTCACCGCGATTCTGCATCCGACGCTGGTCGATGCGGCAGTGCGGGCGGCACGGGCGCTGGATATTCCAATGGTCGGCCTCGACTTGATGGTGCCGGCGGCGGATCAGCCGGAGTACGTGTTTATCGAGGCCAACGAACGCGCCGGGCTGGCCAATCATGAACCGCAGCCGACGGCGGAGCGGTTTGTCGACTTGTTGTTTCCGCATAGTCAGCCGGCTGTACTTTGATCATGCAGCGCTTCCACTGACGCCTTCGCGAGCAAGCTCACTCCCACAGGGGAATACATTCCAAATGTGGGAGCGAGCTTGCTCGCGAAAGGGCCGCATCATGTACCACAAATTCTTCTCATCGAAACCATCGGTGTGCTCAACCCATCAGGAGTTTCCATGACCACGCAAATCCCCGAACCAGATCTCAACTACCTGCAAAAAGTCCTGCTGGAAATGCTCGCCATTCCCAGCCCCACCGGCTTCACCGACACCATCGTGCGCTACGTCGCCGAGCGTCTGGAAGAACTCGGCATTCCGTTCGAAATGACCCGGCGCGGGACCATTCGCGCCACGCTCAAAGGCAAGAAAAACAGCCCCGACCGCGCCGTTTCCGCGCACCTGGACACCATCGGCGCCGCCGTTCGTGCGATCAAGGACAACGGTCGCCTGACCCTCGCCCCGGTCGGCTGCTGGTCGAGCCGTTTTGCCGAGGGCAGCCGCGTCAGCCTGTTTACCGACAACGGTGTGATTCGCGGCAGTGTCTTGCCGCTGATGGCCTCCGGGCATGCCTTCAACACTGCCGTCGATGAAATGCCGATCAGTTGGGATCACGTCGAACTGCGCCTGGACGCCTATTGCGCGACCAAGGCCGATTGCGATTCCCTGGGTATCAGCATCGGCGACGTGGTCGCGTTCGACCCGCTGCCGGAGTTCACCGAAAGCGGCCACATCAGCGCCCGTCACCTCGATGACAAGGCCGGGGTTGCGGCACTGCTCGCGGCACTTAAAGCCATCGTCGACAGCGGTCAGGAACTGATGATCGACTGCCACCCGCTGTTCACCATCACCGAGGAAACCGGCAGCGGCGCGGCAGCGGCATTGCCTTGGGACGTCAGTGAATTTGTCGGCATCGACATCGCGCCGGTCGCACCGGGGCAGCATTCCAGCGAACACGCGGTGAGTGTGGCGATGCAGGATTCCGGCGGCCCTTACGACTATCACTTGTCGCGACATTTGCTGCGTCTGGCCGGTGAAAATGAACTGCCGGTGCGCCGTGACCTGTTCCGCTATTACTTCAGCGATGCGCATTCAGCGGTGACGGCGGGCCACGATATCCGCACGGCCCTGCTGGCTTTTGGTTGTGATGCGACCCATGGTTATGAGCGTACGCACATCGACAGCCTGGCGGCACTCAGTCGCTTGCTGGGGGCTTATATCTTGAGTCCGCCGGTATTTGCCAGTGATGCAGCGCCGGCGAATGCCTCGCTCGATCGCTTCAGTCATCAGATCGAACATGACACGCAGATGGAGAGCGATACGCGGGTGCCGTCGGTGGACAGTCTGGTGGGGCAGCGTTCCGACAGTTAAATCTTTGTTGGCAGAACCATCGCCTTCGCGAGCAGGTCGAATCGTCGCACCGTCGCTCCCACATTTGGAATGCGTTCCCCTGTAGGAGTGAGCCTGCTCGCGATGGCGTCAGTACAGGCAACACAAAACTGGCAGGCAACCAGCAATCGCCGTAGCATCCCGCCATTGATTCAGCCGAGGTGCCCATGCTCATTCCTTACGACGCTCTTGAAGTCGACACCCTCACCCGCCTCATCGAAGATTTCGTCACCCGCGACGGCACCGACAATGGCGATGACACGCCGCTGGAAACCCGCGTACTGCGCGTGCGTCAGGCACTGACCAAAGGCCAGGCGCTGATCGTCTTCGACCCGGAAAGCGAGCAATGCCAGTTGATGCTCAAGCACGACGTACCCAAGCATCTGTTCGACTGAAAATCCTCAGCGGAGCTTTTCGGTGGCCTGCTTGCGCTTGATCCGGTCATAGACCTCGGCGCGGTGCACGTTGACCTTCTGTGGCGCCTCGACGCCAAAGCGCACGCTGGAACCGTTCACTGACAGAACGCGCAAGGTGATGTCGTCACCGATTGAAATCAACTCACCAACGACACGGCTGAGTACAAGCATGAGATTCGTCCTTCAGGGTTAGCGAACCCTGAAGATGCGCGGCTTGCGGCAGCTCTACAATGCACGGCGAACAAATCAGTTTTGCCTTACACCCATACTCGCATCGAGCCGTCAGACGTTTCCGACAAATAGCCGTCAGGCCGCCGAAAAGCGCGGCCCGAACAGAATCACGCTGGCGCCGATTACGCACAACGCCACGCCGATCCAGTCCGAACCCAACGGACGCACACGCTCGACCACCATCAACCAGCCAATCGACGCAACGATGTAGATCCCGCCATATGCGGCATAGGCACGTCCGGCGTAGTTGGCTTCGACGCGGGTCAACAACAGTGCGAACAAGGTCAGACTGAGCAGCGCAGGAATCACCCACAACGCACTTTTGCCTTGACGCAGCCACATGAAGAAGGCGAAACAACCGGCGATTTCAAACAGCGCCGCGAGGAAGAACCACAAGTAATTGAGCATTGACGCGTCTCGACAGGGTGACCGATGCGGCCACCCTAACGACGCCGTCTGCAACGGGCAAGGTCAGCCGTTGCTCTGTTTGGCTTTGGCGCGCATTTTTTCCGCCATGGAAGTCATTTCGTTGTAGAGCAGTTGCGGGTTCTTCTGCTTGATTGCCCAGGCCATGCGGCCTTGTTCGTGGGGCAGGATCATGAATTCGCCGGCCGCTACTTGCTGATAGATGTAGTCGGCGATATCCGCCGCGGTGATCGGCGAACTTTCCAGCAACTTGCCGACCTGCGCTTTCATCGCCGGCGTCGGGCCACGGAAAGAGTCGAGCAGATTGGTCTGGAAGAATGACGGACAAACCACATGCACGCCGACTTCCTGTTGTGCCAGTTCAATCAACAGACTTTCCGAAAGCGCCACCACGCCAGCCTTGGCCACGTTGTAATTACTCATCGCCGGGCCTTGCATCAGTGCGGCCATGGAGGCGATGTTGATGATTTTGCCTTTGCTTTGCTCAAGCAGCGGCAGAAACGCTTTGCAGCCCTTGACCACGCCCATCAGGTTGATCGCGATCTGCCAGTCCCAGTCTTCCAGCGACAGCTCGCTGAAGAAACCGCCCGACGCAACACCGGCGTTGTTGACGATGATGTCGATGCCACCGAGCTTCTCTTCGCAGGCTTGGGCGAATGCGGTGAGCTGGCTGTAATCACGCACATCGCAGCGCTGAGTGAAACCGTCACCGCCCGCCTCGCGGACCATTCTCAGGGTTTCCTGCAGGCCGGGTTCGCTGACATCGGACAAGGCCAGTTGCCAGCCTTCACGCGCCCAGCGCAGCGCGATTTCGCGACCCAGGCCCGAGCCCGCACCAGTGATCATCATGCGATTTTGCATAGCACACAGCCTTGTTGTTCCGGGGAAGATGCGCCGAGTGTAGCGAAGGATCGGCGCGCGCCCACGCTCCATCAAGTTGCTGAATGCAAGATCAAAAGATCGCAGCCTTCGGCGGCTCCTACTTGGATTCGTGTAGGAGCTGTCGAGTGAAACGAGGCTGCGATCTTTTCGCTGCAAAGGAAATAATCGAGCAATCCAAATACATTAAAAAAACATTGAATTTTCTTTCACGCGCACCGGTCGGAATTTGTAAGCCGTCTGGAATTACTTAGTCTCCAGTCGCCCTGGAATACCAAGACTTCTCGAACACTATCAACAAGGAAATCGACATGGGCACAATTCTAATCATTATCCTGATCCTGTTGCTGATCGGTGGTCTGCCGGTCTTCCCGCACTCCAGAAGTTGGGGTTACGGTCCATCGGGCATTATCGGCGTGGTGTTGGTGGTGCTGTTGGTCCTGCTGTTACTCGGTCGGATATAACGATTCAAGCGCAAAAAAAAGAGGCCCTGTTCAGGGCCTCTTTTTTATTGCGCGGATTTTATTGTCGGCAAGCGATCAATCCGGCTTGCCGTGAATCACGCCAGCGGTGTTATCCATCAGGCTTTTGGTCGCCGTTTGCAGGAACGCTTCCAGCTTGAGTTTCAACTCGGCGGTGCGCGGTGCATTCGGAACGACTTCGGCGTGCGGGTTGGCACCCAACTGGTACTGCCACATCTTCGGCCCCATGTCTTTGTCTCTCGGCAACACCAGAATCTGGTCAGCGGTGACGATAGCAGTGGTCTGCTCACTGCCCGATGGCTTGATCACACCGAAACCGGTGTCGCCTTCCGGCAGGTTGAGCAAGTCACGGCCCCAGCACTGATGGCGCACTTCGCCACCGAGACGGCCCATGATGGTCGGCACGATGTCGATCTGCGTGCCGACAGTGTGGTCACGGGTACCGAACTTCTCCTGAATGCCCGGCGCAATCATCAGCATCGGCACGTTGAAGCGGCCCAGGTCCATTTCGGTAATCTGGCGCTCGTTGCCGAAACCGTGGTCGCCGACGATGACGAACAGGGTTTCCTTGAAGTACGGCTCTTTGCGCGCCTTCTCGAAGAACTGACCCAGCGCCCAGTCGGAGTAGCGCATAGCGGTCAGGTGCTCGTTGAGCGAGCCACGATCGGTTACGCGCTCGACCGGCAATGGCGTCGGCAAGGCGTATGGCGTGTGGTTGGACAGGGTTTGCAGCAGCGCGTAGAACGGTTTGCCGTTCTCGCGTGCTTTCAGCTCCTGCAGGCCACGGTCGAACATGTCCTGGTCGGACACGCCCCAAGTCGGATCGGAGAACACCGGGTTGACGAAGTCGTTACGGCCAACGAAGTTGGTCATGCCCTGGTTACTGAAGAAGCCCGACTGGTTGTCCCAGGCGAAGTCGCCGTTGTAGACGTACACGTCGTCGTAGTCACGGGCGCTGAGCACCTGCGGCAGACCGGACAGCTTGTGGCTGCCCTCCGGGGTCTGCATCAGGTATTCGAAACCTGGCAGGTTGGGGAAGCAGGCCATGGTCGCGAACATGCCCTGGTGGGTGTGCGTACCGTTGGAGAAGAAGCGGTCGAACAGCAGGCCTTCCTTCGACAGTTTGTCCAGGTATGGCGTGATGTTGCCTGGCGCGCCCAATGCACCGACCGAGTGACCGGCCATGCTTTCCATCAGGATCACCACGACGTTCTTGATCGGCAGGGTCTTGTCGGCCGGCGGCGTGTAATCACGGCGCACGGCGGCAATATCGGCATCGACCAGTTTGTCGTCAGGCATCAGCAGCATGTCACGCACGACTTTCTGCGCTTGCTCCTGCGGCAACGTGGCTTTCCAGATGTTGTCGCGATCTTCGCCCATGCGCGACTTGGCGGCCTCGATCAGCGACAGCGTGGCGTTGAGGCCGAGCTGGTTGGCGAAGTTGGAATCGGTGGTGTAGACGTCACCCCAACGCATTGGCGGGCCCTGACGCAGAGTGCCGCGAGCGGCGACCACGCAGATCAGCAGGCAGACCACGAACACCGCCAGACGGGTGTACCACGGCGCGACCTGACGGCTGCTGACGCTGCCGCCGCTGAAAGGCCCGCGCGGACGGGTGGCACGGTCGGCGCCTTTGAACGCCAGCGTCAGGATGACGGTGCCAATTGCCCACGCCAGCAAGTAGCGAACTACCGGAAAACCGTACCAGAGCATGCTCATCACGGTTTTCGGGTCTTCTTTCACGTACTGGAACACCAGACCATTGAGGCGCTGGTGGAACTCACGGTAGAAGTCCATCTCCATCAGGCCGAGGAACAGCGCAATGCTCGACGCGACCGTCAGCCACAGACGGAAGAAACCGCGCGCAGCCATGGCGCGCGCACTGAACAGTGCCAGCACCAGCGGAATGCACAGGTAAACCACCAGGCGCAGGTCGAAACGCAGGCCATTGGCGAAGGCTTCGAGGAAGGTCGAAGCCGGGGTATCGAGGATCATCTCGCGGTTGTAGACCAGCAGCGCGAGGCGCAGCACGGAAAACATCACCATCATGACCAGTGCACACAGCAGCGTGTAGGCCAGATGCGATTTGACGGTCGGTTGCAGCAGGCGAGCAGAAGATCGCTGCTGATTCAGGGCGTCCGGGTTTGCCATGTCGTTTTAGGACCCATTGGAAGTTGAAGTTGCAAAAATACAGCGGCGCCATGCCCTCTATTGGTCATTCCCGACCCCGGGGCTTGCGCAGTGCGCAAATGTTGCACGATCACCCGCACCATTGCCATTGATTACTGCCCCGCCGCCAGACACTTTCATTTGCAGCAGCGGGCAAACAGCGCGGGCGAATTGTCGGGAACACTTTGTGAAAATTTCGTGCAACGCATATCTGGAAACACAATATAGATACAAAACAAAACGCCCCGAATCGATCGGGGCGTTTGCCTGTACACGCGACTTTACTTCTCGGCGCGTTCTTTCAGAGCTTTCAAGGTATTGAACGGCGCATCGACGACAAACTTGTTGGCAACCATCGCCGGCACGCTGCCGCCTGGCTCGGTGTGCACTTGATAGGTCACTTCAACCTGGTCGCCCTTCGGTACGAACTTCCAGAAGCCTTTGACCTGCTGCACGCGGACAAAGCCTTTTTCTTCAGGAACGTACGTCGGCAGACCTTTGAGGTTGCGGGTCAGGCTGCCGTCGGCGCCTTCGACGGTGGTGACTTCGATCACCGAGTCACGCGGAGTTACCGGCCAAGGCGTATTGAACTGGCTATAGGTCCAGCTCTTGTCGCCTTCGTGCTTGAGCAGTTTCTGGGTCTTGCACTCGTGAATCCAGGCGCACGCGCCGGAGACGTCTTCCTGCAGTGCGCGCAGTTTGGCAACGGTGGTTTTCATCAGCGCAACGCCCTGATAGGACTTGTAGTCCGAACCCGGCACTTCACTCAGGGACACCTTGATGCCGTCCTCGTTCTTGGCGACTTTCCAGTCTTCAGCCTGAGCGACGGACGTGGCCAGCACAGCGGTCAAACCACACAACACAGCGATACGATGCAGCGAACCCATAGTCTTATTCCTTATTGTTGAAGTTCCGTTCGTTTGACACATCACGCCGCCGTCATCTGCTCCCACCAGCCGATCAGTTTGATCGCTTCTTCCGAGCTGCTACCACAGACTTCGACATCCGCCGCGAAGCCGGAGCAGACTGCCGGGCGCTCCGGACGGCCGAAAATGCTGCACAGGTTTTCGACCGAGAGCTGCACACAACGTTCGCCGGCAGGTTTGCCATCAGGCATGCCGGGAATCGGCGAACTGATGGAGGGGGCAATGCAGCAGGCGCCACAGCCTTCACGGCATTTCATGACGAACGTTTCCTCGCGACGGGCGATGTGTAAAAAGGACGGGGAACAGAGTAACCGCTAAAACGGCTGTTTCAAATTCCCGGAACCGGGGTTTTTAGCGATAACTCAATGTGACTGACCAGTCTCCGACAAAGCGTCTGGTCCGCGGGTCACCGATGGGCCGGGTTTACTGCTTGAATTCAAAATCCAGCGCCGCGCCTTCGACTTCGCGACGCTCTTCATTGCGTAGTTGCAACTGCATTTCGTTGCTGAGCAAGCGGCCGTTGAGCTGGAATCCGTTGTTTTTCTCGCCAAACATCTGCGGCAGGATCGTCTCGCGCTTGGGCATTTCAACCGTGCCTTGGGGCTTCAATTCCTCGACCATATCCTTGGGCAGGCTCAAATCGAGTTTGGCCGACGGCAACTTGGTTTTTACCACTTCACTGGCGGGTTTCGATTTCGAGGCAACTGGCTTGCGCTTCTTGATGACTTTTTGCTGAGGTTTCTTCGCGGGAGCTGCCTTCTGCGCAGCCGTGGCTTTTTTAGCGGGACTCGTCGCAGCCGGTTTTTCCTGAACTGCAGCGGCCACGACGCCAGGCGCATGACCGATCATCAGCAAACCCAGCAACACCCAAGCAGCAGGAAAAATCGCTTTCATGAACCCAACGACGCTAACGGCAGAGGGCCATATGCTCGCTTGTTGAACGCCACAAGACAAGCATCACCCACCGCTCGTTCAGAATCCGCCAGCGGTTTCCTGACACAGTTGCGTCGCCAACAGACCCAGAGTCATCAACGCCCGCTCCGCCTCGCGGTTCCACGGAATCCCGCAATTCAGGCGGATACAGTGGTTGAACTGCTCGGTGTTACTGAAGATCAGCCCCGGGGCAATGCTGATGCCCTGCTGCAACGCACGCACATGCAATTCTTGTGTATTGACCCTGCCCGGCAGACTCACCCAAAGGATGAAACCGCCCGTGGGCCGGGTCATTTGCGTGCCTTCGGGGAAGTACTGCTGCACCGCCAACTGGAAGGCGCTGAGGTTTTTCCGGTATTCCTGGCGGATGTACCGTAAATGCCGGTCATAACCACCGTTTTCCAGATAAGCGGCAATCGCCATCTGCGTCACGCTGCACGCCGAATGAGTGCTGAAGGTCTGCAAGCGCTGGATTTCCTGCTGATACTTGCCGGCGATCATCCAGCCGATGCGCACACCGGGTGACAAGGTTTTGGAAAAACTCGAACAGTAGATCACCCGATCCAGTCGGTCATAAGCCTTGAGCGCTTTGGTTTTGCCTTGCTCGAACATCAGCTCGCCATAGATATCGTCTTCGACAATCTGGATATCGAAATCCGAGGCCAGACGCAGCAACTGTTTTTGCCGCTCTTCGGGCATGGTGCCGCCCAGTGGATTGCTCAGCCGCGTGGTCAATACAAGGGCTTTGATCGACCATTGGTTGGCCGCCAGTTGCAGGGCTTCGAGGCTCATGCCGGTGGCGGGATCGCTGGGGATCTCGATGACTTTCAGGCCGAGCAGGTCAGCCAGTTGCAGCAGACCGTAATACGTCGGCGACTCAGCGGCGATCAGATCGCCCGGCCGGGTCAGCACACGCAACGACATCTGCAGGGCATCGACGCAACCGTGGGTAATCACCACTTCTGACGGATCGACCACCACGCCAGCATCGCGCATGCGGATCGCCACCTGGCGGCGCAGCGGTTCAAAACCAGGGCTGAACATGTAGCTGAAGGCACGCGGGCTATGGAAACGGGTGACCTTGGCCAGTTGCTGATGCAGTGCGCGCACCGGCAAATAATCGACACTCGGCACGGCGGCACCGAGCGGGAACACGCCTTCACGGCGCGACTCGACCAGAACCTGTTGAATAATGCTGCTGCGAGTGACCAGACCGGGACGCTCGACTCGGGCAATGTCCGGCGTCGGCGCAGTCAGCGCAGGTGTCTGGTGCACGTAATAACCGGATTGCGGGCGCGCCCGAATCAAGCCCTGATCTTCGAGATTGGCGTAAGCCTGCAACACCGTCGCATGGCTGACGTTGAGCTGCGAACTCATCTTGCGCACCGAAGGCACGCGCTCCCCCGGTTGATAGACACCACGGCGGATGTCTTCGGCCAGTTGCTGAGCAATACGTTGGTAGAGCAAGAGATTGGTCATGACGCAGCACTCGATTTCACGGGCATTTTATTCTTGTGTGAAACAATACCGGAACAGTTTAGAAGTGTACTGGGACAGTTGCCACATTACTCGACCATACAGTGCGGTGTCTGCCCCTGACTGTACTGATTTGTGGGCCATTCGACAGACGTAAAAAAGCCCGGCACTGCATGACAGCCCGGGCTTTCCAGAGACGCAACCCTTAACGGGCAGCGCCGAGCTGGCCTTTTTCGTCGGAGAAGACAATTTCCACCCGACGATTCTGTGCCCGTCCGCGCTCGGAAGCGTTGGCGTCCACCGGGTATTCGTCGCCGTAACCTTCGACCTGAATGCGTTTGTCGTCGATGCCCAGGTCCATCAGCACGTCCGCCACCGATTGTGCGCGATCGCGAGACAGTTTGAGGTTTTCCTGTTTGCCGCCAGTGCTGTCGGTGTAACCCTCGATACGCACCACACGTTTCGGGTTCAGTTGCAGGAACTGCACGATTTTCAGGACGACACGGTTGGCCGAGTTTTTCAGCTCCGCTTCACCGGTATCGAACAGCACGTCGCCTAGGGTCATCACCAGACCACGGTCGGTCTGCGTGGTAGCCAGTGCGACGATCTGCTCTTCGAGCCATTTACCCTGCTGCTGTACGCTCAGCAGCTTCGATTCACGCAGGGCCAGTTGCAGGCGCTGACGTTCCAGTTCGAGCTTGGCCGCGCGCTCTTCATTGAGCACTTGATTGGTGTGCTCGCGGGCGATTTCGCTGTAGCGCTGACTCAGGTAGGCGTAATGCACCACATCCGAACCGCTGCCCCAATAGGTCGACAGACGATCAGCGCGGGCCAGCGACTCACCGGCACGGATCACGTCTTTCGGCGCGATGCGCAGCACGTTGGAGTCTTCCTTGACCTTCTGGAAGTCGGCGCTGGCGTCTTGCAGAGCGGATTCGCTGTGCTGACCGGCGCAGCCATAAAGGCTGGCACAACCGGCGAGAATCAAACCGCCGAGAACTTTCGACTTGAAGCTCATTGGGCATCTCCCAGTTGCTTGCGCAGTCGGACGATGCGGGTATTGAGAACATTCACCTGCTCTTCACTTTTTTGGGTCAGCACTTTGGCTTCGGCCAGACGCGCATCCAGTTCCGCCTGCTCGGAACGCATGCGCGCATTGCGGTAGGACTCGTCAGCCATGTTGCCTTTGGCGCGGTTGTATTTGGTCTCGGCCAGTTTCATTTCCGGCACTTCGTCGGCAGTAGCGCCAACAGCCTTGGCCTGGGTGATGGCTTGCTCGGTCAGGCGCATTTGTTCGATGGGTGCCGGATCGGTCGCGCAACCGGCCAGAGCCAGAACGGCCACAGCCGCGAAAAGAGGTCGAATACTCACTAAGAATCCCTACTGTTTTGGGGCACTGACAGGTGGTTGCGGCTGTTGCTGCTGCGCCTTCCAGCGCTCGATATTGCGTTGCAGCGCGGCTTCCGTCAGTCCGGACGCGGGCAATTCTGTCATCTTTTTGGCTAGCTGTCCGCGCAACCACGGATCGTTGCAGGCCGAGTTATGCGAAACCGCGAGGAACAGCCCCGGGCGATCGATCGGTTGTTCGAAGGCCAGCAGGTCATTGGCCATGCCCAATGCCTGCGCGGCGGCCATGCCCGAGTAGCGACCGGCAAGTACATATTCCACTTCACCGAGGAGCAGTTTCTGTAGCGCCTGGGTGAGGTTGGCTGTCTTGATCAGGGTCAGATTCTGCTCGGCGAAAACGCCGAATGCCTGGGTGATTCGAGACTTTTCCGACAGCGCACCCGTGTGGCCGTGCAGGTCTTTGGCTTCGCCGTAGACCAGCGTCGAGCCTTTGCGCGTCCACACCAGGTAGTCGTTTTCCAGCAGCGGTGGATAGATGTAGTCGAGGTTTTCCAGTTCGGTGAAAGTCAGCGGCGCGTCGGCGAGCATGTCCATGCGCCCGCTGCGCACTTCGTCGAGGGCTTGCGAGCGTTTGCCGGCGTAGAGCAATTCGACTTTGATGCCGAGGTCTTTGGCGACTTGTTGCAACAGGTCGGCGCTGGCACCGATCAACTGCTTGGGATTTTGCGGATCCTGCCACAGGTACGGCGGTGCATCCGGGCTACCGGTGACGACGAGGCGTTCGCATTTGCCAGCGGCCATGGTCAAACCGGGCAACAGGGCCAATCCCAACAACCATCTGCAGCGCAGATCCATGGCAACACGCTCCCACTCAAATCCAAGACAAAAAAAAGCCCGACCAAAAGGTCGGGCTCTTTATAAGTGAAGCCGCTGGATTAGACCAGCTTCTCCAGCTCAGGGACGGCTTCGA
>Ga0213828_1000748_pt1 | contig 29894 bp, 28 predicted proteins | sample MC6MC0897MG_FD_180664 | JGI IMG/M metagenome (GOLD analysis project Ga0213828, IMG submission 180664) | Enriched soil aggregate microbial communities from Iowa State University, Ames, United States - MC6-MC0897-MG | ecosystem: Environmental > Terrestrial > Soil > Unclassified | place: USA: Iowa... | reverse complement strand
TTCTGCTTTCAGTTGAAGTAGTTGGACAAGTTGAGATAGAGGTGATGATTTTATTTCAAACGAATTCCCCAGAGAACTAGAAGCAGTGGTGATGACGAAATAACTTGTCATCGTTTTTTTGCTTGAAATGCAACAAAAATTTTTATACTTATATATTATTTTTCTGCTAGCTATTGAAAAAGTAGTAGAAAAACTGTTATAGTGAATTTATTTGTCTGACGTCTGACTATAGTATGTTGAGTTTGGTTGTTCTTAAATTTTCATATTTGGACATAATGAATGAAAGGATGACTTTATGGTCGAACGCTGAAAATTAGTATGGGGGAAATTATGAGATACTTAATATCTTTTTGCGGATTGCTGCTTGTTTTTGGTTTAGCTCTGTTAATGAGTAAAAACAAAAAAGAAATAAAATATAAAAATATATTGATGATGTTAATCATCCAATTTTTGTTGGCAGCATTTCTATTAAATACAAAATTTGGTTATATTTTAATAAAAGGAATAACAAAAATATTTGATCATTTATTATCTTACGCAAATACGGGCATATCCTTTGTTTTTGGGGGTTTAGCGAATAAAGGAGAAACGCCATTCTTTCTTAGCGTTTTATTACCGATTGTCTTTGTATCTGTATTGATAGGGATTTTGCAGCATTTTAAAATTCTTCCTTTCTTCATGAAATGGGTAGGTTTATTTTTAAGTAAAGTAAATGGCATGGGGAAATTAGAATCTTATAATGCTGTTGCTTCTGCAATGGTTGGTCAATCTGAAGTGTTCATTACTGTAAAAAAACAATTAGATCAGCTGACCCCGCAGCGAATGTATACATTGTGTGCATCAGCTATGTCGACCGTTTCTATGGCAGTTGTTGGAGCCTATATGACGATGATTGAACCTAAATATGTTGTAACGGCGATTGTGTTAAACTTGTTTGGCGGATTTATCATTGTTTCCATTATTAATCCATATAGAGTAAAGGAAAGCGAAGATATTTTAACGATTGAAGATGAACATAAACAATCTTTCTTTCAAATGCTTGGAGAATATATTATGGATGGATTTAAAGTAGCTATTATTGTTGGAGCTATGCTAATCGGCTTCGTAGCATTAATGGATATGATCAATTCACTATTTGATATCGTATTCGGAATATCTTTTCAAGGGATTTTGGGTTATATCTTTGCTCCAATAGCCTTCCTAATGGGTGTACCATGGGCAGATGCCATTTCTGCTGGAGGAATTATGGCTACCAAATTAGTAACAAATGAATTTGTGGCCATGATAAGCCTTGGAGAAGTAGCTAAGTCTATGAGCGCGCATACAGTAGGTATTATTTCTGTCTTTCTTGTCTCCTTTGCAAACTTTTCATCCATCGGTATTATTGCTGGAGCAGTAAAGGGCTTGAGTGAAAAGCAGGGCAATATCGTTGCTCGTTTTGGCTTAAAGCTGTTGTATGGAGCCACACTAGTTAGTATCTTAACAGCTACAATTGTTGGTTTTGTTATTTAGCTATTTGAACTGCACTCCATTTGATGTATTGGAGTGCAGTTTTTCGTGATTATAGGGTGTATTTTTGTACTTCGTGACGGCTGGGTAAAACAATATTTTCTTTTCGAATTTATTTACCAAATTTGGAAACCCTTGGTGCATTAGAAGAATATCTAAAATGAGCATTCTATAATTTAAAACTATAAATAATGGTTACCCATCCGATATAAAAAAGGAGTTTGTTGTAAAAAAAGATAATATTAACAATAATAAGTTTATTTTTAGGATGAAAATCTATTGTAGCTACATTTTCTTTTTCTGGATTACCTTCCAACGCTATAGTTCCTAAAGTGGTAGTTGATGCCAATAGTGATATCACATATGGAGGTAACGGGTGATTCTATGAACACTTATGCTTCTGCGCCTTGGGGTTGGCTTAATAAAACAAAATAACTATTGGAGTTAGTGGAAAACTAGCTAACGGCATATGGTCTATTTATTATAATGGAGCAAATGTAAGTACTTTAAATAGTGCATAGAAATCATATGCTTCCCCAAAATTAACTGTTTACTATAGCTATTAAATGTAAAAACTTAATATAACTAATTTTATATTGTTCTCTCACATTTAGGAGGTACAAAATTATTGGAGGTGTAAAATGAGATTCCCAACTATTAGTAGTGATGCATTGAAATTGTTAGGAGTTGAAAAAAAGACAACACTTATTTCAAAGCCAAGTTTTTCAGGAATAAATGCCATGCCAACGAAATCAGCTCCAGCGATGAGTGAAGAAAAATATAAGGAAGCAATTATCGCACAGGCAAAAAAAGATTTTGAAAATGGTAAGTGTGGAGGTCATAAAAATCCTTCCTATATGACACTAAAGAACAGCTTCGTATCTGTAGCATCCCCTGATCGTAAAGGGTCGATAGCACAAATAGTAAGTCAATTACCATTCAGGCAGCGTGGAAATGTGAGCTATTTAGAGGTAAAGGATGTAAGAGGGAATATAACTTCTACTTATTCGCCACATAATGGTTGGCATGCAATTGGTACACGAAAAGAACAGCTTCGTGAAAGTGAATTTGATGCGATCTATATAGAAGCATGGCGCTCATTTAAAGTAGCAAGCCAAAACAATCAAAGCGATATCAGTACATCCAGCGGTTCCATTGATGTGTCAGTCTAATGAAGCCTTTAAAAAGTTAATTAAAGGAACCCTTCTAAATCAGTAAACCCCTAGAATTTTTTTAGGGGTCTTTGTGTCGTATTAATGTAGTAATTGACGTAAAACTGTCGCCGATGGATATTGGATTTGAGTTAGATGAGGTTATGTAAGATGGGCATTGGGATAGGTATAACATGGTACGTGACCTGTATAACTGGATAGTAAAATGATTGGTGGATTTATTATCCGATAGAGGTTTATTTCGTTGAAAGGACTTATAATGTCACAAGAAAAATGAAACATTTTAGTGGTGGCTTACCAATTACTGAAAACCTTTAGGCAGTAAAAGTTAAATCTGTAGTTGGAGCGAAAAAATTCTTCAAAAAGGATACTATGATGCAAATGAGAATGCTGTTATGGATATTGACTGCACAGATCATGAGAACCCAAAGCAACACCTTAAAGTACCAAATAGACATTGAATTGAATAGTAGTTCAAGAAGCTCAGGCTATTTATAAGGAGTTAATTTATGACTGAGAAAGAATATTTAGAATTTAAAAATCTTATATCAATGGGGGATGAACTTAATTTTTATTATAAAAATGTTGAATATTGGATAAGTCATATTCAAGATAAATCTTTTCTATCCAGAACAAAAGATTTTTATACTCAAGAGTTTTGTGGACACAAAGAGCTTTTTGAACATGCAACAATAGAGAGTAAAAAAATCTCAGAAGTATATTCAGAATTGAGACAGCTTAAATAAAAATTTAATCTTTGGAGAAGACCAAGTTAAATAAGCTTGGTCTTTGTTGTGCTTGTAATTAGATGTGGAGGATAAAGCACTTAAAGACGTTCAGTGTCTAACTGGTTAAATGAAAAGGTTTGCCTTTCAAAATCTAAAGTGTATGGTGAGTGATCGTTAGATAATTGGCTGGAAATTATAAACGAAAATGGTTATCCAAAGTGGTATAAGGTATTATTAAATGACAAGGTAGGTTTATTAAGGAGGAGTATAATGCGTTTTCTTTTTTGTCTAAGTGTTGTTATCTCGGGAATTGTAAGTATTGCTGGCTTTGCACTCACTAAAATGACTACTTCTTCATTCGACCCCACAGGTGATAATTTTGTTGGAGGAAATGGAAACCCAGGCTTAATGTTTGTTATGCTTCCAATGTTAATTATTCTTTATTTTTTCTTCGCAATGATGTTTGTTTTTGAAAAGATACATGAACGTTTTTCAGTGAAAAGGAACCTATTTCAAGCCTGCTATTCAGGGGTGTTTGTGTTGATTTTAGGAATGACGATTTACCGAATTGTTTCATTTCGAAATGAAATCAATCCATATTTTGAATACGAAATATCCTATTTAAATCCTTTTTCTAATGATTTATTTTTTAACTTCTGGACGTTTATAGCCTGCCTTTGTGTTTCAGGATTTTGCTCATTTTATTTAAAGAAAAGAATATGAAGAAATGCATTTAAACTAAAGACTACTCTTTGACGGGTGATTTTCTGTGCTCTTGATATGATTGACCTGATCGGATTAGGGGCTATCCCGAGCGAATAACAATTCGACCTGATCGGATTAGGGGCTATCCCGAGCGAAAATCAATTCGACCTGATCGGATTACGGGCTATCCCGAGCGAAAATCAATTCGACCTGATCGGATTAGGGCTATCCCGAGCTAATAACAATTCGACCTGATCGGATTACGGGCTATCCCGAGCGAATATTATTTCGACCTGAGCAGATTACGGGCTATCCCGAGCGAAAATCAATTCGACCTGAGCAGATTATGGGCTATCCCGAGCGAAAATCAATTCGACCTGAGCAGATTACTGGCTATCCCGAGCGAAAATCAATTCGACCTGAGAATCGTATCACACAAGAAATGGCCGCAATTAATTTAAAAGCTGATAACATCAACCTCAGCGTCAATAACCGCATTACGAATGAAGTGGCACAATTAAACATTCGAGCTGACAGTATCACAGCAGAAGTTTCGAGAGTCGAGCGAAAGGCTGATAGTACACAGACACAGGTATCTTCATTGTCAATTGAAGTTGGTCAAATTTCAACAAGGGTTGCTAATGTCGATAATCGTTTAGGATCTGCTGAAAGTACAATTATCCAGCAGGCTGGACAGATAAGTAGTAAAGTATCACAGACAGATTACAACGGCAACACGATTGCTTCTTTAATTAATCAAACAAGTACAACTGTCGATATACATGCATCAAAGATAAATTTAGTTGGTGCGGTTGATGTTTTATCTGATATTACTGGGCAATTAGGTACTATTAATGCTGGTACAATCAATGGGGTACAGATAAATTCAGCTAATATAAATATTTCTGATAACGTTTATATTGGGAATGTTTTGCAATTAGGGAATCACTGGTCAGATATACAACCAAAACGTATCGAATTTGGAGCTGGGACAGGCGGGGTAATTGAGCATTCTAACGATAGGATTGATATAAGTGCGAAATATGGATTAACTGTAAACTTTGAACCGGTAGTATTAACAAATGTTATTGGTGGTTTGACGCTTGCATATAATAATAATCAAGCTTATCCTCGTATTTATTTCAGAAATATGGGCGTTGATTTAGGTTATATATCATTACTAAAATAAAAAGGAGTTTGATAATTTGTAATTAAGTTTGATTAAAAACATCTCACCTTTAAAAATCTATATAGGCGAGATGTCTTTTTTTGGCAGAAATTTATGGTTGATATACAAATCTTAATGTTTGTTTTGTGTAATAAATATAAGTAATTACTGATAAACTTGGCGCAACACCACTTGCATATACAGTTACTACATAAGCATGGTCACCTGTAAGAGCTGCTTCTGCTAGTTTTGTAGTCCCATGGTTAAATGCTTTGGCAACTGCTATTGAGACACCCCCGCCTGTAGGTATTGCAGCAGCTTCAATTATATCAAGAATAGCCATCTGTAAGCTTTGTCTATCTTTCATATCGTTTAAAACTTTATTACTTAAATAGCCCTGATGTTTAATAGGCTTATCTACTTCAATTACTGCGTAACCAAATGGTTCAATAAGGGTATCATTCAAAGGATTTAAACTTAAGTTATTATCCAAATCAACTTCAATTACTGTATGAGTAATATTTTCTTCAACATAGGAATTTTCTTCAACATAGGAATTTTCTTCAGCGTTGGAATTTTCCGAAAAATAAATTACACTTAATAAAAAGATGGTAACGAAAGAAGTTAAAAATTTTAAATAGTTACTAGTTTTAACAGTCATATACATTTCCTCCAGTCCTTTTTTATGGCATATCCATAATTTACATCATTAACGAAAAAATGTAAATAGAAAGGAGGCTAGAATCTTATGAAATTATATTTGATGATTATGTTTTGGAGTTCAATTTTGGTGTTAGCTATTCTAATTATTAAAGATTATCAAAATAATGTTAATCCGTTTACCGAACCTCTCACTGCTCTTGTGTATTTAATAATTATTTTTTGGATTATATTTTTTTCTATAATGTATTTCACAAAGTATAAGAAAATTAAAATGGATTAGAAGTTGCTACTCTTACTCTTTTTTATTTATTCCCTTTCTTCTAGCCAACTGTAGAAGGCTGATAGAATATCGCTGTTTTTTAGTAAATATAATATAAATTTCAAATAAAAAAACGTTCCCAAATCTTTGGGAAGGTTTGATACGCTATATTAATTGGATTTTTCTAGCAGTAATAGGGGATATAATGTATATTATTTTACCTTAAGGTGCAACAGTTAATTGTTGCACTTTTTATTTTTGTCTTATTAAATCTATACAAAGCTATAAAAAATAACGTTCCCAAATGAAAGTTTGGAAACACATCAAAAAGCCACGAATGTTGTGAAATCAACGTTCGTGGCTTATCTTATGAATATTGTTTATGTGTTGTTTTATGCACTTTTGTTAAAAGTCAGTCATAGCAAAGGTTTTGAAGCATTTGAATTAATGTTGCACCACCTTCTTTGATGAATAAAATCGTGTATAAAAATTGAAGTCTTATCGTCGTAAATCCGCAAAATCTGACGAGCCCCCTTATTGAAGTAACGGGGGCTTTAATTTAAGATTCGCATCCAGAAATAATCAATCTTTATTATAAAATCAGGATTTGCATCTTACCTTAATCGAAGTTTATTTTCACGAAAAAGGGTAAAGGACGTGGACAAATTGAACAAACATTTAAATATTCAATTAGCGCAGTAGGGGAAGTCATTTCTTGCAGGTTATCAAGGTATCATCAAAAAAGCATGATGTGGGTTCGGATTGTAGTAGCAAATCTTTATATAACAATTCAACAAAGACATGGTAAATAAAATGTCAAGAAAAATGTGATTAGATATAATAAGCTAGAGGAGGGATATTAATGAAAAAGATATTAACATCGATTTTCACATTCATATTAGTTTTAAGTCTAGCTTTACCTAGCGTTTTAGCACAAGAAACTCAAGTATTTGATGATGTACCTACAACGCATCCTAACTTTAAGGATATCAATTATCTAGTTGAACAAGGTGTGATAGAGAAGGGTAGTAAGTATCGACCTACAGATTTTATTACGAGGGAAGAAGCAATTGTTATGATTGCTAAAGCTGTGGGGTTAGATGGCGCGCCAAGAGAAACCATTTTTGATGATGTACCAAAGTCAAATGCAAATAGTGGCTATATTCAATCTGCAGTAGATGCTGAAATAATTTTTGGGATGAAAGAATATGAATTTGTACCAAAATTGCATGTGACTAGATTGCAAATGTCTTTAATGTTAATCCGAGCTTTTAAATTACCACTTGAAGATAGATTGGAAGAAGGTAAACGATTATTTAAAGATGTTTCATCACATCAATTTGGTGCTAATTTTATTCAAAGTATTGTTGATGCAGGAATTACTACAGGTTATGCAGATGGCACATTTAAGCCATCTAATCCGGTAACTCGTGCTCACATGGCAGCGTTTTTAACTCGCACTATGAAATATGTAGAAAATAACATTTAAGTAGACAAGCCTTACCCTAGCAAGGTAAGGCTTTTTTCTTTTTCAGGAGTGATTTTAAAATTTTGCACACGATTTGCACACGATAGAAAAGCGCATAAAAAAATCACCCTCCAATAATGGAAGGGTGATTCGCTCAAAAGCCTTGTGGCTGTAAGATTAAATTAAAAAGCCGCGTATGCCGTAGTTATTATAGAAAGTTTTAAACCACCACTCCTCAAAGTGGGTGTTCGCAGAAGCTTTCCTGCTTATCCTCATTCACCTTGGTGTGAGGCCCGTCATTCCAACTCCAATAATAAAACTCCCTTTTACAGCTTAAAGGTTAAAACTTAATATTATACGAACAATGCAGCCTTTAAAAATATAATAAGGCATGATAAACAAACTTGCAAGTAAGATGGTTTATGAAAAAAAGTCAATGGGCAAGCATGCCAAATCGTCTTGCATTAAATAAAAAATAGCCATACGCCCATCTAATTGTTTCATACATTATTCACAAATGCGAACAAAAAAGGCGAACAACCTTTACTTAATAGGGCGAATTATGTAAAGATAGGAGAATATATAGGATTAACCTAGCAAAAAAGTAAAGGAGGAAGCGGAAATGGCAGCTTATCCAAATTGTCCGAAATGTAATTCTGAATATACGTATGAGGATGGTGCGAATTTTGTATGTCCAGAATGTGCACATGAATGGAGTGCAGATGTAGCAGAGCAAGAAGCAGATACACTTATTGTAAAGGATGCAAACGGTAACCTACTTGCGGATGGTGATTCTGTTACAATCATTAAGGATTTAAAGGTCAAGGGCAGTTCTTCAACATTAAAAATTGGTACAAAGGTGAAAAGTATTCGTCTAGTTGAAGGTGACCATAACATTGACTGTAAAATTGATGGCTTTGGTGCCATGAAATTAAAGTCAGAGTTTGTTAAAAAAGCATAGTTATTAAAAGAGTCGAGTAAAAAGAGCTCCATTTTCGGATAATGGATTGCACTTCTAATCGACTCTTTTTTATTTTTTAGTAATTACTGTAACATTTAGAAACGACAGACGTTTTACTTGTGAAATCTATGAAGCGAGGGGGATGCATGGACAGGCAACGGAAGAATGAGCTTGAGCAACTTTATCAGGAATATGCGAAATCGTTATATTACTTTCTGCTGAAAATGTCAGGGTCCGTACATATAGCAGAAGATTTAGTACAAGAAACCTTTGTACGAGCTACGGTATCGCTGTCATTTTATAAAGAGGAGGATGTGAGAGCATGGTTGTTTAAAGTAGCACGGAATACGTATTTAGATGAATGGCGCAAGCAAAAAAGAAGAAGGACTATCCCATTTGCCCAATTATTTTGGAAGGATGACATGCTTAGTCCTTATGGTTTGCCTGAAGTTGATATTCTCAAGCAAGAAGTAACCGAGGATATCCAGTCATTATTAAAGTTTTTGCCTGAAAATTACCGCACAATTTTATATTTAAGAGAGTATGAACAATTTACATATCAGGAGCTACAGGAGGCATTGGAGCTAACAGAGGGGCAGGTGAAAATACTGTTACATCGAGCACGTAAACGTTTAGCAGAAATAATCAAAAAGAATGGAGGATTTCAAGATGATTGAGTGGTCGCAGGAAAAAGAGAAAAAAATATTGCAGAAGTACCGTTTTACGTTAACCTTTCGAATATTACGTATATTGCTACTATGTGCTGTTATTTATGGTTTATATATTTTAAGCGTATCAATCATTTTTGAAAAAACACGCCCAGATCGTAAACATATTTATAATTCATTAATGGCTTTAGAATGGCAGCAGCCAAATATAAAGGGACAATATTCAGGTTCATCTGCTGAAATAACACCTCTTTTGACGCAAAAATTTAGCTATCCTCTTGTGAAGCAAGTAGGGAAAGAGAACGTAATGGTAGGTGAGATGAGTTTGGATAAAAAAATATTTAATACATCTTCATCGATGAAAATGAACTTAACTTCAAAAAATTCTTCTTCATCTTCGAGCCTGAAATCGACAAATGAATTTGATAAATTTAGCTTCAATTTACCTGAGGATCCTCGAACAGGGAAAGCGACATCATCCCAAATTAACAATGGTGTATGGAAAACGGTAGAAAAATTACCCGAAGGAACAGTTGCAGAACTAGCGTTTTCTACCACAACATTTATGGAGCCTAAAAAGTTGACAAAAATGCTTGAACCATACGATGTGGAAGTTGTCTGGATGCCTATATATACAGGCGAATTCAAATCCTTTGATCCATTTCCAACTGGTGAAGGTAGTGTTAACCTTACCATTTATGATAGTTTCGGGCTATCAGGAGGATTGAAGGTTAGTGATGATTATTCAAAAATTTGGGTAGGTCAAAATTTAACGAATGGTGTTAGAGATAGTCAGCGTGTTATGCTAGAAAATATGGAAAAGCTACTGAACAATGAAAAGAAAAGCTATATCGAGGATTTTCTTGGTTTGTCATATTTACAAGAGCGTTATGATTATTTAAAAAAGAATGGTTTTCAGGCTTATGGTGCTGTGGTGACAGGACCAACAAAGGAATTATTAAAGCTGAAAAATATAGAAGGCGTATCTAATCAGAAGCTTGGTGATGTTGAGCTTTGGAATTGGGATAACTGGTAATAGAGGGAGTTGTCTCTGACTTTTTTGAGGCAGCTCCCAATTTTCGCTAAAAGCTAATTTTCGTAAACCTACGTAAAAGAATCGCAAATGCAGAACCAATTAGTGCAAAAATGGTATGTAAAAGGGCAATATAGCCTGCACCGATCAACAGGGCCCCAAACTCCGTAAACGAGTAGTTAGTGATATAAAGCGGATTATTTATATTATTTATAATAGCCCATACGAAAACTGGTACAGAGCTGATGGTAAAAACGATCCAAATATTTTTATAAAAAAAATAAGTTAGACAGCCGAAAATTGCATAGGAAACAACAAAGCTTTTTTGATTGCCTAATAAGGATGAATTAATCGCAAACATAAAGGATAGAACGATAAAAATAATATGAAAAAAGCTGATTGTTCTTTTCATCGGTAAATGATGACTTGTTAACTGCTTTGAAGTGGCTAGCTGACGGCAATGCTCACAATTAGCTAAATGTTGTTCGACAAACTGTATAGTAGCTGCCTGAAGCGCTCGCTTATTATACAAAGGTAATAAATCCTCAACTATTGAACATTCCTTTGACAAAGACTTCCCTCCAATCCTCTTCTTTCATTATAAACTTTTTGGGGAAAATAAAAAAAGCCTTCCGTGAGTTTATTCATTCGGAAAACTTGTACATGCACCTTATTATGTTGAGGTTAATACCTCATTAGTGAGAGCTTGAATATCAATATGTGTCTTTTCCTTCACCGCATCCTTCAAAATTTCAGTACGGAAATAATGTACCGTTGCATCTAGAGGAATGGCTAAAAGCTTAGAAAGGGCTGATTGATACATATAAACAAATTCTTTGTCAGTGTTTCCTCTCTTTAATTCAGCAAAGGCCTCATAAAATTGATCTAGCTTATCGGCAAATTCAAGTAAACGACCCTCCAATGTGCTATCCTTACCCTCCTTCATACGCTCAAAGAAGACGGCTTGAAATTCCTGAGGGATTTCATTAATAATGAATTTTTCCATCATTTTTTCTTCCACATGTGCAAGCATTTGTTTGAGCTCAGGGCTAGCATGTTTTACTGGCGTCTTAATATCGCCGATAAATACTTCAGCAAAATCATGATTAATGGTCTTTTCGTAAAGTGCCTTCCAGTTTACTGTGGCGCCATTCATTTCCTCTAATGTGGCAAAAAACATAGCGTATTGTGAAACCTTCCAAGAGTGAGCAGCTACGTTATGCTCTTCAAATTTGAAGCGGCCAGGGCAACGAATAATACGTTCTAGATCATTTAGACTTGTAAAAAATTGATGAATTCCTATAAAAATCACTCCTTTTTGTTCTATAAGTGCATGTTACTATAAACCTTACCCTCTTTGTAAAGATTTCAAACAATTTAACAATGATTCAAGTGGCGTTTACAAAGGATTCACAAATGCTTCTAAAGTCGGGACATGTTGAATGCTATAATGAAGGGGACTGCTAATAAGGGGAGTTTGCACCATGATTTCTATTTATACACTTCTTCTTTATATACATATTGTAAGCGCCATTCTTTCAATTGGGCCATTGTTTGTAGTTTTACCAATTGTTAAGAAAATGAACACTGCGACTCATATTGAAATGCCACCATATATCGAGGCCTTTAAGGGGGCTATTACCATTGTTAAGCATTCTGGGCATGTTCTTGTTGCGTCTGGCATTTTATTAATGTGGCATGCGGGCTATCATTGGAGTACATCGTGGATAGTCCTAACATTTCTAGTTATGTTGGCTTCTATTGTTTTTTTGGCAAGAGCATTCAAACCAACCTTAAGGACATTTAATACACCCGCCTATGACCAGAAAAAGTTTGCTTTATTGTTACGGAGAAAGGCATGGATGTATATCTGTTTATTACTAATTATGTTATGGCTAATGGTCGCAAAGCCTGTTCTTTGGTAAAGAAATACGCACCCATGGAGGAGTGCGTATTTTTTATTATATGGTAAGCAATCTCTTGAAATAACTCTTACGAATAAAAAAGTAACTAATCATGAATAGGGCTAAGAAACTAAGAGAGCTTATCATGGAAACTTGTAAAAATATGATTGAAACCATCGTTCGCATGGCAAACAAAGTAATAAATAACATCGAAATGGCTATAGCAAATGGGACAAATATAAGGATTGCCAGTTCTTTTGAAACAACAGTGAATAATTCCTTTTGAGAAAGGCCGAGCTTGCGTATACTTGCGTATTTTTCCCTTTCCTGTATAAGGGTTGTTTGCAAATAAAAGTATAGTATACTCATAGCCGCACTTAAGAAAATAAGACTTAACATAGAACCGATAAAAAACATCACACTTTTTACAAACATTTCCGAATCATACAAAGCTATTTTGGAAGTGACATAACGATCATCAGGTAAAGATGGTATATGCTCCATAATTTTATCAGCTAGTTCTGTATGTTCTGTCCAATTAGCTAGCTCAAAGATATAGGTTTGATAAACAGGGAAGCGGATATGGTCATAAAGCTGGTCAGGTACAATAAAATAGGTGTTCTGGAAGCCAGTGGATAACAAGTTTTTTTCATCTATAGATGCAAGCTTTAGATTTTTAAGAATCTGGTCTTTAGGCGTATTTGTTATTGGTTCTAAACCACGATTTCCAGCAACAGCTATAAATTCATCATCATGTAAGCTAATCGATTTATTTTTTAACAAATTATAAGTAGAAACAGACATATAGCCGAGTCGATCCTCTTCATTGGATTTAAATTCTATAAAATATTTCTGGGAATCAATTGTGGATAATTTCTTTTCTAGGTAATCAATATCATTTTTTACCATATTTAGATCTGCTTTAGGATCAGCTATATATTGAAAGCTATATGGATAGTTTTCTTCACTATCCTTTGCAACATTGTAGTAGGAGCTAAATAAAATACTGGTACATAAAAATACACCGCTTAATAAAATTGTGATTAAAAACAGCATATTTGCATGAGATTTCATTTTTGCATTCAAATTAGAAACTAGTAGCATATTTGTTTTTCGCACATAGGCTGGCGATTTCTCAAAAGCTTTTAGAAGGAAGCGCATTCCTTGCGATATGATGAGATAAATCGAGCAAAGGAAACTTATAAAAAATATTAAATAGTAAAGAATGCCGAGGCTTTCAACAAAATGATGATTGATTTTTAATAAATAAGCCAGTGTAGCTGAACATATAATACTAATGCCAAATAAATAAGGATGCTTTGGTATAGATTTTTCAATGATAGTGTCACTTTTTAAAAGCTGAATGGAGGCTTCTTTATTAATAAACCGTGTGACAACTTTTGAAATCACTACAAATAATCCAATGAATAATAAAAGGGTAAGTACGATTGCTTTTAGAGGAAAATACATACTAAAAGTTTCAGCCTTTAAAACGACTTTGGCCCCCATTAAAAAAAGAGGGGTAATAACAAGACCAAAAACAATTGCTGTTATTATTGCCAAAGCACCTATTAAGATATTTTCACGAAAGATGAGTGTGCGAATTTGCTTCATAGATGCCCCAGTTATCATAAAAATCCCAAGTGTTTTTGTTTTTTTCTTTAAAAATGCCATGATCGAGTAAGTGATATAGATAAATGAAAACAAATAGACGAGCATACTCGCCAATAGTAGTGATATGCCAAGTGTTGAATCTGGATCTAAGCTATTTAAACTTGGATGAAATGCAATGATTGTAAAGAGAAAGAAAATAATGATTGAAAATACGCTACTAAGAAAATAGGAAATATATGTCCACTTATCACGCAAAATATTTTGCACAACGATATGATTAAAGCTCATGCTGTCCACCACCTAGAAATGCGAGTGTATCCATAATTTCCTGATAAAACTGCTTGCGATTATGACCACGATGAATTTCGTTATATAATTTACCATCCTTAATGAAAATAATCCGACTAGCGAAGCTTGCAACATATGGATCGTGTGTCACCATTAGAATGGCAGTATTTAATGCTGTATGAATAGAACTAAATAGGTTCATCACATCGTTTACAGCTTTGGAGTCAAGATTGCCTGTAGGCTCATCTGCCAATAATAAAGTTGGTTCATGAATAACTGCTCGTGCAATGGCTACTCGCTGTTTTTGTCCACCAGAAATTTCATAAATCCTTTTTGATAGTAGCTCTTCAATACCAAGAAATTGAGACACATTTTTTAGGCGTTGGTTCATTTTATTGGCAGGTAAACTATCCAATGTTAGTGGTAATAATATATTTTCCTTCACGGTTAATGTGTGGACAAGATTAAAATCCTGAAATACAAAGCCTAATTCTTTACGGCGAAATTTAGCAAGCTCATCGTCATTTAATGTATATGGATTTCTACTGTTTATAAGAATTTCTCCAGCAGTAGGACGATCAATTGTGGACACACTATTTAAAAATGTTGTTTTTCCGCTTCCTGAAGGCCCCATAACTGCTACGAATTCATTTTCTTCAAGCTGAAAATTGATACCATTCAATGCTCTATAGGTGATTTCTCCGATATATTCTTTTTGTAGATTGGACACTTGTAGGATACTGTTTCCCATCTTCAACAACTCCTTACTTTAATTGAATAGCTCTATTATAAAAAAGGAGAAGTCATATACCTATTTAGCTATATGACGTCAATATGACAAAGTTGTCATATTACTCAGTATTGAACATCATAATTATCTAGGATACCTTCTTGAATATTTAGTCAAAATGAAGGTGATTTCCGTTCCAGGCTACTCGCTTTCCAGTGGGCGAGCGACAAGCCGCTTCCTACGCTGACGCTCCGTGCAGGGTCTCGTCTGTCTCGCTAATCCCACGGGAGTCGAGTAGCCTTCCACTTCAATCAGCAATAGTGTAAAACTTTAAATATTTTCTTCCTTCAAAAGTAAAAAAAGCATGTTACTCACCATCGTTAAATAGATAGAATAATCGTTCAATATAGTTGTCAACCTTCATTTTATGCATAAAGTCACTTATTTCTTATGGTGAAAATATTACCAAAGATCCATTTTTGCGCATTATAGTGATGGTTAAAACTTCAATTTATCACTGAAATGCTAATGAAAATACTATGAGCAGTGGTTGATTGGAGTGTAGACTGGGCGTCACTGATGAGACCCTGGAGAGAGCAGAATAGGGGAACGAAGGCTAAAATCGTCACGTCTTGTGACAACGCCTTCGAACCAACCTCCTTTTGCCTCGATCGGCTCATCGGACGTCCCTATGAAAGCCCTATTTCAAAACGGAGAACAACCCCTCGTTTTGAAATAGGGCTATACTTTTTAATTGTCACCTTGTTTTTAACGACATAATAGTACAATATGCAATATGACAAAGTTGTCATATTACTTTTTTCCGCTTATTTGAAAAATCTATGGTAAAGGTTGTGGTATTGTTTAGAGATAGTAAAGTGAAAGGGTGCTCTAAAGAGGTTAGTATCTTCTTCACTAAATAGAGGCCAATCCCTGTTGCTTCACCACCCATTCGTCCTTTTGTACCTGTATAAAATAAATCAAAGACTCGGGAAATCTCGCTCTTAGGAATGGTCTCTCCCTCGTTTTTAATTTGTAAAATGGCATTGTCATACATGATTTGAATGGAGCTTTCAGAATCCCCATATTTAATAGCGTTATTGAGAATTTGATAGAGCGTAATTTTTAACCATTTCTGGTCTGAGTAAATAATAGGGTTGTCGTTGAATAATATTTTAGGGAAAATTTCCTTAGCGATGAAATAATCCTTTAAATCGTTGATTACCTCCTGAACCAGTTCCTTTAATAGGAGTGCTTCAATTTTTAAATCCGCAGCAAGATGGGAAGTACGTTCATAACTGAGTAGTTGGTTGAGGGTAAATGTCATCTTGTCACATTCATTCTTAATAATCTGCCACTCGGATGGATTATTTGCAGCAGCATTAGGATTAGATTGAATAATCAATTGAATCACCGATAGGGGTGTTTTCATCTGATGGGCAAAATGAGATAACACAAGCTGTCTTTCATTTCCTTGTTCTTCAAGTAGTTGCTGCTGAGTTAAATATAAATGCTGCATTTGACGTAGCTTTGAGCTATAGGCTTGTTCAATCCAAGCCTGAGGTTCAAATAAATGTAAATCATTATGTGTGAGGGTGTTGTTTTGTAAATGGGCATACAATTTCCTTCTACGAAAATAACGACCAACTAGCCAAATCGTAAATAGGAAGCTAACGAGAAAAATAAAATAGAAATAGTGCGATGATAAATCATCTAATACCTGTATTAGCCAAGGAAGAAACAGAAAGCTTATAGCGTAAAGGATAATGAAACTTGCATGATCTCGAAAAAAAAGTTTCATTCTTCTACCTCCACTAATTGGTAGCCGAGCCCGCGAATGGTTTTAATTGCTAGCGGAGATTGAATGACTTCAAATTTTTTACGTAGACGGCCGATATTCACGGATAAGGTGTTCTCCTCAACAAAGGTTTCATCATCCCAAATGGCACTTAACAGCTCTTGACGAGTAACAACATTTGGATATGAATCAAATAGTAACTTGCAAAGTTGCATTTCTTTTAATGTTAATAAGCTCTCCTGTTTTGCTGTTTGAAGACGAACAGTATCAGTATTTAAAGTTGTATTTGCAATGGTGATGATAGAAGAGTCAGAAGAAGCATATTCTCCATATGTACGACGGATAAGACCATTCACTTTTGCCATAAACACATCAAGTGAAAAGGGCTTAGTCATAAAATCATCTGCACCATTTTCTATACCGTAAACTTGATCAATATCGTTAATACGCGCTGATACAATGATGATCGGACATGTGGAAAGCTGGCGGATTTTCCGTGACCAAAAATAGCCATCATAGGTTGGTAGGTTAATATCCATAACCACAAGATGGGGTTGAATAGCCTGAAATTCTTCTACAATGTGATGGAATTGCTGGACAGTATAGCATTGAAATTGATATTTTGTTAATTGCTCTGTGATTAGCCTTGAAATATTAGCATCATCTTCGATTATGTAAATTTTGTACATAGTATCGACCTTTCTTTAGTTACCTTCTTTTATTGTACCCTAGTTTTTTAAAATCTATGTAACTCTACATTATAAAGAAGAGCCACCACAAATCCAATTGAGAGTGTGGTGGCCCTTTTAAAATTAATTTTTGGGAATGCGGAAAGATATAGTTGTTCCTTTATTAAGTGTGCTTTCAATGTGCAATCTTTGTCCATAAATCCTTTTTAGGCGTAAATCAGTATTACGGATACCTATGCCAGAGTTAGTACTTTTATGATCGTTACCTGATTGTAATTCATGTAAGATGGTCGGATCTATACCAACACCATTATCAATAACACTTATTGCTACAAAATCAGGAGCATCTTTAATACGAATACAGACTGTTCCGCCCTTTTCCTGTTTTAATACGCCATGACGTATTGCATTTTCTACTAAATTTTGAATGGAGATAGGGGGAATATCAATATTTATAGGACTATCAATATCCCATTCGACATGTAGTAGTTGCCCAAAGCGCTGTTGTTCAATATAGAGATACGAGTTTACTAGCTCTAATTCTTCCTTAAGCGGAACAACTCGCTGCAGATTTCGCACATCAAAGCTTGCATGGAGATATTCACCAAAATGATGCAATAAGTTAACCATACGATCTGTATCGATGGTACTAAGTGATGCAATTGTATTTAAAGTATTAAATAAAAAGTGTGGTTGTATTTGGGCTTGTAGCCAAGCAGTCTCCAGTTGCAATTGTTGATGGATGCTATATTTGAGATCGATCAAAGCGCGGCTTCGAACCTTTAATTCAAGAGCATTAATAGGCTTTGTCACATAATCATTTGCCCCATGTGCAAAGCCAATGTAAACATCTTCCGGGTATTTTCGAGCTGTTAATAATAATATTGGTAATTCGAGTAAGGAATAATGCTCTCGCATCATCTCAATTAATGCATAGCCAGAGATATAGGGCATCATGGCATCAATTATAACCAAATCCCAATCGTTGTCCTTTAAAGCAGCTAAAGCCATTTCACTGCTAGTTACAGTTTTAACAGCATACTCGGTTGATGCAAATAAACTACGCATTATTGTTAAATTTACCAGATCATCATCAACCATTAAGATTTTGAATTGTTTTTCTGTTATAGAGGCCAGGATTTTTTCTTCTGCTGGAACTGCTGTAATCTCATGCTTTAAAGAGTTATGCTGATCCTTTACGTTTTCCATTGCTAAAGGCAAAGTAAAATAAACATCAGATCCTTTGTTAGGAATAGAATGTATTTTCAATGTGCCACCATGTAATTCAATAAGCTTTTTAGAAATTAATAAACCAAGCCCAATTCCATCATCATTTTCGTTTCCCTGCTCGTATGGGGAAAATAGCCGACTTTGAATCGAATCATCCATGCCTAAACCAGTGTCATGTATATGGATAACAGCCATATTCTTTTCTATATGTGCACTAATTTCAATAGAGCCAGCATCTGTATATTTAATAGCATTATGTAAAAGATTAAAAAGAATTTGGATTAAACGCTTTTCATCAGCAAGTATAGTAGGAAATGATTGAGCAATAGTAGAATTCATGTGAATTTGTTTTCCATTTGTAATAAACCTTAGCATATCAAAAACCCCATATACAGCGCCTTGGATGCTAATAACTTTTTTATGAAGATGTAGATTTCCTTCTTTTAAGCGAGTGTAATCCAATATGTCATTTAATGTAAAGGACATACTTCTCCCAATATCAATGAGAAACTTAAGATTTTCCTGATCCTCAGCTACTAGCTTATTATTAGGATTATCATAAATGGACTGTCCTAAAGTAATCATTTTATTCATAGGATCCCACAGCTTCTGTGAACTACTTGATAAAAACTCATCCTTTAATTCATCATCCTTTTGTAATTTAGCCACTAAATCTTTAATTTGCTCTGTATTTTCAAAAAAGCGTTTAAACCAGTAACTCGAAAACCCAAGCATGATAAATAAATAGTCAAGTGGATAAACCGGTATATCAAAAACATATATAGATTTAATAAGCCCCCAGATAACGCCATTTGTTGTACTAAGAGCTGTAAGAGCAATAAAGACAGAGCTCTGTGTTTGATTTTCAATGTACTCTCTTAACGCAAAGGCGACTACAAATAAAAATGAAGCAGCATAAAGAATAAAGAACAGCAAATTTGATATATACAGCCATTTAATAGGTAAAAGTACAATCAATAGAGCTCCTAAAGCATATAAATGAAAGAACAGCTGAAAACATTTTGCATAACGATATTTGACTAGTAAAACACGCATAAATTGGACAAAGAAAAAAGAAGCCCCTAGATAAATGACTGACGATAGTTTAAATGACCAAGCATACTCTAAATGTAACCAATCTAATATAGAGCGATCAAAGGTTATTAACTCATCGGCTAAAGGCAATAGAAAGCCAACGGTGAACAGTAATACAATAGGTTTTCGATAAATAAATAAAAACACTAAAATGCTGAAGAGTGCAAATATGATGAGCATAATTGAAATAGTCGCAAGAGATAGCTTGGTAACCTGTTGATGATGTATCATAGCTGTTGCTGAGCTAAATAAAACTCTTTTACTAATAGTAGGACTTTCTGAAGTATCAAAATTAGATACGTGTAGTACTAAGTCCATTTCAGATTGCTCATTTGTAAAATAAACAGTATAAGGGGCAGCTTGACCTTTATGGCTTTGTGGGTTAGAAGCAACTTTGCCTGATTGCCCAACCAATTTACCATTAATATATAATGCTGAAGCTGTAGATACAGCTGGAATTCGAATAGCGTAATGGTTATCTTTAGCAGCATTCGTATTAAGTTGAATTTTTAAACGATATGTACCGTAGCTTTGTGCTATTTTCCCTGCATCTTTTATAGGAATCGTCCTATTAACGCTGGAAGAATAAGTGAGTGTACGATCGTTAATGGTTAGGGGATCTACTAAATCTGGATAATAGAGCCATTCTCCATTGAGATGAAGAACTTCATCTTCAGGTAACTGCTGATGTCGAATATCAAATATTCCTTCATGGGCGACAGGCTGATTACTAGAAGGAAGAAAATATGATAGCCATAATAGGCGAAGAATGGTCAGAGCAATAAATATTAAAACAATAGTAAGTACACGACTAGCGGTATTTTTAAACAGCGACATAAGGACCTCCTAAATGAATAAGAAAAAGGACTATATTTACCATGCCATGAAAATCAGAAAATGGAAATAAATAATTCTCTTAAAGAATACTTTAAGATATAAAGATGTTCACAATGTCTTAAATATAGTTCTTTTTGAGTTTCATTATATTTCTAAAGTCGGTTAAATTTAATCAATTGTTAAGTATTTTTTAAGAACTATGTCGTATGATGATGGAATAAATATATCAATTTTTATGAGTAAAAACATAGATAAGATTTAACGAAAAAATCATCTCAATGGGAGAAATGATCTATTGTGGGTAAATACAAGTTAAAGTTATCGTTTGTTATTGTGAGTATGATAGTCATCGTTGTACTTGCGACATCTGGTGTTAGTATTTGGAGCAGCTATCGAAATTTTAACGACATTCTTATGCAAAATAAAAACACGATGCAAGAGAATTATGTAAGGGAACTTTCGGCCATGACCGAGAACTATATACAGGAAAGATTAAATGACCCTAATCAAGCACAGTCCATAGAACTTAATATGGAGCAACTGGTTGGTAAAATACATGATGAAAATACCATTTCATTTAGCACCTTTTTCAAAAGTATGATTGTTCCTTTATTCATTTTGTTTGTAATTATTTTGATAGTAGCAATATGGATTACTTTAAAAATTGTACGACCTCTCCAAAAACTTTCTACTAGTGTAGAAAGAGCGGAAAGGGTTCAAGAGCTTGAAGTGATTAATGATTGGTATGATGAAGTGCGATCGTTAAAAGAAGTAGTAGAGAACGTTGTAATTCTTTCAGAAAGTAAAATATCTGACTTAACAAATCAACTGAATTTAGACTCTTTAACAGGAATTCCTAACCGTAGAAGGATGGATCAAGTTTTAAATGAATTAATTTTTAATAGAGTACCCCATGCAATAGTCTTAATAGATTTAGACGACTTTAAAAGTATAAACGATACATACGGTCATACTATGGGGGATGAGGTTTTAAAATCCTTTGCTAATCATATGCAGAACAACATTGGTAAACAGGGGATGTGCTTTCGCTATGGTGGGGAAGAGTTTATGGTCATATTACCGTCAGCTACAGTTGATACCGCTATTGAAATAGCTGAAAATCTCCGAATAAAGCAGGCTTTGCTAGATACCGCATGTGGACGGCCGGTAACATTGTCTGCAGGTATTACGGCTTTTACAACAAACATTATGAATCCGAATCAATTAATCTCCATTGCAGATCAGGCATTATATAAAGCAAAACAATCAGGCAGAAACTGTACCTGTGTCGTTGATGAGCTATCAGAAAAAATAATCAAATAAAAAAACGCAAAAAATAAAAGTATGCTATAAGTTACATCTAGCATACTTTTTTATATGAATAATAGTTGTTATAATTCCTGTGATAGCGCATTAAAAAGCTCCGTTGTTTCTTGATTTGGTAAAATTTCAAGATCATTTAACAAGGTATCTCTAAATTTATTGTAAATTTTTACAGCACTTGCTCGATTATCTATATCGATATAGTGTTGCATAAGTTGTTGAATAGTTTTATCAGAATATGGATTATGTTCAAACGCTAAGAGTAAGACATGTTCTCGCTTTTTTACGTCATTTATGGCTGTATAATGGCCCTCAAGATTATGCAGCAAAAGCGTAAACTGGTTATTCATATAATTGGCTTTACTAATAATCCACGGATAATCTAGTGTAGCCATGTATTCGCCTTGATACTTTTGTATAAGTGCCTCAGCCTTCTCAATATTGAGCCTTCCACTCTCCATTTTCTCATTTAAGATCTGCTCTAAGTCATAAGCATCACATTGGAAATCTTCAAGCTGTAAAATATAACAGCCATTTGCATACTGAATCACATCTAAATAGCCTAATGTAGAGAGTGTTGTACGGAGATATGAAACGGTTGTATGCAATTGCACCCTAGCTTTCTTATAGTCTGTCTCAGTCCATAAAGCATCAATTATAGTATCACGAGGAATGAGGTTATTAAGATTAGAAAAAAGAAAGGCAAATAACTCCTTTGTTTTAACCGTTCTCCAAAGTACGGTTTTATCATCATAGGAGACAACGAAACCTCCAAAACATTGAATAGTCAATAAGGATTTTTGTTGATCTACTACAGGAAGTGACTTCTTTTCTTGGTGGAAGAGTGCTTGGATTCTATTTATGGTTGTCTCTAAGCGAGCTTTTGAAATAGGCTTTAATAAATAATCAAGTGAGTGGATTTCAAATGCTTGAATTGCATAATCACGATATGCTGTAACGAAAACGATATAGATGTTTGGATTCCATTCTTGGAGAAGATGTGCAACCTCTAAACCGTTCATGCCAGGCATTTCAATATCTAAAAATGCTACTTGAAAGGACAGGTTTGGTCCTTCAGCCATCAATTCTTTTACAGTTGTAAAAGTTTTAATAACCTCTATTGAATCAAACTCCTCTAACTTTTTCTCCATGTTTATAAGAGCTAATGGCTCATCGTCCATAACAATTACTCGAATCAAAAAGGGCACCAACTTTCAGATGTTTTTAACCTAAATCGAAAATGAGGATAGGTTAATATGAAATTTCTATCACGGTTCCTTTGTACATTCGATTGTTAGCAAGCTGTAGAGATTTATTGACAATCAATTTGACAATGATTAACAAGGTCATATTTAAATGGAGTGCGTCTCGCATTGCGTGTGGTAGTCTATCTTTTTGCAACTTTAGCTCCTTAGAAACCAATATCGAATAAGTCTCCATCCTACATTCCTCCTTTCCTCTATTATCGGATGAAAACATTGTTTTTCCAACATTTAAAAGATGTGAATCATTAACATTTGTTTTAGTTTTTATCCCATAAAATTGTGTTATTTGCTAAATATATGATCGGTATTGTATATTTTTCTGTTTTTATAGTAATAATTTGTAATATCAGGTCCATTGTCCTGAGTTATTAAACGCATTCTCTAGCATCGATTGCATAGAAGAGCCTATCTCTAGCGTGCTAGCATCAGATTGCAAAAAAATAATAAAATATGGAGGTAATATGAAATATGAAAAAACAAGCATTTGCATTAGCTGTGGCATTGACCTTTAGTCTAAGTGTATTTACGGGTTCTTCCTCTGCTGAGGAAATAGACAGGGTTCAAATTGGCAACACACTTTGGGGAATCTCAAAAGTTTTTAATTTATCTATAGAAGAATTACAGCAAATAAGTGAAATAGATTCGACATGGATATATCCAGAGCAAACTTTAAGCATAGTTAAGGGTGATGAGAAGCCTAAGGATCAACATCTTATTGAAAAAGGTGATACTTTATTTAATATTGCACTCACAAATAATGTAACGATTGCAGAATTAAAGGAATGGAATAATCTCTCGTCTGACTTAATTTTTGTGGGGGAGCAATTAGCCATTAAGGCGTCAGCGGCAAAGCCAAAAACAAAACCAACCGTAAATAAAGTACAAAAGCCAGCAACAACTACAAAAGGGGGAAGTGCCGCAACAAAGGGGACAGGTAAAACATTAACGATGCGTGCAACTGCTTATACTGCATATTGTGAAGGCTGTTCAGGTATCACAGCAAATGGGACAGATATTCGATCTAATCCAAATTTAAAGGTAATTGCTGTAGATCCAAGGGTTATTCCTCTAGGCACAAAGGTTTGGGTTGAAGGTTATGGAGAAGCAATAGCGGCGGATACTGGCGGTGCCATTAAAGGCAATAAAATTGATGTCTTTATCCCTTCAGAGGGACAAGCCCGGAAGTGGGGCGTCAAGCAGGTAACAGTGAAGGTTTTAAATTGATGTCAGGAAAAGGGATATCTCTTAGGAGATGTCTCTTTTATTTTTTTAGATAAATCGAATAAGTGTAAGGATTGTTGGGAACCATCAGAAATAGAGGAGGTATTAATTATGAAAAAAATAAGCTTGGTATTTATGTCTCTATTGGTGTTTGTCGGAGGGTGTGGTTTTTTTGAAAAGAAAGAAGAGAAAGTGGCGGTTAATGCTAAATCCCCGCTGACAGCAACCGCAAAAGTAATCGGTAAAGATAATGAAAGCTATGGAAATGCGTATTTTCAAGAAGAGGATAATGGGGTTATGATGACGCTAGCGTTATCGGGATTGCCACCAGGGACGCATGGAATTCATATACATGCAGTTGGAAAATGCGAACCGCCAACCTTTGAATCTGCTGGACCACATTTTAATCCAACATCTAAAGAGCACGGGAAGCTCAATCCAAAAGGCTATCATCTAGGAGATCTTCCAAATTTAGAAGTTGGTGAGGATGGCAATGTGGATTTGAATTTTTTAGCTGAAGGGCTGACACTAGAAAAAAATGCGGCTAATTCGTTACTAAACGGGGAAGGTACAGCCTTAGTTATCCATGAATCCGAAGACGACTATAAAACAGATCCTGCTGGTAATTCTGGTGCAAGAATTGCTTGTGGAGTCATTCAATAATAGTGAGTACTGTATCTGAAGGCAATTGCTTTAGGTACAGTATTTTTTTGAAATGGTAATTAAAAAATAGAAGCTATTTCTGCATTTTTATACATATACATTTCGTTTTATTTTAAAGCGGAATTTATTAAGGTAGTAATTTATTGTTTAATAGAGAATATTTCGGGGTAATAGAGATATGATTAGAATTGGTTTGAAAAATGATTGTATTTTTCAAAAATACTGAATTTACCATAAATAGATTGACATTATTATACTAAATTTGATAATTTTAAATAGATTCTTAAATATAACCAAGGGGGAAGGTTACTATGAAGAAAAAGCGCTTTAATCTATTTCTGCTCTTAACAGCATTTGCACTCTTAATTCTGGCTGCATGCGGGGCCGATGGCGGAACAGGTACCAAGGATAAGGATAATTCGGCATCTTCTGACAAGCCAGCATCCGACATTAAACTAATGAGCTTACTTACAGGTGGAACACAGGGAACTTACTATGCATTAGGTGGAACATTTGCTGATTTTATTACTACAGAAACAGGTATTAAAACTACTGCTGAGGTATCACAAGCCTCTGCTGCAAACATGAATGCATTGGAAGCGGGCAAAGGTGAGATTGCATTTGTTCAAACAGATATTGCTTATTATGCTACTGAAGGAAAGTTAATGTTCAAAAAGAAAATTGATACAATTGCGGCTTTAGGTGCTCTTTATCCAGAGACGGTACAACTAGTTACAACTGAGGCATCTGGAATAAAATCATATGCAGATTTAAAAGGAAAAAAGGTATCTGTAGGTGCACCAGGGTCTGGAACTTATGCAAATGCTGAACAATTACTTGAAGTTCATGGACTAACAATGAATGATATTAAAGCTCAAAACCTCGATTTTGGGGAATCCACAGATGGTCTTCAATCAGGTCAAATTGATGCAGCATTTATAACAGCTGGTACACCAACAGCGGCAGTTGAGGCATTAAATGCCACGACGAAAGTAAATATTATCGGTGTAGATCCTGGTAAAGCAGATGTATTAATTGAGAAATATCCATACTATGCAAAAGATACAGTAAAGGCTGGAACTTATGGTATTGCTAAGGATACTGAAACAGTGTCTGTTCTTGCAATGCTTGCAGTGAGGAAAGATCTCTCAGATGATGTTGTTTATTCAATGACAAAGGCTATTTATGATAACGCAGGTAAAATTTCTCATCCAAAAGGAGCATTCATCAAAGCAGAAACTGGTTTAGCTGGTATTAGTATTGATGTTCACCCAGGTGCACAAAAGTACTTTGATGAAAAGAAATAATGTAATAGCTAACAATTATCGCTTATAGTGAGTGAAAAGTAATTAATAAAGAGGCTCGGGTTGCGTAAAGCTTCGGGTCTCTTTTCTTACTTTAAATCCTGGTGAAAAGTCAATAGCTTTTTAAGAGGAGGAACAAATGTTGTGCGACAGAGGAAAGCGCTTATAGTTTTTGCTATTTTATGTAGTATCTTATGCCTAGTTATTTTTCTTCCTTTCCAAAAGGTATTCGCATTTACGGAAACGCGTACTGTGCATCCAATACTGCATTTTATACCGCTAACAACTGAGGAGACCTTTCAAATTAGATACACTCATTCTATTCATAAATCGGATGTGCTAGAACATTATCAATACATAGGTGGGAAGCGTATTCAAATGGTAGGAATGGAGTATGAAGATTTAGCAATTGGTATGCCGAGCAATGCTGAGGAGAATCAAATATTAACAGAGCGTAATGGTAAATATTATTTACAGTTTAACAACGAAATTATCGACAATTTTACAATATTTATTGGTGATTTAGATTTAGATCTTGTGTTGATATACGAGCACTATGAATATGATTTAAAAAAAGATTTACAAAGGGGTAGTTCTTATTTATTTGAGGTGAAGCGTTTATCACTTTATGAACAATGGAAAGGAGTAAGGATGAGATGACAAAACAGCAAAAATTAAAAGACAAAGAAAAAGTAGAAGAATTCGAACAAATATCTGCTGAGGAGCAGCAAGCAATCCTTGAGAAATACGATATAGAATCGAATGTACGAACAATTACTGGCATCATGAAGCATGTCATTTTCTTTGGACTATTAGCATTTTCATTGTTTCAATTATACACAGCAATCTTTGGCCAATTTCCAGCTCAAATACAACGTACAATTCATTTAGGATTTGGTTTAACACTTATTTTCTTGCTGTTCCCTGTTCGGAAAAAAGCTGCGAAGCATAAAATCGCATGGTTTGATTATATTTTAGCAATCTTATCCATTGTAGTAGGTTCCTATTGGACTATCAATTACACGGAGCTTGTTAATAGTAATGGAACGATTACACAAATAGATTTTATAGTTGGAATAATTGCTGTTGTATTGGTTCTTGAGGCAGCTCGTCGTGCAGTTGGATTGCCAATTACAATCATTGCAGTTGTGTTTTTGATCTATGCGTACTTTGGTCCATATTTTCCTTCATTTATGGCACATAGAGGTCAAGATTTAGAGAGTATCGTTAATCTTATGTATTATACGACTGATGGTATTTTTGGTACGCCAATTAGTGTTTCTGCTACATTCATCTTTGTATTCTTACTGTTTGGTGCTTTTCTAGTAAAGACGGGAGTAGGGCAATATTTTAATGATTTGGCAGTAGCTCTTGCAGGCAAATTAATTGGGGGACCTGCTAAAGTAGCGGTGTTTTCCAGTGCGTTACAGGGGACAATTTCGGGAAGCTCTGTTGCGAATGTTGTAACATCAGGCTCATATACAATTCCTATGATGAAAAAGCTTGGGTATCGAAAAGAGTTTGCGGGTGCAGTTGAAGCAGCAGCCTCTACAGGTGGTCAGTTAATGCCACCAATTATGGGTGCAGCAGCATTTTTAATGGTTGAATTTATTGGACGTGGCATAACATATTGGGATATTGCGAAGGCAGCTGCAATACCTGCGCTGTTGTATTTTACAGGTATTTGGATTATGACGCATTTTGAGGCAAAGCGTGTAGGGTTAAAGGGTTTACGTGATGATCAAATGCCAAATCGACGAGAGGTATTTAAAAAAATTTATTTGCTGTTACCAATAATCGCTATCATCATATTAATGCTAACAGGTACACCAGTGATGCGTGCTGCTCTCTACGGCATTATTATTTCTATAGGTGTAGCAATGTTTAATAAAGAAACACGATTAAAGCCAAAAGATATTATTGATGCACTAGTTGAAGGAGCACGTACAGCTCTTGGTGTAGTAGCAGCAACTGCCTGTGCAGGTATTATCGTTGGTGTTGTAGTAAAAACAGGCTTAGGCTTAAGTCTCGCAAATAGTTTAGTATCATTAGCTGGTGGTAGCATTATTTTAACACTAATTTTTGTTATGATTGCCTCATTAATACTAGGAATGGGTGCTCCTACAACTGCAAACTATGTCATAACATCAACAATTGCTGCTCCTGCAATTGTAGCTTTATTATCACCGAACACACCACAGGAATTGGTGCCAGTAGTTATCTTATTATCAGCTCACTTCTTTGTATTCTATTTCGGCATTATTGCCGATATAACACCACCAGTAGCACTCGCAGCCTTTGCGGCCTCGGGTATTTCTGGAGGAGATCCTATTAAAACAGGTGTAAACTCAGCCAAGCTTGCCATTGCAGCGTTTATTATTCCTTACATGATTGTCTTTTCACCTGCGTTACTAATGATTGATACTACGATACCGCAAATTTTATGGGTCGTATTTACTGCAATTACTGGTATGGTAGCGATTGGGGCAGGAGTAATCGGTTACTGGTATCGTAAAATGCTTTGGGTAGAACGTTTGATAGCAATTGCTGCAGGCTTATTACTAATCTATCCAGAGAAATTCTCAGATTGGTCAGGGCTAGCAATTTTTATCATATTGTTTATCATTCAGTTTATAACACAGCATAAAGACATTCCCGGAAAAAAGGAAAAGGATGATACTAGTGTGACAGCGTCTTAAATACTTAATGAAATTTAACAGGAATCTGCTGATTATTATAGTGATTAAACCATTGTATAAGGTTTTTTTCCCTATAGTTTTCATGTAGATTCTTTTTTACTTTCTGAAAAATGAGTTATCCATATTATGGTTGATATTAATCTAATTAAGTGATTGGTTTTATATTTATTATGCATATGTAGCATTATTTGTTGCTTTTTTATAAAAAGGTAATGTATAATTCTATTATCAGAAAATTCTATTAAATTGAGGTGGTAAAATGAAAAAGCTGTTCAATTCAAAGTTTGAAACGTATTTAATGGATCAAGAGCCTGAATTAGTGATGGAAGAAGAAAAAAATGAAGAGCAGGCTACAATCATTCATTATGATGAATATCCACAAGGTTTTTTTACAAGTTTATAATATTTATTTGATGGACTGTGTGAAAGAGAATAAACTTTCAGCACGGTCCTTTTGTTTCATATATAAGAAATACGAAAATTGTATAAAATATTTGAAATATGGGTCGAATTACATATGTACTTTTCTGAAATTATTTCATGTATAATGAGTAACAAAAATGAGTATGAGGTGTAATGATGGCAGATGTTATATCGTTAGAAGATTCAATATTTCAATGGTTTGATCATTTTCATAAATTTCCTGAGGTAAGCTGGAAGGAATTTGAGACAACTAAAAAAATTGCGTCCATACTAGACGAATTAAATGTGTCCTATCGTTTATTAGGCGATGTGCCTGGATTAATTGCTGAAATTGGGACAGGGGATGAGATCGTTGCTGTTAGAGCAGATATTGATGCGTTGTGGCAAGAGGTAGATGGGAAATGGCAGGCGAATCACTCATGTGGTCATGATGCAAATATGACAATGGTTCTTGGTGCATTATTACTACTTAAAGAT
>Ga0213828_1000747_pt1 | contig 29898 bp, 42 predicted proteins | sample MC6MC0897MG_FD_180664 | JGI IMG/M metagenome (GOLD analysis project Ga0213828, IMG submission 180664) | Enriched soil aggregate microbial communities from Iowa State University, Ames, United States - MC6-MC0897-MG | ecosystem: Environmental > Terrestrial > Soil > Unclassified | place: USA: Iowa... | reverse complement strand
CGTTCTACCAGCAGCGTGTATTTAATTACAATTCAAAAATCCTCTTAATTCAGCTTGCGATTTACCTGTTGGCACTGCTACTTCAGCTGCCACTTTAACGAGTGATGTAATTGTTTCTAAACGTTCTTTTTCGAAACCGACTAAATGTACTTGTCCATCGATTTCAAGTAGGATTGAGACTTGAGCATTTGTGAGATCTTTTTTCATCAATAGCCACTCTCCTGTCTAGCGTGATTAATCTGATTTTTAGCGTAGTAAGCATCTTCGACTTGCTGCCATGTGAAGCCAAGCATTTCACCTAGACCCCTAAAAATACCTAGCATTCTAAGGTAATTAGAAAATGCTGTGTTCAATGCCAAAGCACTTTTATCTTTATGCATATCCTTGAATCGTAAATTGTGTTGGATTTTAAACGCTTCTTCCATTAGCCGCAGAAACTGATTCGTAATATCTGAATTAGGTACGGTCAATGCTTCACCGCAAATATCTGGTGTACACTCTATTTCCAACCCAATACTCAAAATGAAATGCAAGCAGTCAACGTATTCTTCGAGTAGAGGATTCACGTCCTGATAAACATCCCATTCTGTTGGCGTTCCGTCATCATCCCATTCTGTCTCAATTCTCTTAACAGTCCTTGGCTCCTGATCCTTACTCCACTTCTTAAACCCTCGCCATTCGTTAGCACATTCACCTAGCTCAACCTGTAGCGCTAACAACTTCCAATCAAGATTGTCCTGCCCTCGTAGTTCTGGATGCTCCTGCATAATGTGCTCGTCCAATGCTGCTTGTGTTTCAAATAGTTCAGTTAAGTTCATAAACTCACATGCTCCTTATCTGTTTCGAATGTCATTAGTATTTGATACGGTCGTGAATGATACGGAAAGTGATTAATTTTACTAGCTATGTTCCAACCTCTTTCCTTGTCATCTTCAATCATTCGCTCTAATTCTCGTGATGTTCTGGCCTTGGTGATTTTCTTTAGTGGTACCATTTTTATCACCTCTTAATTAGCTTTTAAAAAGATTTCGTATTCATCAATCTCAGAAACACCCTTTTGTAGTACGTGAGCCAAATAATTATCCCTGAAGCCTAAATACAAACTAGCCTTGCTTAAACTACGAAAATATATTGGCTCGCAAGTCTCTTTGTGTACCAAAATAACCTTCCTGGCAGTCTTGATTAAACCTGTGTCAAAAGCATGGTTATTGTTCTCTTTGTGATTACACCATTCGAGATTGCTAACATTATTGTTCTTTGGATTGCCATCTATATGGTTCACACAATTTTTACCTACTGGTTGTTCTAAGAATGCAAGTGCCACCAATCTATGAACTAGATAATCTTTGTATTTACCTTCTTTCCAAAGTGTGACTCGCACATCTCTGCCTTTAGGATTCTTTTCTTTCAAGACTTTTTGTTTCCATCTGCGTACTCCATGCCTTGCTGTATAAGTTGTTTTGTTAGCATGTGTTCTTACTAACCCTGTGTTACTTACCTCGTAAAGTCCTTCATAACCAACAATTTCTTTCCAAATGATTTCTTCATTCATTTGATTGCCCACCTCGTCATTAGTTATTTAGAATGGCAAATCTGATTCATCCACCTCTATTGGTGCTTTTGAATTCGCAAACGGATCTTCATCTACCCTTGAATAACTTGGCTGGTTGTTATTACCGCCGTATTGCCCTTGTGGAGCCCCTTGATTGGTTCCACCTGTATTTGTACTAGATTCGTGGTTTGATGTGCCCTGTGAGCCTCCTGCGCTGTTTCTTGACTCTAAGAATTGGATGCTGTCAGCTACAACGTTCGTAAAATAGATTCTTTGCCCGTCTCTCTCATACGAACCTGTTTGTATTTTTCCATCGATTCCAACTAGTGAACCTTTCTTGAGAAAATTAGCTGCATTCTCTGCCTGTTTGCGCCAAGCTTGTATCTGGATGAAATCAGCCTCACGATCTCCACTTTGATTAGCAAATGCTCTGTTAACTGCTAATGTAAATTGAGCCTTTGCAATGCCTTGAGGTGTATAGGAAAGGTCAATATCTTTTGTAAGTCGGCCAACTAAAACGACTCGGTTAATCATGCTGTTTCCTCCAATAGATGTTTGTGCTCATACACGTTGCCGATGATTTCTAATAAGTCACAATTACCTTGGACCATTTCAGCACAATATTCGTTCTTAATTTCTAGTTGCCAGCCACCGCTGTACTCTCTATAACTGACTACATAACGAGTGTTATTAATGGCTAAGATATCTCCCTCAAAAATCTCTGTACCATGCTTGTCCTTTAAACCTGTATATTGCATGTAAATAACTTTGCCCTCGTTATCCGGATCATTAAAGATTTCGTTCACAGGTCCATTGAAATTAGGTTCTAGCATTCTATTTTCATACGGCCCTATATACCATCCTCGAAACTTAATCTCTCTCATTTTGCAACCTCCAGTAGATGACTGTGTTCATAGATATTTCCAATAACTTCTACATGCATGCCATGTACTAATTCCCCTAATCCATTTTCGATTTCGGTTACGTTATAGAAAGCCCAATCATTAAACCACTCAACTACTCCGATTCCTGTATCAGGCATTTCCATACTGCCTTCACTATCAACAACTTTTACAATATCCCCCTCGTAAATCTCCTTGCCGTTCTTGTCCTTTAAGCCTGTGTATTGCATTAATTGATGTTGCCTAGTGTTATCTGTACCTTCTAGCATTCCGTTTGCATCAAGGCCGTTTAACTCACCGTCGAAATAAATTAATAGCCCAGGTATATTTGATTCATACATAACTTTAGCTGCAACATTCCAAGCTCGAAACTTAATCTCTCTACTCATGCCGAAACCTCCCTCTTATCCCACACCTCAATTATTTTGAAACCCTCTCTTTTGAGTAATTTAAAATCCGGATGTGCAATTGGTACCGTAGCCCATATTCGCTGATCATTTTCTTTCTTGAACATCGTTGCGAAGGTCTTATATTTGTTATATTCTGCAGACTTTTGCACTTTAACCTTTGGAGCCTGTTTACGAGCACTAGGAATATCGATTGGAATGCCGTTACGTCGTCTCATACTGATTCCTCCTTGTATTCACCTTCATCTAAAATGTCATAGGCACTGCTGCCATCTTCATTTTCTGTTTCACCGAGAAATTCGTCATCGATATAAGCCACGTAGCCAGTCGGATAAAGCGATACACAATCTTTGTGGTATACATCGTCGTTTACAAGAATTACATCCTCATTCCATGTAAATGTTTCTTCACATGCTTTACACCGTTTTAGTTTTTCACTCATGCGATTAACTCCTGTTCTTGTGCCGTGTAGTAAACCTTAGGCTCATACTGGTGATAAAACCCTTTTGGATCAGCATGCATAGCCAGCGCAACTTGTACCTCTAGTTCGTCATAACAAATTGTTTTTGACTTTGCCTCATCCCCATCACGCCAAATAATGACTGCATACGGTGTAACGCCAAAGCCTAAAAATGTCGGATTCATATTGCTTCACCCCCTAGAGCTTCTCGTGCAATTTTATAAGTTGGTGTTTCCCAACCTTCCATGATAGGTGCTTCAACTTCCATGACTTTTTCTAGTGCTTGGCGTAACATATCAACCTCTGCAACAAGCGCTGGCACATCTTCACGAGCATGAGCGATAAATAGGGCGTTCAGAACTGATTGCAATATCGATTTATCATGAACCTCCACATGGTCGCCGTCTTGGTTAAACCATATATCTGTAATAAAATCGCTATCATCAGAATTTTTATCAATTTCCCACGGCCCTGGTGTAGCCTTCTCCACACGTTCTTTAATGGCATTCAACTGTTCTTGATTCATCACTCAAACACCTCACGTTCATGTGTCGTGACATAAATGTATGGTCTTGTATGGAAGTAATCATTTTCTTTTGGGTACTGCACTTCAACTTCTGGATGCCTTGATACGAACTCTTCCACGTCCCATACGTTGCCTATATCTTCTGTTACTAATGGAATCCCGACCAGACTATGACGTGTGTTTCCTGACCAACCAGTTTGTTTTAAAGATTCAATGTTTTCATGCATTGCATCTAAATTGTTATGAATTACTCTGATTGTTTCTTTAATCTTTGTTTCAATAATGTGCATCCCTTCACCCTCCATCAAGGGGCAGTTGCCCCTCTATCGATTTTCAAAAACCTTTCGTAATCGGTAATTCACTTTCATATCCTTTGGAATCGTTACTGTAAAATCCTGTGCCATTTCAAACAGCCTACTTGTTAATGCCTCATCAATGTAAAGCATGTCATCTAATGACAATTCGCTTGATACAAGTAATGGTTTATTGTTTAGGTAGCGATAATTCACCACTTCAAAGATTGATTCAGCTTGCCAAGGCTTCACATCAACCTTTCCACCAATTGGCTTGAACAGATCATCAATAAACAGCACATCAATTTCCTTCATGCGGTCCATGATTTCGTTTTTACGTTCAAAGTTATTAGCAGCAAGATTGTTCATCCCATCCTTGTAAGGGAAATAGAGAACTGGCACTTGCCTTGTATGAATCAAGTAATTTGAGATAGCTGTTAGCAAATGTGTTTTGCCGCAACCAGGTTGTCCGATTAGCATGATACTGTTCTGTCGGTAGCCCTTAATCTGATCAAATGCTGCATAATACTGATTGGCCTTACTTTTCATTTCAATGACTTTCGGATGAACACCATCAGTCGAAAAGTTTTTAAAACTCATTTTCTGAAATTCTTCTGTAATGGCACTAGATTTGATCAAGCGATTAAGTTGACGCAATTTAGCGCACTCACATTTCTGCCATTCTTCAGTGTCATACTGCAAAATAACTTCTGTTCCATTTTGTAATAGCGTCGTTTCTCCAGCTTTCTTACGGACCATATAACCACCCTCGTCCTTGCATTTAGGACAGTTGTAATTAGGTTCCTCAACTGCTGTAGTCTCCGAACACAATTGGCTTCTTGCTCGTAGTTCCTCCAGTACTGCTGCCATTCTGTCGCCCATTCTTTCCATCAAGCTTCACCTGCCAATCTGCGTATGAATTAACTCCTTTTTCTAAGGACCAGTTACGTAGTATCCCTTCGATATACTCGACACTTGATTTACCTAAATCAGCAGTAAGCTTAATTGCCTCAACAATGAGTAAGTGGTCAGGATATAAATCAAGAAGCTTGTCCATCTTTCGATGATCCGTAAAGTTACTGATTCGGATTGTTGAATCAAAACAATTTTTAATCTCCAAGAACGGATTGACCGACTGACTCTCTTCTCTCTCAGTCAGTACTTGGTTATTATCAGTATTTGGTTTATTCAATACTTGGTTATTATCAATACTTAGTAGTCTGCTGTTTTGTACATCTTCATTTTGTACATGTACGTTTTGTACATCTTCATTCTCTACATGTACAAAACCGCAAAGTAGAGAATCCTCTTGTGGAACTTCATGAACTATCGTTTCCCAACTTGCAATGCGTTGCCCTTCGCGTACAGGTTGACGTGTAACATATCCATGATCTTGTAGTTCCTTAAATCCAGCCCTAAAAGCTCGTTCGCCATCAGTAGAGTGTGTCATTAGTTCCTTCATGTGAAACACCCAATCATCTGGCATTGAAAGCATGTATGCCATTATGCCTTTAGCTTTCCAAGATAGCCGGTTATCGTTCAATGCCGTTCGATTCATCACTACATAGTTGCTGTTCTTAGCCACTCGGATTATGCCCATTTGCCCTCGCCCCTCCTAGAATGGCAGTGGTGTGCCATCGATAAATAAATCACTGACCTTTTTGTTATGGATTACAGATTCTATTGCCAGTGTTTGAAGCTCTTTGTAAGTTGCATTATTGATTTCTTGGATAAATTTAAAAGCTGTATTTGTATCTAGTTGTTGATTGGTTTTTCGAGCAATAATTTCATCCATTATTACTTTCCGAATATGTTCAAGTTTTAATTTAATGGCTTTGTTCAAGTTCAACCCTCCATATTTTCAATATTCAAATTATTAATCACAGATTTATTCACAAAGTCCACAGAAAATAGAATTTAACATCACTGGGATTACGTTTTCGTTTCTCAATGACCTCGAAAATCAGCTCTGTTGCATTCTCCTTAAATGGCATTGATGGTATTTCTGGAACCTCACTAGGTTTAACCTCATGACCATGTTGGGTGTATGGCGTGTCTGTCGCTAAGAATTGTTGACCAACGCTATTTCCTGTTAGCATTACAGCATCTTTTGAGTGGATTGAAACGTGTCTATACTTACCACTCTGTTCAAGTTCCAATTTCTTTTGTTCAATGAATTGTTGTAGTTGAATACACATGTATTTGTCCCTCCTCACTATTAAATCAAGCCCCTATAAACCTTTAACTTTTGAATCAGCTCGTAGCATTGTTCTTCATCAAACATTCCAATATGAGCCTTCTCAGGTGGTAAATTCATTAATTCTTGCATTACTTGATAGGCCTTGCCCCTACCCATCTTTCGATATTTACCTTTCCATAACGGATCAAACATCGAATGAGCTGTTTTACGCATCGACCGTAATCGTTTGTTCGCTAATGTACCTAGTGGCGTTTTCCCTTTACCATGCGTACCTACATAGGCATCACAAGGTCTACACACATACATATTTACACCGTAATCACGGCCATAAAATTCTTTGCTGGACATAAATACAGCCTCGTTACCACAGTAGCCACAAATCATTTCTAAACCTCCTATAACAACCTCTGATCACGTTCACAAAATGCAAAACTACCACTAACCTTGAGCACCCTATAATTCGGGTATCTAGTCATGTATTGCAGCACCAAGCGTCTGATTTCATTGTTATCCTTCGCCTGCTCAAATATCCAAGCAGGCAATAACACCTTCGTTGGTACATTGTTCATTCAATTGCACCACCTAATCTAGTAGATACTCAATTTCAAATGTTCCACTAAGTTTCTTAGTCCCTCGGCAATATTCACACTTGTCACATCGATGTGCATTTTTACGCCCTAGCTTTGCATCTATAATGCTTGGTAGCATTGATTGAACATATTCCTTCTCGAAGTCGAAACGCCCTGAATCGAAGTGTAAAACGGCTTTATCGGGTGGCGATTCTTTTGTGACTGCCACAATGTATGGATCATAGTAACGACCTGTATTTTGATAAATGATTTCTCGATACACCCACATCTGCAGCACGTAATCAAAGGCTTGTACAAACGAAACCCAAGTATTATATTTCTCGCTCCAGTAACGTTTTCGAAGCTCCTGTGTGCTTTTTAAATCGCTAAAGAATCCACGTTCATGATTGATGTTATCCACCTTGATTTTCCACTCTACACCGAATAATTCACCTGTATAGATGACCTCTTTTTCGCCCTGTAGAGCGAACATGCAAAACTCGTCATTTTTGATGGTTTCGACCATGTCGTCAGCTTTTTCATAATCCTTGTATTTCCCACCGCGACTGCCGTAGATGCTGTCATGGTTCTGTTCTAGAAATTCCGTAAATGCAGTATCACTTTCAAAGGCTGCATGTAGATAAGAGCCAACCATTAGAGCTGTAGAGGGAGGACGAGAAAACTCGCCCCTCACCTCCGCAAATGTTCTAGCTTCGCATTCCATAGCGCTTTTAAACTGTGACACTGACATGTAGTGCTGGTTGGCCTCATTCGAGTGGTAATTCTGGCTGTTCAACTGGAATGTCGTTTGGTGCATCTGTTTTCACCTCTGTTTTTTGCTCGTCTTTAAACGCTTCACCTAATCCGCTAGATTGATTTTTCGCATCATCTTTTGGGAACCAATCCTCGACTTTTGACATACCATCCTTTAGGCTGTTAGCGATGTTTAGAAGCTCTACATAGTCGTACTCACTGAAAGAATCAGCATTGTAGCCGAACTTTGTTTCGACCATTTCTTGTGTAACTCGATAATGGTCTTTGAAACCTTTTAACATAGAAGCAATTCGATCTTTTAGCGGTCCTTTGCTATTACCAGCAAGTGTTTCGGTGCATTGTAAAACTGCTTTATCAACTATGTCACCAGGAATAACGCCAAGGATGCAAGAACGTAAGCGACGTGCCCCATCGTTTGCTACCTTTTCATAAATGTCACGTGGATCTGTTAATTGCTTCAAACCTTTTTTTGTACCGATTGCGTGTTTTACTGTAAATACTTTCTCTTGACGGACATTTGTTTCAAGGTCCCAACAAAACGCTTTAGCTACTGATTCTCCATTACGCTGCTCCAACTCTTGGATACCGTATGATAAATTGCCCCAGTTTTGAGCGATTGCTTCGGCTAATCGAATAGATGGACCAGTTACCTTTGTGCCACCTTTCGGATAACTGTACATTGCTGTTTGTGCTAGTGCTGGACGTTTACATGTATCTAATACACGTTGCTCAGCTTGGAATACGTTGCGTGGAAATTGTTTTGCCATGAAAATTTGCCCTTTTACCTCTTCCATTTCACGAGAAGCACTAGCTTGCGCTAGAGCTCCGCCTTGAAATTGAGGTTGTCCCATTTGAGGATTATTGAATTGTTCTGCTAAGTTACTCATTGAAATTCCTCCTGTAGTGCGCTATAATTGCGCTAATATTTGATTTGTTTAAACCACTCTGCCAAGTGGTTTATTTTTTTGTGCAAAATACTGCATTGTAATGATCCTCAAGATATGTGTGAATGTTATCCATGTGAACGATATCACCGTTTTGAAACTCCATGAAATCATCATTGAATACGATTAAACTTCCATAGATATCTCGAAAATCTCTTTTCATTTCTACATAACGAAATGTTGGTACATTATTTACTGGCTCAATTGTTCCTAACACCATTGGATTTTCGACTTCCATAAGTTGTCTCACGCTATTGCCTCCTTTTGTTTTCGTAACACTTCTGCATAAGATGCTGTGACAAAGCTTGTGTAACGTACATTGTCCTCTACAGCTACTAAAGTAAGGATGATTCCTGAGAACTCACTGATAATGTCGTAGTCAGCAAATCGTTCCTCAAATACTTCGGTTTCTAACCTAACCTCACGCATTTTTGGCTTGAACTGAGCAATACTCATGATCTCTCACCTTCTTTCTGATGGCTAACCACCAATCTACTTACAAAACTGTCATCGCAACTGGGGCTCATTGGCTGTCGCTCGCTAATGGTCATGGCGTACTGCGCTCGGTTTTATAAATAGATTGCTAGTCCCATCAAGCAACTTACAACGGCAAAGCATAACCGTAGGGAGACGGTGCTGTAAGCTGCTTGACGAGGGCGAGATAACTCTCGCAAACGTCAAAACTTGTGATATAATAGATTTGTATATGTTGTCTCGCTGTTTAATCTTCGCTCGATTAAGCAGCTTTTTTATTGCCATTTAACTTCTCCAACACTCTCTTATCACAGAAGAAATGTACATATATTAACCTCTGCTTTAATGTCATGTGTCGCCACGCTCTAGGCTTGATGCGCAAGTTTCTTCACCACCTGAACAAGTATTCCTCGTTGGTTTAAATCAGCAACCGTTGCCCATAACTCTTTTCTCTTATGAAGTTTTTCTAGTTGATCCAGTGAATTATGTAGGTCTCGTTCTAGTTGTTTTGCTATGTTGAGTTGACCCTTGCGAGCAAGCATTCTGATTTCTACTGTAAGATCTTCGATACATCTGATTTCACGCTCAATTTGTTCATCTATATTCATTTAATAAACCCTACCTTTTGAAGATATTTGTAATGGTCCATCCAAACCCCTGTGTAACTGATACCAAGGTGCTCCGTGGTTACTGCTATAAAATTCGCTAGTGCTGTAGCCGCCTCTACTGCCTCTTCGATCATGTCCATGATGTTTTTTCGCTCATAATGCTCAATAGCATCACTTGGCTTTGCTAGGCTAGTACTAGTTATGGCGTCCAATGCTTCTTGGAGTTCTTCGATTGTTTTCTCACGTACACTACAACGATGGAGGTCTACATTTGGTCCGTTTAGCCAAATTGGTCCAGTGCCTGTATATTGATGCTGCACTGCTAGTGCGAACTTAGGATCATCGAATTTCTCTACGATACTTTTGCTTATATCTGCTGGTACCTTACTTCGTCCGTTCTCATATTTGGAGATAGCCTCTCTCCCTACTCCGAAGTCAAATCCGAATCGCAACTGCGTTTCATCGCCCCTAATTTCTTTCATTACCTCGCCAACTAAATTTCCAGTAACAGTCATATTTCCATTCCTTTCTTTTATATAAAGTCACATTTCATTGAAAAGTTAACTTGTAAGAGACCGCACTTTGTATAAATTCCCTGTATAATAATGGTTAAGAGGTAGATTTGCCCCTACCTCTTAGATTTCTACTAGATTGGTAGTTTGATTTGAGGCCATTTGCCCTGGCCTCTCCTATGCTTTTGTAAGTTACGAATGTAAGTACACCTGTCCGTGTTTTGTTTTCTAATTCCATTCGTATTCAATAATTTCATCCATAATCGGAATCACTTTTTCAGCAATCCAGTAACGCTTCCCTTTTCCACGGCGACGCTCGTATAGTTTTATGCGAGGATCTGTAAAAAACGCGTCCTCTAGTGCATCACGTTCCATACTGTACATAGCAGCCAGTTGCTTGACAGTTACTAATTTCTTTCTTGCTGCAATGTGTTTTTCGAAAATCTCGTCATATTTTGCATCTAATGCTTCGTTGTCTACTTTGACTTCAACTTGTGCAATTGTGTTCATGCGATACCTCCGTTCATTTAAAGATTTTCTGAACGTTTAAGAGCATTGCTTGCTTCTTGTAAAATGAAAATTATTTCATCAATTTGTTCGTAATTTAGACTTAATGTAATCCCGATTTTTTCTGCAAAACCATCAGCAGAATTACCTTCAACTGGATTAATAGAAATGACAGATAATGCATGGTCGATATTTGTATCCGTTTCAATTGCGAATTCATCAGTTAATAAGGTATTTTTGCGAATTAGTTCAATCATTAGGCACCCAACCCTTCTACTTTAACTTGATGCTTAATTGCCATCTCTTTTACAATCGCTAAATATATTTCAGTTAAGCGTGCATCATCAGCGATAACATCAAGCTTTGAAACCTTATCGATTTTTGCTTTAGTCGCTCCATTAAGTGCCATTTCTTTTTTACGATTAGTTAAACGAATATCCAATTTACATCGAGCACGCTCATCTAAGACTTGATAGCTTTCATTTCGAACTTTTCGATATTCTTCAAAACCTCCGCGAGCGAGTGCGATTTTATTGAGGATTGTTGTTGTTTTCTTTCTCCATTCAGTAGGGTTAAGAGCTACAATTTCAGCAATGTTGTCTTGTTTAGTTTCTAATTGCAGTTGTTTTTCTTCAACTGCGTTCAGACGACGTTCTTGTTCAACACCCTGTTGAGCCATCATGGCGATTAATTCAGCAGTAGTCGGTTGAGTTAATTGACGTTCCATTTCATTGAAAGCTTGGATGTATGCAAGTTTAAATTGAATAGCTTTTTGTCCAGTGAAACCCATCGCTAGTAAAGTAAAGCCGTCTCGATTCATGTAATACATCCGATATTGCTGTTTGTTTTGTGGATGTTCATAAGTAGATTCGTAGAACATCGGGGCTTCCCCAGAATTGGGGAGACCCCTTAAGATCGTTTCTATATCACGCATTACATGGTCGTGACGCTTCTCGAATGATTCTGCAACCTGTAAAGATGTAGTTACTGCTTGTCTATTTTGAATGATTACTAGATTCATGAAAAAACCTCCTATTTTTTAAATTTTTCCAATCTGCTAAACTATTGGTAGATTGGAGGTGATTAATATGTCTAAAATTGATGTTCAAGAAATAGCAAATAAATTAATGGATTTACGCCAACCATTTGATACAGATGAAATTGCAAGTTTAATAAATAGCCGTTTTAATGGCAGACAAGTAAAACTTGAAAATCTAGCTAACGAAATAATCAGTTTGGTATCTGAGTTGATAGGAGAAACAAGGAAACAAGATCATGAATTAATGATTGATCTCATACAATCCGTTGTTGATGAGATACAGAAGCACGATTGATACCTTCCCTTACAGAATTTCCTAAACATCTTGCAAATTCTTCACTGTCAACGGAAACCGTTATACCATCAGGCAAAGAATGATTTCTATCAATGAATTGGTTTCTTCGCACCATCCTACTTACTGTTGCACCAGCAAGTAGAATGAGTGCAATCTTAAATAGTTGATTCACTTCGTCACCCCTTTCGCTTTATATACAAATTGAGTAGTGATATTGGGACAAAATCTAACTAACCATTTTTTCGTCCGCTCTTAAACTCTTAGTAACTAAGAATTTTTTATCAAAAAAATATCCTGGATTTACATTTAAACCTATACAAATTAATTCATATTCATCAACATTTAATGGTGAATCGCCATTAATGATGCGATAGAACCTCTTTGGTTTAATACCAGACTTATCAGCAACAAAATTTAGTTTTAAACCACAAGAATCAATATACTGTTTTATTCTTTCATGGACTTTCATAATTCCCACCACCATTTCTTAGATATTAAGAATAACTTAATTACATAATAGTTCTTAAAAAATAAGAAGTCAAGAAAAAATTCTATTTTTCTAAGAATTTTATTCCTTAATTTTAAGAAAATGATACTCTATTCTTAGAAAGTAGGTGTTTTAATTGTCAACTTTAGGTGAACGTTTACGCTTAGCTAGGGAAAGAGTGGGATTAAAACAAACCCAAGTTAAAGAGAGATCTAATATTAACAACAAAACTCTAAGTGGCTATGAAAACGATGTTAGTGAACCTGACACAAATACTTTAGTTACTCTGGCAGAATTATATGGAGTTTCGTTTAAATGGTTACTTACTGGCACTGGTGAAATGACAGAGAAAGAGAGTAAAGATGAAGAGGATTTTTTAGCCTTTGCTAACAACCCAGAATTACAAGTCTTTTATAAAGAACTCCCTCAATCAGATGAAGAAGCAGTTCGACGATTACGTGATATTTGGGAAATTATAAAACATGAGAAAAAATAATAATATTTATTTTTAGCCCTTCTTCTTAGAAGTGGGGTTTTATTGTAAATTAAATAAGAACATATGTTTTATTACAAAGAGTTTGGGGATGGTTTAATGTCGTATTCTACATACACTGAAGATTTTATAGAAGGTCTATATACAAAATTAGATATTTTGTTGCCGCATCAACTTGATTTAAATGTGATTGCTCACAAGTTAGGTATTATAGTTTATTTTTGGGATAATCCTAGCCAAGTTTTATTTTTAGGTGGCAGAGCTTATATTTTCTTAGATAAAGAACTATCCCCAAGACAATTATGGCAAGAATTTTGTCATGAACTTTGTCATGTTTTACTTCATAGTGGCAGCCAGGAAAAGATGCCTTATTCATGGATTGAGTATCAAGAGTGGAAAGCTAATAATTTCATGTTACAAGCATGTATCCCAACATTTATGTTGAACAAAATCAACTTACCAGAAAGTGAAGACAAAGCTATTCAATTAATTCAAGAATTATTCAATGTTGAATGGGATTTAGCTTATAGAAGACTTGAACAATATAAGAATAATAAACTTTTGTATGAATTAGATATTAAAACGGCAGCAAAATTCTCTTGAAAGGAGTGATGCCAAGACAGTTACCCAAAACGTACACCTGTCCGTGTAGAAATCTTGGGGGAATGTCAAATGAGTTATAAACCAAAAATGAATAAATCGAAAAAGGATAAGGACTTGTATTGGTATGTAGATTCTGATGGATCTACTAAATATGCGTATCGTTATCGTTACTATGATGTTTTGGGAAAACGAAAGGAAAAGACAGGGCAAGGTTTTTCTTCCGAGACTGTTGCCTTTCGGAAATTGTTGGAGATTAAATCTCAACTACTGAATGGAAATTCTATTCAAGTAGAAAATGAGAATATGACTGTAGGGGCTTGGATGGATATATGGTACGAATCAAACGAAAGAGAGTGGCAAATCACAACTCAAAAACAGCGAAAGAACATAATCAAATACCAGGTTAAACCGTTAATCGGGAAAATGAAACTTTCATCTTTAGATAAAGAAACGTATAAACGAAAATTCATTACCCCTTTATTGAAGGAATACAAACCTTCGACAGTACGGCTATTTCATCGCGTGTTTAAAGTTGCTGTTAATGCAGCAGTAGATGCAGAAATAATTCCTCGTAATCGTTTTACTAAAGTGGTTATCAATGACGTTGAACGTGAAGAGCCAAATGTACTGAATATCCAGCAGCTTAATAAATTACTTGAAATTGCAGAATCAGATGAACCCATTACGTCTTATGCTATTATCAGAACTATTGCTTTTACTGGAATAAGACGTGGCGAAGCATTAGCTTTAAAGTGGAAAGATGTCGATTTAAAGAATGGAACTATTACTATAGAAGGAACTCGTGATAGGAACGGCCATCGATCACCTAAAACCAAGAATAGTTACCGTACAATCTCAATAGATGAACAATTAATAAAATTGCTAAAAAAATACAGGGTATGGAGTTCAGAAATTCTTTTAGAAGATGGTGAACAATTAAAAGAAAGTGGCTATGTATTTATTTCTTCACAAACTAAAGAGCCTTATGCTGATAATAGTTTGTTTTATGCTTTCAAACGATTATCAGAAAAAATGGGTACCTTGGTTAAACCTCACACATTAAGACATACACATGCCTCAATTTTATTATACAGTGGTGAAGATGTGGCAACTGTTGCTGAACGACTTGGCAACACCCCGAAAGTGATTTGGGAAACGTATGCCCATGTCATTGAAGATGATAAAAAGAAGGTTACAGATGTGTTTGTTGAAGCACTTAAAAATGGGTGAAATCCCCCCTATTTTGGGTGTTTTGGGGGAAGAATTGGGGGAGCGATTTGAGAGAAACCCTCTCAACCCTACAGCCACAACGGTTTAAGAATCTATAGAGTACTTCTCTCGTTAATCAATTGATGCTAATAAAAGCCCTGAAATCCCTTGTATACCAAGGCTTCAGGGCTTTTTTTATGAACAATCAATTAGAACCTACGTTTTTTCCGCTTTTAATCATTAGCGCAAAAACTAATCCAGTACCGAGTATTGTAGCAAGTAGGAGGAAGGCTACAGTAAAGCTACCAAATTGTATGAAATAAGCAGATATGAATGGTGCAACACTTGTTCCAGCAAATAAAATTACTGTGTACATAGAAACTGCAATCCCTCCCATATTCCAACCTAACTGACTAACAAGCGTTACTAATGAAGGAACAGCAAGTGCAATCCCACCAAAAAATAAAATACTACTGATTGTTAAACCGGCTATAGTTGAAATAAAGCTCATCGCGGTCAGTGCAATAATCGAAAGAGTTAAGGCCATTTTCAGTACAAACAGCACATTAAAACGCTTTGCTATTTTCCCCGCAAATGGTGACATAACCATCCCCACTATCCCAAAGATACGAATGTAGATAAGGTTCTGACTTTTCATACCAAAGAAATCACTCGTTAAATAAGCCCCTAAAATAATGTACATACTGACAAATGACATTAATAATGCAAACGCAATGATATAACTAAAGATCAAATTTCTATTGGTGAAAATAATACCAATTCTCTTCAGAGGAGCCCATATATTTTTAGTTTCATTCTGAATTATTCCCTTCGGTAAGATCCACACGACTAACAAAGCAGTCATAACATACACTACAGCAAGTACATAAAAGATGACGTGCCAATGACTATGGTCGCTTACATATCCACTAAACACCTGACCAACTATACCCGCTACAAGAAATCCCGTACTGATAAAACCTACTGCCCCAACTTTTCGATCATTTGGAAAAACCTCAAGAGTATAGGCAAGTGCTACTGGTGAAAATGTTGCTGCCGCAAGCCCCTGTAATCCTCTCAATAGAAGGATAAAAGAAAAGTCATTAACTAAACCTAGAAGTAACGTTATTACGCTTAATGAAAAAAGCCCAAATACAATGATATTTTTACGACCATATTTTTCTGATATCGCACCATAGAAAAAACACCCTAGTGCAAATCCAAGTGAAAAAACACTAGATGTAAAACCCGCTTTAGTCAATGAAATATGAAAATAATCACTGAATACACTAATCAGAGGTATTGTTAAATAGAGACTCGACATCACTACCATACCTGTCCAGGATAAAATAGTTGTCATTAAAGCATAATTTGCTCGATTTCCTGAAATTACAATGTTCATTTAAATACATCACCTTTTTAGTTCGATTAACTTATAGTTAGATAATCTAATTAAACGATTAAAAATTAAACTGTACCAACATAGCTACAGTTTAACGTTCCACCTTTAATTTTCTTTGTATAGATTTTAATAATTTACTCACTAGCTTTTCAAATACTTTTCGTTCATCAGGTTCCAAATCAATTAAATTAGAAGCACATGACGACCAATAAGTCGGTAACACTTTCGTTATAAAAGCACGACCTTCATCCGTTAAACTTACATAGACCTTCCTCCGATCTTCTTTACTATGATTCCGTACAACAAGATTTCTCTTTTCTAGCCAATCAAGCATTGACGTTGCTGATGCTCTCGTAATTCCTAATCGTTGAGCTAAAGCTGATGGAGTCGCTCGTCTATCTTCATGTAGAGTCAGCAATAGTAATAAGTCTAATTTACTTTCCGTAATGCCAAAAGGAGCTAACTCATTGTCTGCTACATCCAGCACATAATCACTTAACCATAACAACATTAATCCCAGCTTGGCATCTTCTCGATTTGTATCACTTGAAGAAGACGTTTGAATCAGTTCAAAATACGGCTCTACCCCTAATACAGGTAAATCATCTTCATGTGTGTACGATTTCTTACTTTTTGTCATTACAATCACCTTTTAATTAGATTATCTAACTATCAACTATTCTAACTATAAATTTAATCCAAAGCAAGAATTTTTATTTTCACTGATTTCATCAAAATGATGCACTACTTTTTTATCGCAGACGCATTGCCCAGATTAATATAACCAACAATAATTTTTTCTCTTATATATTGTGGCAATTTTATGTACTTTAAAATAGCAATTACATAGTTTCAAAATAACATAATCACTACCTTTATAATAAAAACAAAATATCAGTTATTTACTATTCATTAGATCATCAAAATAGAACTGTTTTCCAAAAAATATATTTTACTTTCATAGTAAAATATTTTTAAAACCTTTTTAAATTCAATATTCTACAACAAAACAACATTCCAACCCTCCTATCATCACCTTAACTTTTTTGTAAAATAATAACATGAAGAAATTTAAAAATTTTAATAAAAATACGAGTTGAACTTTTACAAAAAATAGAATACGATGAATTGCGAAAGGTGGTTCACCATCATTCAAGCAATAATAATTTTTTAAAAGGGGTTGGAAATATGTCAGACGTTCTAAAGCAATTTGTTATGCCGAAAACAAACTTATTTGGACCTGGAGCAATTCAAGAAGTTGGTAAACGCTTAAATGATTTAGAAGTAAAAAAGACATTAATCGTAACAGATGAGGGTCTACACAAATTAGGTCTCTCAGAACAAATTGCAAACATCATTACAGCTGCTGGAATTGATGTAGCAATTTTCCCTAAAGCAGAACCAAATCCAACAGATCAAAACATAGAAGATGGCATTTCCGTGTATCATGCGGAAAACTGTGATTCTATTGTTTCTCTTGGAGGAGGCAGCGCACACGATGCAGCAAAAGGTATCGGACTTATTGCTTCGAATGGTGGACGCATTCATGATTATGAAGGCGTTGATAAATCACAAAATCCACTTGTGCCATTAATTGCAATTAATACAACTGCTGGTACTGCCAGTGAAATGACTCGTTTCACTATTATCACGGATACAGCACGCAAAGTAAAAATGGCCATTGTTGATAAGCATGTGACACCGTTACTTTCTATAAACGATCCTGAATTAATGATTGGTTTACCTCCTGCTCTTACGGCAGCTACTGGGGTCGATGCACTAACACATGCTATTGAATCATTCGTTTCTACGAATGCTACACCAATCACGGACGCATGTGCTGAAAAGGTCCTTCAGCTAATTCCTGAATATCTACCACGTGCCTATGCAAATGGAGCTGATATAGAAGCGCGTGAACAAATGGTATATGCACAATTTTTAGCGGGAATGGCCTTTAATAATGCATCACTTGGCTATGTTCATGCAATTGCTCATCAATTGGGTGGTTTCTATAACCTACCACATGGCGTGTGCAACGCTATTTTATTGCCACATGTTTGTCGATTTAATGTCACAGCACGTACAGAGCGCTTTGCTCGTATCGCTGAATTATTAGGAGAAAATGTAGAAGGTTTAAGTAAGCGAGATGCGGCTGAAAAGGCTATTACAGCTATTGAGAAGTTATCACAAGATTTAAATATTCCTAGCGGCTTCCGTGAATTAGGTGCAAAAGATGAGGATATTGAGATCTTAGCAAAAAATGCATTATTAGATGTGTGTGCTGAGACGAACCCTCGTAAAGCAACACTAGAGGATATCAAACAAATCATCACAAATGCAATGGGTCCTATTGTGAAAAAAGAAGAGTCACTCGAGGCAGTTGCCCTTTCTTAATCGACGGTTTCCTATAAGCCTATACAAAGGATGGAGAAAACAAATGTTTTCTCCACTTTTTTATGGACTCGATACACACACATTGTCTATCACGGGAACTCTCGCTATACTTTTCTTAAAAAGAATAGGAGAAAATAATATGCGTTTAATTTCAATTTGTCCTAGCAATACAGAATTAGTCGCCTATTTAGGGCTGACAGACCAGCTCGTTGGAGTTGATGATTATTCTGATTGGCCATCATCGGTTAAAGATCTACCACAGCTTGGGCCTGATTTATCAATTAACATGGATGCATTAGAGGCATTACAGCCTGATCTTGTTCTGGCTTCCTTGAGTGTACCTGGTATGGAAAAAAACATTGAGGCACTAAAAGAAAGAAATATTCCTCATATTATTTTTAATGCAAACTCATTAGAAGAAATTGCGCAAGATCTTCTGACACTCGGGAAAGCTTGTCAAGTGGAGGAACAAGCAAAGACAATTGCTGAAGAGTACATGCATTCCATCGAAAAAATGTATTCCATTGCACAAACAATTCCGAAGAAACCTACCCTGTATTGGGAATGGTGGCCGAACCCTATTTTCACTCCTGGGAAAATAAATTGGCTAACAGAAATTAGCGCTCTTGCTGGTGGCATTAATCTATTTCAAGATGTTGAGCTTGCTAGTGTTCAAACAGATTGGACAGATGTTGTTAAACGCCAGCCTGACTATATCATGATGGCTTGGGTTGGTGTCGCATTTGAGCGTATCCAACCTGCTAATTTATTAAAACGTCCATATGCCAAAGAGTTACATGCCATTCAATCGGAACAGCTCCATGTAATGGAAGAATGGCTGTATTGTCGCCCTTCTCCACGACTTATTGAAGGTGCTATAAAACTTGGAAAAATACTGCATCCTAAAGAATATGAACAAATAAAACCTCCAAGTTTCTTATGATGAAAAAACCACATCCAGCGTTTTTTGGGATGTGGTTTTGCAAATAGAAATTAGATAAATTTCACCATATGATATTTTTTCTTACCTCGACGGACAATGCTAAATGCATCCTCTAAACGATCCTTCGCATCGACTACATATTCTAAATCTGTTACCTTTTCACCGTTTACACTAATAGCACCATTTGATACATCTTCACGTGCTTGACGTTTTGAAGAGGAAATGCCGGCCTCCACAAGTAGGTCCACAATATTTTTATCCTCTTTAGTCATTTCAATAGAAGGAACATCTTTAAAAGCGTCCTTCATTTCTTCAGCTGAAAGTGCTTTTAGATCTCCTGAGAACAAAGCAGCTGTAATACGGATGGCTTGCTCTAATGCCTCTTGACCATGTATTAAACGAGTCATTTCTTCAGCTAGCGCCTTTTGTGCCTTACGTAAATGTGGCTCCTCCTCTACAGAAACAGCTAAAGCTTCAATTTCTTCACGAGATAGGAACGTAAAGATTTTTAAGTATTTTATGACATCTGCATCAGCTGCATTGATCCAGAATTGGTAGAACTCATATGGAGAGGTTTTCTTACCATCTAGCCAAACAGCACCACCTGCTGTTTTACCAAACTTTGTGCCATCTGCCTTTGTTACTAATGGAATCGTAATACCAAAGGCTTTCGTTTCTTCCTCGTGTGTTTTACGAATAACCTCTAACCCTGTTGTAATATTACCCCATTGGTCTGAGCCACCTACTTGAATACGGCAATTGTAGTGATTGTATAAATGATTGTAATCAATACCTTGAATTAACGTATAGGCAAACTCTGTAAACGAGATTCCTGTGTCAAGACGAGAAGCAATCGTATCTTTTGCTAACATATAGTTTACGTTAATTAGTTTCCCGTAATCACGTAAAAATTCAATTGTGTTGATATTACCAATCCAGTCACGATTGTTCACAAGCTGAGCACCATTGCCATCTTCCGCAAATTCGAAAATACGTTCTAATTGACTACGGATTCCTTGAACGTTTTTATCGATTTGCTCTACTGTTTGTAATTGGCGCTCTTCTGAACGGCCAGATGGGTCACCGATCATCCCTGTCGCACCACCAACAAGTAAAATTGGACGGTGGCCCGCTTTTTGGAATCGACGAAGCGTTAACAATGGAACAATATGTCCAATATGCATGGAGTCAGCTGTTGGATCTACCCCACAGTATAAAGATACAGATTGTTCATCTAATAATTTTGCCATGCCTTCCGCATCTGTTTGTTGGTATAGCAAACCACGCCATTCTAAATCTTGTAATAATTCGTTTGTCATGTTCATTCCTCCTAAAATGGTTAAATTCATTACGTGCATGGACATGTTTAAATAAAAAAAGTCCCTACACGCAAACAATTGCATGCAGGGACGTTAAGTTGCAAACTAACGCGGTACCACCCAGCTTGAAGATGTCATCCACCTTCCACTTCATTCAGCCGCCTTTATCGCAGGCGCGCACGTCTAAGCTCCAAGCACGTAATTCGTCTCTACAATATGACCAGTTTTCACCAACCACTGGCTCTCTAAACAGGGAATATAGACACTACTGCAAGCTCTTCATCACCAGAAAACTATAAACATAATTTTATACGATTCTTTTTCAAAGTCAATAACTATGTTCGTGCTAAAACAATATGTGCTATAATAGACAAGATTTTAGGAGGTCGATACATTGAAAGATTGGATTGAAAAAATCAATGCAAAGATCGATGAATTACTTGAACAAAAATGGATGAAGAAATTACGTATTTCAGGTAGTGTTACCTGGAACTTATTTTTACTATTTTTAGTCTTTGCATTGGTTGGCACTGTATTTGTCGGTTCAGTTGGAGCTGGTTATTTTGCTTCTCTTGTAAAAGAAGAACCGTTACGCTCAAAACAAGAGTTAAGGGATCAAATTTTTAGCTATGAAGAAACCAGTGAGATTTATTTTGCCAACGATATTTATATTGGGAAATTAAGGACAGATTTAGATCGACGTGAAACTTCGCTTAGCAATGTTGCACCAGAGGTCGTGAATGCTGTTCTGGCAACAGAAGATGAATATTTCCGAGAGCATAACGGAATTGTTCCTAAAGCCGTTATTCGTGGGTTATTACAAGATGTCACAAACTCTGCAACGCAGACAGGTGGTTCTACACTTACCCAGCAGCTTATTAAAAACCAAGTACTAACTAATGAAGTATCATACGAGCGTAAAGCTAAGGAAATTTTACTGGCGATGCGTTTAGAACATTTTATGACCAAGGAAGAAATATTAGAGGCTTATTTAAATATCATTCCCTATGGTCGTAACTCTTCAGGACGAAATATTGCAGGTGTTGAAACAGCTGCGGAAGGAATTTTTGGCGTAAAAGCAAAAGAATTGTCTCTTCCTCAAGCTGCGTACATAGCTGGTATTCCACAGGCACCATTTGCTTATACACCATTTACAAATACAGGTGAACTGAAAAGTGAAGAAGCTTTGAAACCAGGTATTGATCGTATGAAAACAGTACTTTATCGTATGAAAGAAGCTGGTTATATTGATGATGCACAGTATAATGAAGCGTTAAACTATGATATTGCTGCCGATTTCCGTGGACCAGAAATGCGCGCGGAGGATCGTTATCCTTGGTTGACTTATGAGCTTGAAGCTCGTGCAAAAGATATTATTGCTGAAAAATTAGCAAAAGATGATGGGATTGACCCAGAGCGCTTAAAGTCAGAAAAAAAATTAAAGGATAAATATACGATTTTAGCAGATCGTGATGTTCGTTCAAAAGGCTATCGTATTTATTCAACCATTAATAAAGATATGTATGATGCGATGCAAAAAGCAGCAAAAGACTTCCAGTATTATGGTCATACGTATACTGGTAAAGGGAAAGATCCTGTTACTGGTGAAGAAATTGATATTGAGATGCCGGTACAAGTAGGTAGTATTTTAATAGAGAATACGACAGGTCGTATTTTAAGCTTTGTCGGTGGTCGAGACTTTAAAACCACTCAAGTAAACCATGCAACACAAGCTTATCGTTCTAACGGTTCTACAATGAAACCATTACTTGTTTATGGGCCTGCCATTGAGTATGGCGTAATCGGTGCGGGTAGTCCATTAGTTGACGTGAAATTCTCAATCGGTTCTTGGAGTCCAAGTAACTATATTACGAGTGATGAGCGAGGTCTTATTCCAGCACGTGAAGCATTAGCAGATTCTCAAAATATTTCAGCACTACGTTTATATAATGATATTATTAGTAGACGCCCTGCAGATTTGTTAGTAAAAATGGGATTCTCAAAATTACATCCAGATGATTTTACTAACCTAGCAACTGGGATCGGTGCTTTAAGCGAAGGAACTACTGTTGAAGAAAATACAAATGCATTTGCTACCTTTGCAAATGGTGGCCAATTCATTGACGCTTATATGATTGATCGAATTGAAGACCAAGAAGGAAATATTGTTTACCAACATGAAGTAGAACCTGTTCAAGTATTTAGCCCAGAAACATCTTATATCGTGACAGATATGCTACGTGATGTTCTCACTAAAGGAACAGGGACAATGGCACGAAATACATTAAAATTCTCTTCTGATTTCGCTGCAAAAACAGGGACTTCTCAAGAATATAAAGATGTTTGGTTAGTTGGTTATAACCCTAATGTATCTCTTGGTGTTTGGATGGGTTACGATCAACCTCGTACACTTTATGCATTTAACAACACCTATTTACAGCCAAGCGTTCGGGTGAATAAGCTATGGGGTACTTTAATGAATGCTGTTTACGATGCGGACCCTCAGCTAATTGACCCTCCAACAAGTTTTAAGGCGCCTAAAAATGTTGTGACAGCATCATTCTGTGGTATTTCCGGCATGGCCCCTTCTGCAGCTTGTGCTAGCGCAGGTCTTGTACGCTCAGATTTATTTAATGCGAAAGTATTTTTACCATCACAACCTGATGATAGCTTAGCCTCTTCAAGTGTTGTGACGATTAAAGGAAAAACTTATAATGCGTTGCCAAATACACCAGCAGAGTTTGTAAAAGCAGGTGGCGCAGGCATTAATCAAGACTTTATTAAACGAATGTTAGGTAGACTTGGCGGGAACCCTGCTAGTCTGTTACCAAAGAATTCTACATTGTCGAATTCATCTGTATCAGCAGTTGATTTCCCAGCGGATGGTAGCCCTCCAGCAGCTGTCTCAGCTTCAGTAAATGGCTCTACATTATCATGGTCAGAGTCATCGAATGATGTTGTTGGTTATCGTATCTACAACGTTACGAATGGCGGTAATACACTTGTAACGTCCGTACTAGAGTCAACACAAAGCATTACGGTTGCTAGTGGACAAGCTTATGTAGTGGTCGCTGTAGATATTACAGGTTTAACATCACCACACTCCAATGTTGTGTCTACTGGCGGTAGTGAAAATGAACCTGACCCAGAGGAAAACGACCAAGAACCAATACCACCTACAACACCACCTACTAATGGCAATGGTAATGGTAATGGTTCGGGTAGTAATGGCAATGGCTCCAATAACGGGGACGGGTCTGGTAATAACGGCAATGGCTCCAATAACGGTGATGGTTCTGGTAACAATGGCAATGGCTCCAATAACGGGAATGGCTCCGGAAGCAATGGCGATGGATCTGATAACCCCGGAGATGGCACAAATGGAGGAGACAATGGTAATACCACTACTCCAACTGAAACGTCAAGGCGCTAATCCATTATGCCTTAGCAAAAGCATTTGTATTAGATAATCAATTAAACAGACTTACTGCATATTCCTTATGAATTGTAGTAAGTCTGTTTTTTTGTCATTATTAAGAGGACTACTATTTTGAAGGGGTGAAAATATATGAACATATTGATTTTAGGAGGCACACGTTTTTTTGGAAAAAAGCTAGTTGATCTTTGTATTCAAAATGGACATAATGTAACGATTTTAACACGTGGTCAAAGTGGCAATCCCTTTGGTACACATGTTAAGCAATTAGTAGTAAATCGTAATGATCGTGATGCTTTAGAACAGGCACTAGCCAATACAACATGGGACATTGTCTATGATAATATTTGCTATTCGCCCAACGAGGCACAAGCGATTTGCGAGATATTAAAGGGAAAAACGAAAAAGCTGGTCTTTACTTCTACTCTTTCAACATATGAGGTAGATGGTAAGATGAAAAAGGAAGAAGACTTTGATCCATACCAGTATCAAATTCGTATGGGACATCAAGAGGAATTTTCTTATGGAGAAGGAAAACGACAAGCGGAGGCAGTCTTATTCAAAGAAGCTTCATTCCCAGTCGTAGCTGTACGTTTTCCAATTGTGATGGGTGAAGATGATTATACTCGACGTTTACATTTCCACGTTGAACATATTTTACAGAATCAGCCGATTACTTTACCGAACATTGATGCAAAGATGAGTTATATTACAGATGAGGAAGCTGCTGAATTTTTATACTTTGCGGGCGTTACTCCTATTGAGGGACCATACAATGCTACCGCATCAGGGGCCATATCTCTCAAAGATCTAATTGCTCTAATTGAAGAAGCAAGTGGTCAGCGCGCAAAAATTTCCCTCATTGGTGGTGATGAGGAATCACAGTCTCCTTATGGGGTGCCTGCTGATTGGTATATGTCCAATGCTAAGGCTGAGAAGGCAGGATTTACGTTTAGTCAGCTTGAAGATTGGTTACCAAAATTAGTGACAACATTAGTAAAACAGCTACAATAGCATTTATAGCGCAAAGAATCTGCTAATATCTAGCAGATTCTTTGTTCATCCTAATGTCTAGTCATTTTTGCCGCTAATGCCTCACTTTCTGCTGAACGAAAGTGTATTATCACGGTAATATGTTCTTTAAAATAGCTACTGCTTTGTCAATCTCTTCCTTTGTGACCGTTAATGGTGGCAAAAGACGAATAACTGTTGGCCCTGCCCCTACTAATAAAAGTCCACTTTCTTCCGCTGCCGCGATATAAGGCGCAACTTCCGTGTCCCCACAGCCAATCCCTAACAAGAGACCCTGGCCTTGAACAGTATAGCTAGAAGATAAATGAGCCCTTAGTTGTCCCACAAAATAGGCAGATATTTCTCGTACCTGCTGTAAAAAATCCGGCTCAAACACATGATTTAAAACAGCTTGTGCCACATTCATCGCAAGAGGGTTTCCACCGAATGTTGTACCATGTGTTCCTGGACTAAATGTAGCATGAAGCTCAGCAGTTCCGAGCATTGCACCAACAGGGAAACCACCACCTAAGCCTTTTGCCAAAGTTACGATATGTGGCTTTAATACCGTTTGTTCAAATGCATAGCGTGTTCCTGTTCTTCCAATGCCCGTTTGCACTTCATCAACAATTAGTAGTACACCTTGCTCCTCACAGACTTTTGCAATAGCTGCGGCAAATTCTGCTGATACACTATTGACGCCACCCTCTCCCTGAATCATTTCTAGCATTATAGCTGCAACTGAATCATCAACGGTTGCTTCAAGTGTAGCAGCATCATTAAATGGCAAAATCGAAAATTTTTCTACGAGTGGTCCAAAGCCATTATGCACTTTGCCTTGACCTGTTGCAGACATTGCTCCAAAGGTACGACCGTGGAATGATTTTTCAAATGTAATAATATGATGTTTGCCTGTATGCTTACGAGCTAATTTAATGGCCGCTTCATTAGCCTCAGCCCCGCTATTACAAAAAAAGGCATGTGAAAAGTGTGTATTAGCAATTAATTTTTCTGCCACCTTTTCCTGACCTGGTATTTCAAAAAGATTTGAAATATGCCATAGCTTTTCGCTTTGCTCTTGAAGTGCCTGTACTACGGCTGGATGGGCATGACCAAGACTCACCACAGCAATGCCACTAGTAAAATCCAAGTATTGCTTCTCTGTTGAATCCTCAACAATTGTCCCCTGACCTTTGACAATTTGTGCACGACGCTTGCCGTAATTCTCAAATAAAACACTCATGTTATCATCTCCACTATCATTTAAAATAGTTTCTTTCAACAACTATACTTCTCAAGCTATCCTATTTAGAACACTAGGAAGAAAGAAGTTCACTTGTGGCTACAATTGTTGTACCAATTAGAGTTGCGCCTACGATTTGTACAGAAGGAATCCCTGCCCGTAAACAGTCAATCGCTCCTTGCACTTTTGGAATCATTCCACCGTAAATATGGCCCTGCTCTGTCCATTGATCTATAAGGCTAGGTGTAGCTATTGCTTGATATTCATCTTCAATACGGATACCACTCACATCTGTCACGAGTAGTAAGCTATCTGCTCCGACGGCTAAAGCAATTTCACTTGCTACCGTATCGCCATTAATATTAAGAGCCTGACCTGCTTCGGTCGTACCTACGCAGGCAATAACAGGTACAAGCCCTACACCCATTAAAGCTTCCAATAAGGATGTATTGATATTTTTAATAGCTCCTACATACCCGTAAGTCTCTTGATCTAAAAAGTCTACGACTATCAACTGACCATCAAAGCCATTTAATCCGATGGCTGCTATACCAGCTGTTGTTAACTCATGAACTAATGCAGTGTTTACTTGCCCTATTAGGGTCGATTGGACAACTTTAATTGCAGCCTCGTTCGTGACACGTATTCCATTTAATGTATGTGATTGTAGGCCTTGAGCAGCTAGTTCTCGATTTATGGCTGGCCCACCCCCGTGGGTAATAATCAGCTCTACCCCACTCTCTTGTAATCTTTTAAAATTATCAAAGAAAGCCTCATTTAAACCTTCCAGTGTACTGCCCCCAAGCTTAATGACCACACGTTTATGAGCGGTATGATGCATTGATTTGGACATAGTCATATGTTAAGTCACATCCCCAAGCATGCCCCTTACCATCACCCACACCAAGGGACACATAGATTTTTACTTCATGCATTTTTAATATTTGAATTAACTCGTCCTCAGAAAAGGGAATTGGTTCACCGTTTTCTACCATAGTAGCACCACCGATTTGGATAGTAATTTTATCTGGATCAACTGTTGCGCCACTATACCCTACTGCTGCAATAATACGCCCCCAGTTGGCATCACAGCCGAAAACTGCAGTCTTTACAAGTGGTGAACCAACAACTGTTTTTGCAATTTTACGTGCCTCCTCGTCTGAAATTGCACCAACAACTTCCACTTCGATAAGCTTCGTTGCTCCTTCACCATCTTTGGCAATCATTTTTGCTAAATCTTCCGCTACTGTTTGCAAAGTGTTAAAGAAATTTTGCCAATCTGGATGCTCTGGAGTTAAAGAATTATTCCCTGCCAAGCCATTAGCCAATATTACCACTGTGTCATTCGTGGATGTATCCCCATCAACTGTAATAGCGTTAAATGTTAAATTAGTAATAGTCGATAAAGCTGCTTGTAACACCTCAGATTCAATGTTAGCATCTGTTGTAATAAAGCCTAGCATTGTTGCCATATTAGGTTCGATCATACCTGAACCTTTTGCTACACCAGCAATAATAACTTCCTTGCCATCCACAGTTGTACTGTAGCTTGTGTTTTTCATGACGGTATCTGTTGTCAAAATAGCCTGTGCAAAGTCAATCGCACTTTCTAAATTGTCCTTTGGCTCTAACTGTAGAATACCGTTTGCTACTGGCTCTAATTTCATCATTTCTCCAATAACACCTGTCGAGCAAACTCCCACCAAATTTGGTGCAATCCCTAATTTTTCAGCAGCTAGCGCTTGCATTGTTTGGGCATCTTTTACACCTTGTTTACCTGTACAAGCATTCGCATTGCCTGAATTGACGATCATCGCTTGCATTTTCTTAGTTGCATAAACAACTTCCTTCGTGACTTTTAATGGTGCTGCTTGCACAGAGTTTGTAGTAAAAACACCCGCAACACTTGCTGGGACTTCACTTACTAAAATGGCTAAATCCTTTTTCTTGTGCTTTAAACCACAGTGTAATCCGGCTGCCTTAAAGCCTTTTGGTGAAACAATATTTTTACTTGATAATTTTTTCATTACATTCGTTGAAGTGGTAACTGTCATCCGAAATTCCTCCTTAGATTAATAAATAAGAGAAGCATACAGTTTCCTGCATGCTGCTAAATAAAGAACGGTACGACATCTAGCCCTGTCGTTTGTGGTAAGTCTAATTGCACATTCATATTTTGGATAGCTTGCCCTGCTGCTCCTTTGACAAGGTTATCAATTACACTAACAATTGTGGCGCGATTTGTACGGGAATCTACTTTCACTAGAATGTCACAATAATTTGATCCCTTGACACGATTTGTCCCTAAACTAGATGCATCTGTAACGATTCGAACAAATGGATGATTCTCATAGGTTGCCTGTAAGCAAGTGATCAATTGCGACTCTGTAATTCCCTGTATTACTGGTGCATAGGATGTCGCCAAAATTCCCCTGGTCATGGGAACCAGATGCGTATTAAAAGTAACCTTTGTATCTGCTTGAGCAAACATGGAAAGTGCCTGTTCAATTTCGGGAATATGTTGATGTGTATTTACTTTATAGATCGAAAAATTCTCATTTGTCTCACTAAAATGGGTAGTTTGTGAGGGCTTATTGCCTGCTCCTGAAATGCCACTCTTTGCATCAATAACTAGAAAACTAGGATCAATTAAACGTTCTTTTACAAGTGGTAGTAAGGATAATAAAACTGCTGTTGGGTAGCAACCCGGATTAGCAACAAGTGTTGCTTGACGTATAAGCTCTTCATTCCATTCTGTTAAACCATATACACTTTGTTGAACACTATGGAACGGTGCAGCTTTTTTGCCATACCAGGTTTCATAGCTTGCTAGATCTTTTAACCGAAAATCACCAGATAAATCGATTAACTTTGGTCCTTTCCCAACCAAAGGCGGTAATAGCTCACTTGTCACCCCAGATGGTGTACTCGTAAAAATAACATCGAATTTTTCTAAAGTGTCATACGCTATCTTTTGTAACGATGTATCAGCTATCCTAACAAGATGGCCAAATTTCGAAGAAAATTGGACACCCTCTTCTGAAGAAGTAAATAAATCAATTCGTTCCACAGCTGGATGATTATGTAAAAATCGAATAAGTTCTAGACCACCATATCCAGTTGCTCCAACAATACCTACTTTCACTGCACTCACCTCTGAAATAAGTTAAAAATAGTATACGTCTGCATATTTATTAAGTCAACTGAATTTTTATTTAATTCATTGTTTTTTTGAAATAGATAATATTTCACCTACTCTCACCTCTATACTATTGTAAATCCAGAAAAAAGAAGGC
>Ga0213828_1000744_pt1 | contig 29909 bp, 27 predicted proteins | sample MC6MC0897MG_FD_180664 | JGI IMG/M metagenome (GOLD analysis project Ga0213828, IMG submission 180664) | Enriched soil aggregate microbial communities from Iowa State University, Ames, United States - MC6-MC0897-MG | ecosystem: Environmental > Terrestrial > Soil > Unclassified | place: USA: Iowa... | reverse complement strand
TGACCTTCCGTGGCGTGTCGAAGACCTCGCGCTTCGACCAGGGCGAAGTGTTCAGCGAAAGCTGGCACATGGTTCGCGCCCAGGGCGAGAACCAGCCTTGGCTGGTCGCCGGTATCCGTCAAAACGGTTAACCGACACGCGTTGTACAAAAACCCCGGGCTCTGTCCCGGGGTTTTTGCTTTTGCCACAGCGGCCTACTAGGGTATAACGCGCAGCGTTGTCATCAAGGTCAGAGGAAGTGAACCGTGGAAGAAGTGATCGAACAACTCCGTGAAGCCAATGAGCCGGTACCGGTGCCCTTGGAGCTTCCCGATGAAGATCAGCTGGTGGAAGTCGAAGAACAGCTGTTCATCAACATTCCCTTTGTGTTCAAGGAGTTCCTGCTGACCGTCAGTGATGTGGTCTACGGCTCGCTCGAACCGGTCACGATCACCGACCCGCAATCGCATACCTACCTGCCGGACGTTGCATCCAATGCCTGGGATGCTGGCGTGCCACGCGACCTGATCCCGATTTGCCAGGACGGTGATAACTATTACTGCGTCGAGGAAGACGGCACGGTTGTGCTGTGGGATGCCGAAGACGAGATCGTGGGTGAAGACAGCTGGGAATCGGTGTGGCACTGGGCGCGGGACGTGTGGCTGGAAAGCTGATCGCGCGCCTACAAGTCGCCAGGCCTTCTACGCCTGGCGACATCGCTACCGCTCCATCCCCTCGGGCGACGGTGAAATCTTGCGCAGTGAGCCTTGCTGCCTCAATGCGTATTCTCGCGGCTGTTCTCCAGCGTCTCCAGCAAGGCAATCTGCATGCGGGTATGCACGCGGATGAACCAACGCCACAGCAACGCCACCACCACCGCCGCCACTACCGCAATCACCAGCAGCAGTTCACTGGTGGGCAGGATGCTGGCCGATAGCGCCGACAGCAGCAGGAAGATCACCAGCAACGACAGCAGCGGGATCACCTCGGCGATCACCCGCCGCACTCGCTGGGTATGGCGCCCCGCCATTTCAGGCTTAACGCCCATTTCCGCCAGCAGCATCGACAGCGCCTTGAGCTTGCGATACGCCGCAATCAGGAAGGGCAGCGACAGCAGCAACGCCGCGCCCCAGATCATCGCCTTTTGCTGGCTGACATCGGCGACCCACTCGCTGAGCCAATTGCCAATGCGCCCGGCAAAGTAGCCCCCGCTGAAGAAGATGGCGATCACCAGCGCCAGGTTGACGCCAACCTGCAACAGGATGCGCCGGATCATCGCCGCAAGCACGGCACCCTCGCCCTGCGGCTGGATGTTGCGCAACCACTCGCCATACAGCGACAGCACACGCGCCAGACGGCTGGGCACCACCTTGCCAAGTTTCAGCGAGAGCGGGTCGGCCGCACGGATCAGGTAAGGCGTCAGCAGCGTGGTGATTGCCGAAACCGCCACGGCCACCGGGTAGAGGAAATCGCTGGTTACCTGCAGCGTCATGCCCAGCGCAGCGATGATGAAAGAGAACTCGCCAATCTGGGAAAGCCCCATGCCTACCCGCAGCGAAGTGCGGCCGTCATTACCGGCGATAAACGCTCCCATGCCACAGGACAACATCTTGCCCAGCACTACCGCCACGGTGATGACCACGATCGGCCAGGCGTAGTCGATCAGTACTTGAGGGTCGATCATCAGGCCGATGGCGACAAAGAAGATGGCGCTGAACAGATCGCGTACCGGTTCGATCAGCCGTTCGATCTTCAGCAGTTGACGCGACTCGGCCATGATCGCGCCAATCAGGAAGGCACCAAGGACCATGCTGTATTCCAGCTTCACCACCAGCAGGCAGAAACCGAAACACAGGCCCAACACGGTGATCAGCAACATTTCGTTGCTTTCGAATTTCGCCACATATGCCAGCAAACGCGGCACCAGCAAAATGCCGATGACCAGCGCGACGATCATGAACAGCGACAGTTTGCCGACCGTGGAAAACACCTCGCCAGAGCTGACTGTGCCGCTGACGGCGATGCCCGACAGCAAGGCGATGATGCCGATACCCAGAATGTCCTCGACGATCAGCACGCCGAAAATCAGCTGGGCGAAGCGCTCGTTCTTCATCTTCAGGTCGTTGAGTGCCTTGACGATGATGGTCGTCGAGGAGATGGCCAGGATGGCGCCGAGGAACAACGCGTCCATGGTGTTCCAGCCAAACCAGCGACCGATCTCGAAACCGATCCAGATCATCAGCACGATTTCCAGGAACGCCGCGATAAACGCCGTGGCACCGACCTTGAACAGCTTGCGCAGGCTGAACTCAAGGCCCAGGCAGAACATCAGGAAGATCACCCCCAGCTCGGCCAGGGTCTTGATGGTGTCTTCGTCGTGGATCAGGCCAAATGGCGGAGTGTGCGGGCCGATGATGAAGCCGGCGACGATGTAGCCCAGCACCACGGGCTGCTTGAGCCGGTGGAAAATAATCGTGACCACCCCGGCTACCAGCATGATCACTGCCAGGTCCTGGATGAAGCTGATGGCATGCATGGCGCGATACTCCTTTTCTCGATGCCCGGGCAGACCGCTCCTCTGCCAAGGCAAACCGAGCGAGCAGCAAGTACATACTGTATTGAATGCAGGAAAGCCCATGTTGCATGGGCGTACTCAGGTTAACATCGCACCCCGCCGCTTAACGTCGGTGCAATATGTAGAAACAGATCGGCAGGTTAAGCGCTGCCGATGGCGTGATCAGCGTGACGACGGAGCGTCAGCCAACGTCCCGTACCAGGAAGGCAAACTCAAAGAGGGGAAACAGAAGTGTCAGCAGATACCCGCCCCGATTCAGCGCAACCACACCGTGAGCACACTATGGAACCTGGAAACGCCCAGCTGAGCATGACCGTCCTGATGACCCCGGACATGGCCAACTTCTCCGGTAACGTGCACGGCGGCACCCTGCTCAAGTACCTGGATGAAGTGGCCTATGCCTGCGCCAGCCGTTACGCCGGCAGCTACGTGGTGACCTTGTCGGTCGACCAGGTGATTTTCCGCGAACCCGTGCACGTCGGCGAACTGGTGACATTCCTTGCGTCGGTCAACTACACCGGCAACACCTCGATGGAGGTGGGCATCAAGGTGGTGACCGAGAACATTCGCGAACGCTCCGTGCGTCACTCCAACAGCTGCTTCTTCACCATGGTGGCAGTCGACGACAGCCGCCGCCCGGTAGCGGTGCCGCCGCGCCAGCCCCACAGCAGCGAGGAAAAGCGCCGGTTCCTGCAGGGCCAGCAGCGCCGGCAGATCCGCCAAGAGCTGGAAAAGCGCTACCAGGACCTGAAAACCGACGCCAACTAGTACGCCAGGCGCTGCGCCTCGAAGCGCACGCGCGGGTGGGCGATGCGATCCTGGGCCCGCACCAGCTGCAACTCGTAGGTGGCGCTGGCCTGGGTTTCGAGCAGTACTTCATGTACCGCAGCGCCAGCGTACTCGAACGCCTGCAGCCAGTTGTCCCCCAGCAACACACGGGCCAGAAACAGGCCCGAAGTCAGGTCGCCCACCCCCACCGGTTGACGCGGAAATGCCAGCAGCGGGCGACGCAGGTGCCAGCTTTGCTCGGCCGTCACCAGCAGCATCTCGAACTGGTCTTCGGCGCGCCCCGGGTAGGCCAGGTGCTTGACCACGACGACCTGCGGCCCACGCGCGAGCAGGCTGCGCGCCATCTGCACGCAATCTTCCAGCGACTGTGCGCGGCGGCCACAGAAGCTGTCCAGCTCCAACTGGTTAGGGCAAAGGATGTCCGCCTTGGCGGCCGCCGCCTCCAGCAGAAACTCGCTGACCTCCTGCGGCACGATGCAGCCTTTCTCAGCGTGGCCCATGACCGGGTCGCACAGGTACAACGCCTTGGGGTTCACCGCCTTGATGCGTTCGACACCAGCCAGGATCGCCCGCCCTTGTTCAGCACTGCCCAGGTAGCCAGACAGCACCGCATCGCAGTGGCCCAGTTCGCCGATGTTGGAAATACCTTCCACCAACGCAGGAATTTGCGCGGGAGCAAGCACTTCGCCAGCCCACTGGCCATACTGAGTATGATTGGAGAACTGCACGGTATTGAGCGGCCAGACATTGACCCCGATACGCTGCATGGGAAACACCGCGGCGCTGTTGCCGGCGTGGCCGAACACCACGTGGGACTGGATGGCGAGCAGGTGCGGGGTACGTTTCATGCGGGAGATTTCCAAAGCTGTTTCAAGGATTGTGCGCAGCGCAGTATGAACTCGATTGCCACCTGTACGACAGGCCAGGGACGCAGTTAAGCTGGTTCGACCTGTTTGGAGCATATGCAAATGTTGACCCTGGAGAATGTCTTCGTCCTGATGCTGGTAGCCACGGCAGGCGCCTGGTTGTGGCATAACCATGGGCTGCGCGAAAAAGCCTTGGAGCGGGTCAAGCAGCATTGCGCCAAGCTCGACCTCGAACTGCTGGACGATGCCGTCGCCCTCAAGCGCCTCGGCTTTGTTCGTGATGCCAACGGCAAGAAGCGCCTGGCGCGGATCTACGCCTTCGAGTTCACCGTCACCGGCGAGCAACGCCACCCAGGCACGGTGACCCAGTTCGGTGCCCACAGCGTGCAGATCGAACTGGCGCCCTACCCGTTCGAGATCAAGACGCCGCCACGCACCGACAATGTCATCGAGATGCAGCAGTGGCGCCAAGAGCATAACCGCTGGCGCAACTGATCAGACGCCAAGGCATTCCCTCAAACCGGCCTGCAGAGCCGGTTGCGGTTGAGCTTGAGCAAAAATCAGCTCGATGCGCGTATCTCTGCGCCAGTCGCTCGGCTGCCAGTCCGGCAGCACGCCCTCAAGCCCATTGAATGATTGCCAGCCTTGCGCAGTGTGGATAACTCCCTTGGCGCGGAGCCATGGCCAGCCGTGTAAAAACGCCCGAATCCGCTGTGGATAAAACTGTCGACTCGGATGCCAGCGCCAGCCAATACTCCAGCCCCCCTCACCTTGTTGCACCAGGCAGATAGGCTCATCGGGCCTATTCCATAGGGCTGCGGGGGTATTTCCAAGATTGTCGACAATCCTGTTATCCACATATTCAGTGGAAATAGCCCCTGTGGATGAAACGGGAAGCACCGAAAGTGGCAGGTTTCCGTGGCTGGCCCAAAGGATATCTTTTTCATTAAATTTCTTATTTATCAACAACCTATGATATTCATCCACAGCCTCTGATTTGTTGAAAACCACAGCCTTGGCAGCATCAAAAGCCTGCAGTTGAGCCTCAGGCAGGGCCTCTCCCCGTGCCATTTTCTGTGCGTCCACAACCATCAAAAGCGGCTGGATTGTCAGCACTCCTGCCCAAGGGGCCTGCTTGAGTTGGGCGAGTAGCTGCAAGGGATGGCCGAGGCCGGAGGGCTCGATGAACAGCCGATCAGGCCGAGACTTGCGCAGCAACCGGCCCAAGCCAACCTGAAACGGCATGCCGTTGACACAGCACAGGCAGCCCCCTGCGACCTCGCCGATGGCAATGCCGTCTTCATCGCGGCTGAGTAGCGCAGCGTCGAGCCCCACCAGGCCAAATTCGTTGATCAACACGGCCCAACGTTCGTCAGGCGGGCGCTGCGCCAGCAAATGGCGGATCAATGTGGTCTTGCCGGCGCCCAATGGGCCGGCAATCACGTGGGTAGGAATGTTCTGCAACATGGCATGACTTCGGGCTGGAGGTAGGCCTCACTATGCGCCGTCACGCCAACCAGTCAAGGCTCAGCAGCAAGCGCCGTTGGTGCCCGGATGGCGAGCGATGCACCAGCCCGGCGCCCTCATTGCCTTGCCATTTTTCGCCTTTGAGAACGGCCACATCGCCCGCCTGCAGCCGTTGAATGTTATCCACAGCAGGCATTGCCTGGTGCAGTTCACGCCGGCCTATCGCCCCTTCCTGCAGCCATTCACTGCCCGGCCCCGCGTAGCTTGTGAGCAAGCGCAGCGGCACGTGGTCCACATGAAAGCGCGGGCACATCGGTGCATCCAGCACGCGCAGGCGCAAGCCCAACCGTCGTGCGCCGAGCAGGCAGGTATAGGCGGCCACCAGCCAGGCCACGTCGGCGACAAAGCTCTCATAACCCTGCAAGTCTGCGGTTTCATGCAACAAGCCCGGTAACGCCGGTGCCTGCTGTTCGTCCACATCGATTACCCGCTGGTCAGCCAGGGGTTGATCAAGGCTGACGACCAGCTGGGCGAAATCCTCCAGTTGAGCCGGCATGCGCCGACGCCATACCGCCAGGTTCACATTGTCCTGCAGAACTTCGGTCAGTACTTGCGGCGAGTCACCCGACACCTGAAAGATATCCACAGGCTTGTGTGCGACGATCATGCTGCCGCCTCCTCGTGCCAAGGACCGAACGGATCTGGCAAGCGCAGCCAGCCCATCGGCCCCAGCCCCATTTCTTCATCCGTCAACAGGCATGATTGCAGCTCTGTGGATAACTTTTCGAAGTCAATATTCTGCCCGATGAACACCAGCTCCTGGCGGCAGTCACCGCTCTCGACGGCCCAGTTTTTCAGTATTGCCGCCGTGTTATCCACATCCTGTGGCCACTGTTCACGCGGCACGAATCGCCACCAGCGGCCAGCCATGCCATGGCGCATCATGCCACCTGCCTGCGACCAGCTGCCGGCCTCTTGATACTTGCTGGCCAACCAGAAAAAACCTTTCGAGCGCAGCAGCCTACCGTTGGTCCAAGGGGTGTGGATAAAGTCGAAAAAGCGCTGTGGATGAAGCGGACGCCGAGCCTGCCATGTGCTGGCGGCGATGCCGTATTCTTCGGTTTCCGGTACGTGCTCGCCGCGCAACTCCTGCAACCAGCCGGGCGCCTGCGCGGCTTGGTCGAAGTCGAACAGGCCGGTATCGAGGATACGCGCCAGCGGTACCTCGCCCATGACCATGGGCACGATCTGCGCCCTGGCGTTGAGGCTGCGCAGAATAGCGATCAGCTCTTCCCGTTCGTGCTGGCCGATCAGGTCGATCTTGCTCAACAGCAGCACATCGGCGAACTCGACCTGTTCGATCAGCAGGTCGCTGATCGAACGCTCATCGTCCTCACCCAGGGTTTCGCCACAGCTGGCCAGGCTGTCTGCCGCCTGATAGTCGCGAAGAAAGTTCAGGCCATCGACCACGGTGACCATCGTATCGAGGCGCGCCATGTCGGAGAGGCTACGGCCTTGCTCGTCGCGAAAGGTAAACGTCTCGGCCACCGGCAACGGTTCCGAGATCCCGGTGGACTCGATCAGCAGGTAATCGAAGCGCCCCTCCTCAGCCAACCGCGCAACCTCCTCGAGCAGGTCTTCACGCAGCGTGCAACAGATGCACCCATTGCTCATCTCCACCAGCTTTTCTTCAGCACGGTTGAGGCTGACGTTGCGCTGAACCTCGCTGGCATCAATGTTGATTTCACTCATGTCGTTGACGATCACCGCGACTCGCAGGTTGTCGCGGTTACGCAGCACATGGTTCAGCAGGGTGCTCTTGCCGGCACCAAGGAAGCCGGACAGAACGGTAACGGGGAGACGGTTGGACATGGCGAAACCTCTTCAGGCGAAGGCATTCGAAACGATGCATTGCATAATGTTATAAAGTAACAATACGATTTCGCCAAGCTGTTCTCGTCGGATGAATGCGCCCCGGAGATGAAATATGAAGCCGTCGCGTGCGGTGTTATTGCTATTGCTGGTTGTGCCATCGGTACTGTCGGCTATGCCACAGGGCAACCCGTTGGCGCTGTGCACCCGCAGCGCAACCCTGTTGGCCTGCCAGGACGGCAAGGGCAGTTACTACAGCGTGCGCACCGAAGGCAGCACGTTTTATCTACGTGGGTACGACTACGGAAGCCGCCGTTTGTGGGCACAAATCAACAGCCGCTACGGCACGTTGACCTTCTACACCGGCCTGGCAAGCGATGGCGAAGCGTGGGTGGGCTATAGCCGCCGCATCGGATGGACCACTTTGAACCGTGTTTCCAGCTCCAGCGGGCAGCGCTTCAACCTGCACTGCAGCTTGCTCGGCGGTTGCCGCTGATCGCCTTTTCATTTGGAATTACCCATGACCCAGCTCAAGCTTCCCGATATCGCCAGCCAAGCCCAGCAGCACGCCTTACCGCTGGACTGGGTGGGCATGTGTGGCATTGACTTGCCGGTGCAATTCGAGGGCCGTATCGCCGCAGCCAAGGTCGACGCAGGTGTCAGCCTGGTGGACGGCAGCTCACGCGGCATCCACATGTCGCGCCTTTACCTGGCACTTGAATCACTGGAAGGTCAGCCACTCACCGCGCTGGTTATTCGTCAGCTATTGGCTGATTTTCTGAACAGCCATGAAGGGCTCTCCTCTGCGGCCTACCTACGCGTGTCCTTCGACCACCTGCTTAAACGGCCGGCCTTGGTCAGCCCGTTGGCAGGCTGGAAAAGCTATCCAGTAACTCTCGATGCACGCATAGAAAGTGAGATGTTCCACGTGGAACTATTTGTCTCCGTGCCCTACTCATCCACATGCCCTTGTTCGGCTGCGCTTGCAAGGCAGCTGATTCAACAACAATTCCAGGCGGATTTTGCCGAGCAGCAGGTGGATAAGGACAGGGTGATGGCGTGGCTTGGTAGCAGCCAGGGCATCGTGGCGACGCCCCATAGTCAGCGCAGTAGCGCGCAAATTCACGTGCGCTTGAAAAGCAACGTGCTGGAGCTGCCGGTGACCGAGTTGATCAACCGTGTGGAGGCCAGCCTGGGAACTGCCGTGCAAACTGCGGTCAAGCGTGCAGATGAACAAGCGTTCGCGTTGGCCAACGGACAGAACTTGATGTTCTGCGAAGACGCCGCACGACGGTTGCACCAGTCGTTACGACAATTGAAATGGGCCACTGCCTTCAAGCTGCGCGTGGAACATGCAGAGAGCCTGCATGCCCACGACGCAGTCGCCACCAGCCAATGGCAGTGGCAAATCAGCTACGCGGTTTGACCGCCCCGCAGTCATTGCCGAGCCAGACCGCACGGGTGTTCATGCTGCCTTGCTGCTGCACACCCGACGCATTGAACGTACCGCTGACCTGGGTGGTGAACTCTCTGTCACTCAGAAAGGTAGCCTGGCCAGTGCCCTGGGCCTTGGGGCAACTGAACTGGAACTTCCATACGTTGCCAGTGCGGTCGGTAATCTGCTGCGTGCAGCCCGACTTAGGGTCTTGCAGCGGAATATCATTGGTTGCCACCTGCTCTGGCGTCAGGCACGAGCGCACCCCATTACCCCCCACTGTCACCCCTTGCTTGGCCAACACGCCCTCCATCATGGCGCGCTGCTCCGGCGGCAGGTTCTTCAATTGGCCGAGCATGAACGCCATGTCGGGTAACGGCTTGCCATCGACCTGCATGTTGCTGGTGGTCAGCTCCCACAAGCCGGGCTGCAACATCTGTGCATGCACCAACGGGCTGCTCAGGCCAAGGGCCAACGCCAACAGTGGCAGACGAATCTTCATGGGCAAACGCTCCTGGAATAAACCGGCCAACGGGCCGGGCTGAGCCTTAGACGCCAAATCCACCTGCAGGTTGCAAGCCGGACCGGGAACGTGTTCTGTTACCCACAGTGTACTCGGCAAGCAGGATGCATATGGATTACCACAGCCCCTACTTCTTCGGTTATGTGCTCGGCCTGATTCACCTGTTGGGCATCATCGCCGCACTGCATGCAGTGTTCACCGTGCGTACCGCCCAAGGTGCGATTGCCTGGGCCATGCCACTGGTCTTCATTCCCTACCTGACCTTGATCCCCTACCTGATCTTCGGCGCCCGCTCTTTCTATGCCTACATCAAGGCACGGCGCCAGGCCAACCAGGAAATGCACGTGGCCATGGCCAACCTCAACTGGCGCCCCTGGGTAGAAGAGGCGCTCACCGCCCGCGAGTCCGAAAGCTATGCTGCGCTGCGTGCCATGCCAAAGCTCGGTCGCATGCCCTGCCTGGCGAACAACCAGGTAAAGCTGTTGATCGATGGCAAAGCGACGTTCGATGCCATCTTCGCCGCAATCAATCAAGCCCGCGAAGTGGTGCTGGTACAGTTTTTCATCATTCACGACGACAACCTGGGCAAAGCGCTACAGCAGTTGCTGCTGCGCAAAGCGGCCGAAGGGGTGAAAGTGTTCGTCCTCTTCGACCGGGTCGGCAGCCATGCTTTGCCGGCAAGCTATAGCCAGGTGCTGCGAGCGGGTGGTGTGGAGATTCATGCCTTTGCCACGCGCCGTGGATGGTTCAACCGCTTTCAGGTGAACTTCCGTAACCACCGCAAGATCGTGGTGGTGGATGGCCTGGTCGGTTTCATTGGCGGGCACAATGTGGGTGATGAGTACCTGGGTGCGCATCCGCAACTGTCGCCTTGGCGAGATACCCACGTGCAAATCGGTGGGCCCGTGCTGGCCTGCTTGCAGGAGTCGTTCGCCGAGGACTGGTACTGGGCAACCCGCCAACTGCCACCGTTGATCCTGCCCGACACCTACCCGGAGAACGGCGTACTGTGCCAGGCGCTTGCCAGCGGGCCAGCGGACCCGCAGGAAACCTGCTCGCTGTTCTTCCTTGAAGCGATCCATTCGGCTACGCGTCGGGTGTGGATCACCAGCCCCTACTTCATCCCCGATGAGGCAGTGTTCGCCGCCTTGCGCTTGGCGGTGCTGCGGGGGGTGGATGTTCGCATCCTGATTCCGTCACGGCCCGACCACCGGATCGTCTATGCCGCCTCCAGCCTGTTTGCCTTCGAAGCGGTACGTGCCGGTGTGCGCATGTTCCGCTACCAGCCAGGCTTTCTGCATCAGAAGGTGGTGCTGGTGGATGACGATGTGAGCGCGATCGGCAGTGCCAACCTGGACAACCGTTCGTTCCGCCTGAACTTCGAGATCACCTTGCTGACGGTGGACCGTGCATTTGCCGATCAGGTGCAAACCATGTTGGCCAACGACTTCGAGCAGGCTCGGGAGATTACTGCGGAGGACAGCCTGGATACCCATCGCCTGCAACAACTTGGGATGCGGATTGCTCGGTTGATCTCGCCGATTCTTTAACATCCACTAATAACCAGGGGCCGCATAGCGGCCCCTGGCATGTGTGGTCGAACGTGAAACACTCAGCCTAGCGGTACAAATCCTCACGGGTCCATGGCAGGTCATGGCGGCCATCGGCATAAGGTTTCACGGCCAATATCTGGTGCAGGTTGATCCAGCCCTTCTCGAAGGCGTAGGCACAACCGGCCAGGTACAGCCGCCAGATGCGCAGGGTCTTTTCCGGCACCATGGCCGCCGCACGATGCAGCTGGTTTTCCAGGTTCTCACTCCAGTGGTGCAAGGTCTTGGCGTAATGCAGGCGCAGGCTTTCTACATCGACGACCTCAAGCCCCGCCTCACAAATGCTGGCGCTGATCATCGACAGATGCGGCAGCTCGCCATGGGGGAAGACATAACGGTCGATGAACTCCCCCGCCCCCCGCCCTACCGGTCGCCCATCCACATGCTTGGCGGTGATGCCGTGGTTCATGACCAAGCCACCTTCACGCACCGCACCGAACAGCTTCTGGCAATACAAAGGCAGGTTGGCATGCCCGACATGTTCGAACATGCCGACACTGACCACCTTGTCGAAACGGCCATCCTGGGGCAGGTCTCGGTAGTCGAGAATCTGCAGGTCGACCTGCCCGGCCAGCCCCTCTTCCTTCACCCGCTCACGGGCCAGCTTGAGCTGCTCCTTGCTCAAGGTAATACCGAATACCTTGGCACCGTACTCACGTGCGGCAAAGCGTGACAGGCCGCCCCAGCCACAGCCCACATCCAGCAGGTAGTCACCCGCCTGCAGGCGCAGCTTGCGGCACAGGTGGTCGAACTTGTCCTGTTGGGCTTGGGCCAGCGTGTTGTCCGGCTCACGGAAGTAACCACAGGAGTAGGCCATGTCCGGGTCCAACCACAACTGGTAGAACGCATTGGACAGGTCGTAGTGATAGGAAATGGCTTCGGCGTCGGTGTCCTTGTCATGGGCAATACGCTGTGGCGTCGTGTCGTCATCGTCACTCAGCAGGGCCTCGCTGAGTACGTCGCACACGCGAATAACCTCGCCGATATCACCCTCGAGCTCCAGCTTGCCTTCAACGAAGGCCTCACCCAGCTCGTTAAGGCTTGGGTGGGTGAACTGGCTGATCAGCTGAGGCTCCTTGATCAGGATCGTCACTTGCGGGCTCGGCCCAAGATCGAACTCGTTGCCGTCCCACAACTTCAGACGCAAAGGTAAATGCAGGCTCTGCAACGCAGGTGGAAGTTGCGCAAGCATCAATGACCCTCCCTTCAGGTAACGGGGCGCCACGCCTCATAAATTCGGACGCCACGGAATCAGGGTAGTTCATAGCTGCAGATTTTGGGCTAAACGCGACGATGGTCTAGAACCAACCGACATGAAAAACACGCAGATTGTATACGATTCTAAGCACACAGACTAACCTTGTGCCCCTCTCGCGCTTCTTCATCCTGGAGTGGAACCCATGAAATCCTATGACGTGGTGATCATCGGCGGTGGCCCTGGCGGCTATAACGCGGCAATCCGTGCAGGCCAGCTGGGCCTGAGTGTTGCCTGTGTAGAAGGCCGCTCGACCCTGGGCGGCACCTGCCTCAATGTTGGCTGCATGCCATCCAAGGCGCTGCTGCATGCATCCGAGCTGTACGAGGCCGCCAGCGGCGATGAATTTGCCCACCTCGGCATCGAAGTGAAGCCGACCTTGAACCTCGCCCAGATGATGAAACAGAAGGACGAGAGCGTGACCGGCCTGACCAAGGGCATCGAGTACCTGTTCCGTAAGAACAAGGTTGACTGGGTCAAGGGCTGGGGCAGGCTGGATGGCGTTGGCAAGGTCGTGGTCAAGGCCGAAGACGGCAGCGAAACCACGCTGCAGGCCAAGGACATTGTCATTGCCACCGGCTCAGAACCCACACCCCTGCCAGGCGTGACCATCGACAACCAACGCATCATCGACTCGACCGGTGCACTGTCCCTGCCCCAGGTTCCCAAGCACCTGATCGTCATCGGCGCCGGCGTGATCGGCCTGGAGCTGGGTTCGGTCTGGCGCCGCCTGGGCAGCCAGGTCACCGTCATCGAATACCTCGACCGCATCTGCCCGGGCACCGATGAAGAAACCGCCAAGACCCTGCAAAAGGCCCTGGCCAAGCAAGGCATGAGCTTCAAGCTCGGCAGCAAGGTGACACAAGCCACGCCGTCGGCCGATGGCGTCAGCCTGACCCTGGAACCCGCCGCCGGTGGCGACGCACAAACCCTGCAAGCCGACTATGTGCTGGTGGCCATCGGCCGCCGCCCGTACACCCAGGGCCTGAACCTGGAAAGCGTGGGCCTTTCGACCGACAAGCGCGGCATGCTGAGCAATGACCACCACCGCAGTGCGGTGCCCGGCATCTGGGTGGTCGGCGATGTCACCTCTGGCCCAATGCTCGCGCACAAGGCCGAAGATGAAGCGGTATCGTGCATCGAGCGCATCGCCGGCAAGGCCCATGAGGTCAACTACAACCTCATCCCCGGCGTCATCTATACCCGCCCGGAACTGGCCAGTGTGGGCAAGACCGAAGAACAGCTCAAGGCCGAAGGGCGCGCCTACAAGGTCGGCAAGTTCCCCTTCAGCGCCAACAGCCGCGCCAAGATCAACCACGAGACCGAAGGCTTCGCCAAGGTCATTGCCGATGCCAACACCGATGAAGTACTGGGCGTGCACCTGGTGGGCCCGAGCGTTAGCGAAATGATCGGCGAGTTCTGCGTAGCCATGGAGTTTTCGGCTTCGGCAGAAGACATCGCCCTCACCTGCCACCCACACCCGACCCGCTCCGAGGCCTTGCGCCAGGCGGCGATGAATGTGGACGGGATGGCAATGCAGATCTGACAGATCGCGCTCAGGCAATGCGACCCCGGCATTGCCTGGCACTCTTCGCTATCCACATTTGCCCACCCAAAAGGAATCTATTTCTTAAATGGAATGATATTCCGATATCCGTGTGATAGGTTTGTGCTGCAACGCTGGCGCGGCATACCCACGAAGAACTCAATGTCCCAATTGTTGATACCCAGCCCTACAGGCAATACCCGAATCTTTGCGGTCGTAGGTGACCCGGTAAAGCAAGTGAAGGCCCCGCAGCTGCTCAACAAGGTATTCGCTGAGCAAGCTGTGGACGCGGTGATGATTGCAGTGCATGCCCGGCCTGAACAGCTCGCGACGGTAATACGCGGCCTACAAGCGATGGAAAATTTCTCGGGCATGCTGATCACCATTCCTCACAAGTTTGCCGCTCGCGAATTTGCCGATGAGGTCAGCCTTGCCGTCCAGGTCTCCGGCAGCACCAACGCATTGCGGCGCAACGAACAAGGCGTATGGGAAGCTGACAACTTCGACGGGACAGGGTTTGTCCTGGGCCTGCAGCGCAAGGGGTACGCGCTGGCCGGCAAGCGTGTCGTACTGGCCGGAGGTGGGGGTGCGGGAAGTTCGATTGCTGTCGCATTACTGCAAGCAGGAATCGGCCAGTTATCTCTGCAAGAACCGGATACCGTCAAAGCCGATGCACTGCTCTCCAGGCTGGACCAACATTGGCCGGGGCGATGTGAGGTCGCTCAGCGCCAGCACCTCGGGCTAGCCGATATCGTTATCAACGCAACGCCGTTAGGGCTCTCGGATGAAGACCCGCTTCCTGTTGATCTGGCTGCCCTGGCCCCCAGAACGCTGGTGGCAGACATCATCATGCAACCCGTTGAGACTCGCCTGCTAAGCGAGGCGCAAGCGCTGGGGCACCCTGTGCATCCAGGCAGCTACATGCTGAGTGAGCAATTGGGCTGCTACAGGAAGTTTTTCAGCATCTGAGGCCTTAACAGCGTGCACATAACCCCTGATTGGCGGCCCCTGTACGCTGGCGTCAATATAGGCATCCCTTTCTTTTGCAACGCGTCATGGGTAGCCTTCAATGCATTTTCTACGGGAGCTCATCTCTCACACATCAAGGAACAACTATGAGCAATGCGCTGGAACGCGGCCTGCACGCTATTGAGCTATTGGCCGGGAAACGCACCGGGCTGCCTCTTCAGCAAGTTGCCGAAGCCTTGGACATTCCGCCGAGCGCCACTCACCGCATGCTTAATTGCTTGGTTGAACAAGGTTTTGTGCGCCAAGACCCTCAGCACGGTAATTATGTTCTCGCCCTCAAGGTGGTATCGCTTGCACTGAAGCACCTGTCCCAGAGCGACATCGTCGACCTCGCCAAACCGATCCTTGAACGCCTTGCCCGTGTGTCTGGCGAACTGGTGCGTTTGAGCATTGTCGATGGCGACAACCTGGTGTGGATCTCCAAGGCGCAAGGCACGCGCTCCGGGCTTCGCTACGACCCTGATGCCGGTGCCGAAGCCAAACTCTGCTGTACAGCGTCGGGGCTTGCGTGGTTGAGCTGTCTGAGTGACGAACGCGCGCTGGAGCTGGTTTACCGTCAAGGCCTGGCCAAAGCCGGTGAATACGGGCCCAACGCGGCGACCACGATCGACCAGCTGCTTAAACACCTGCAGCTCGCACGTGATCAAGGCTATGCGTCAGTTGACGAGAGTTTTGAAATTGGCGCGGCGGCAATGGCTATCGCAATCCTCGATTCGCAGCGACACGTCATCGGCGTGATCAGCATAGCCGGCCCAAGCGTTCGCTTGACCCAAGAGCGTATGCAGGCTCTCAAAGCGGCATTGTTCGAGGCCGCCGAAGAAATCACCGCAATCAGTCTGGACAGTCTTCCCAAGCTGTCGATGATGACCTCCCGGATCACCGATCAGACCGGCTGATCGGACCACCGATCGAACGCGGCCTGTCGTCCGACGTGGCCGCCTCCTCTCCTCAAGCCCTGCTGTCGAATGCGTCAAGCCAAGCGCGCTGACTCCTGCCGATCAAAATCATAAATGGAATGCTTTTTACTTTTGGAATGGTCTTCCATTTATGATAGTGTCATCACCGCCCACTGAGAAAGCCTGGTGTTCTGCAAAAGATGCCGCTGCCAGAAAGGCGTTCTGATAAAAACAAAAACAGGAGTCATCTATGTCGAGTTCTCCCAACCTTGATGTCAGCACCTTCATGGACGCTAGAAAAATGAGCGCCAGGCAATGGCTGGTGCTGTTTCTGGGCTTCATGGTGCTTGTCTTTGATGGGTTCGATACGACCTCGATCGGTTTCATAGCACCCGCGCTGGTCGACGACTGGGGCTTGCAGCGACATGACCTTGGGCCCGTGATGATGAGCGGCCTGCTCGGGCTGGCCTTCGGCTCATTGACTGCCGGATCGTTGGCAGATCGTTTTGGCCGCAGGCCTGTCATCATCGGTTCAGTGCTGCTGTTCGGCCTGTGGAGCCTAGCTTCGGCCTGGGCTACCGGGGTCGTCAGCCTGACAGTGCTGCGGTTTCTGACCGGGGTCGGTCTGGGTGCATCAATGCCGAATACCGCGACACTGATTTCCGAATTTGCACCCAAGCGTTACCGCTCTCATATGGTCTCTTTCATCTACTGCGGTTTCGCCTTTGGCGCGGCCCTGGGTGGCCTGGGCAGTGAGTGGCTGATCGCCCATTTTGGCTGGCGATCGGTATTGGTGGTCGGCGGTGTGCTGCCCATTGCCTTTGCGCTCCTGCTGCTTTTCAGCCTGCCGGAGTCTATCCGCTTTTTGGCCCAGAACAGCACGTTGAAGGAACGACTGATCAAGGAGATCAACAAAGTTGCCCCTGGCTTGGCCAACGCCCGTACCCGATTTCATATCAGCGAAGCGTCGATCAAACAGGCTGGCAAGGTCAGCGCGTTGTTCGCGTCCGGTTATAGCCTCGGTACCTGCATGATCTGGATCACGCTGTTCATGGGCTTGCTGACTATGTACTTGCTGTCGAGCTGGCTGCCGCTGCTGACCCGCGATGCCGGTCTTAGCATGGGCGATGCGGCACTGCTGGGCTCGTTGCTGCAAATTGGCGGCATGCTGGGCAACTTTACCGTCGGCATGAAGATGGACCGCTGGGATCACCATAAAGTGGTCGGCATTACGGTGTTCTGCGGTGGCGCCTGCGCGGTGCTAATCGCGCTGCAGCAGCCGACGATGCAGGTTCTCTGCCCGCTGATCCTGTTGCTGGGCTACTTCCTCAATGGCGTCAACGTCGGTGGCTATGCGTTGGCAGCCGCTTTCTACCCAACCCAGATCCGTGCCACCGGGGTGTGCTGGGCAACCGGCATCGGTCGCCTGGGCGCTATCAGCGGCGCCGGGATCGGCGCACTCATGCTGGCTGCCCAATGGGATTTCAGCCAGGTCTTCTTGTTCCTCGCCATCCCTTCCTTGCTCGGGGTCACGGCGCTATGGGTCAAAGGCCGTCAGCACAGAACGTCGGCGATTCCCACCCCAGCCAACTGAATTCCAGCGCGCTTAACCCCCTCTCCGGAGACCTGCCATGCAAGCTAGCTATTCCATCGCCCAACTGACCGCTCTCGATTTCAGCCCGCCCGAAATCATCGAACTGGCTGCCCGCACCGGCTATGACCAGGCTGGCGTGCGGTTGTTACCCGTCGCGCCAGGGGCCGTCGCCTATCCACTGATGGATGACGCACGCATGCTGCGTGAAACGCTCGCACGGATGAACGACACCGGCGTGAAGGTCTTCGATCTGGAATTGATACGCCTCGATGCCCAATTCGATCTGCAACGCTACCTGCCGTTTTTCGAGGTTGGTGCGCAGCTAGGGGCCAAGGCGGTACTGGTAGCCGGGGACGATCCGGAGCAAGGCCGACTTGTAGAGCACTACGCTCGGCTATGCGACGCAATGCAACCATTCGGCCTCTCAGCAGACCTCGAATTCATGCCGTGGACGGCCGTCAATGACCTGGCCAGTGCTCTGCATATTGTGGAACAGGCCGATCGAGCCAACGGCGGCATCCTGGTAGACGCCCTGCACTTTGATCGTTCAGACAGCCGCTTCGAGGATTTGCAGCGAATCCCAACGCAGTGGCTGCACTACGCACAAATATGCGACGGCCCTGCGATGCGCCCCGACACCCATGAGGGACTGATCCAGGCGGCGCGCTGCGGGCGTTTGCTACCGGGGGAAGGTGACATCGATCTGGCCAGGATATGGCGCGGCCTGGCAGCCGCGGTTCCGGTCAGTGTCGAGATCCCGAATGACCGCAGGGTAGCGCAAGTGGGCGTAGAGGCTTGGGCCCGAGAGGCATTGGCGGCAGCCAAGGCAATCATTGAGCCCCTGTAAATCATTGACGCTGACCAAGCCCACTACACCAGGAGACCTCTTGATGCTTACCGACACTTCCCTGCACACCACGGTGGACTGCGATGTCCTGATCATCGGCTCTGGTGCAGCCGGGCTTAGCGCAGCCGTGACCGCCGCGTGGCATGGTCAGCGGGTGATCGTGGTCGAGAAGGATGAGGTGTTCGGCGGTGCCACCGCCTGGTCGGGTGGCTGGATGTGGGTGCCGTGCAATCCGTTGGCTCAGCGCGCCGGGATCATTGAGGACCGCTCGCTGCCACGCACCTACCTTGAACATGAATTGGGTGACCACTTCGACCCGACCATGATCGATGCCTTTCTCGAAGCAGCGCCCAACATGGTCTCCTTTTTTGAGCGCCATACCGCTTTGCAATTCGCCGACGGTAACGCAATTGCTGATATCCACGGGGATACGCCAGGCGCCGGCACCGGCGGTCGGTCGGTGATCGCCGCCCCTTACAATGCCTACGCGGTAGGCAAACTGCTAAGGCGGCTGCGCAAGACGATGCGCGAAACCTCGTTCATGGGCATGCCGATCATGGCCGGCCGTGACCTGACTGCCTTCCTCACCCTGACACGCTCCTGGCGTTCGCTGCTGCACGTGACCCAACGCTTCGGCAAACACTTGATCGACCTTGCGCTCAAGGGGCGCGCCATGCACCTCGTCAACGGCGTCGCCTTGATCGCCCGCCTGGCCAAGTCAGCCGAAGACCTTGGCGTACAGCTCTGGGAGTCAGCGCCGGCCACTGAACTGATCCATGAACACGACCGGGTCGTCGGCGCCGTGGTCGAAACAGCAAAAGGCCGTATTGCCATTCGGGCACGCAAAGGTGTGGTGCTGGCTGCAGGTGGCTTTGCCAATGACATCGAACGACGTAAGGCACTGTTCCCGCGCACGCCAACGGGCCATGAACATCTGGCGTTGCCGCCTCTGGGCGTCAATGGCGATGGTTTGCGCCTGGGCGAGAGCGTCGGCGGCCAGGTCGCTGAAGACCTGGCCAGTGCCGCCGCTTGGGCGCCCGTTTCTCGAGTACCGTACAAGGACGGTAGCGCCGGCCACTTCCCGCATATCATCGAACGCGGCAAGCCCGGCATCATCGGCGTCCTCGCCAACGGCCAACGGTTCGTCAACGAAGCCAATGGCTACTATGACTATGTTGCCGCCATGGTCGCGGCCGCACCCGGCACCGAGGTCGCGTCCTGGTTGATCTGCACCCGCGCGTTTCAGCGGCGTTATGGGCTGGGCGTTTCCCGGCCTTTCCCACTGCCCGTTGAGCCATTCATCCGCTCGGGTTACCTGAAAACTGGCCACTCCATCGAGGCGTTGGCCTTGGCGTGCGGGATCGACCCCGCGGGCCTGAGCCAGACTGTGACCGAGTACAACCGCCACGCCCGCAACGGTGAAGACCCCCAGTTCGGTCGCGGCACTACGCCCTACAACCGCAAGCAGGGTGATGCGCAGCACGCGCCAAATCCTTGCGTCGCGCCAATCGAGCAGGGCCCTTTCTATGCGGTGAAGGTCGAGGCAGGCTGCTTCGGCACCTTCGCAGGCCTCAAGACCAATGCCCATGCGCAAGTCCTCAACACTGACGGGCAGCCGATCGCAGGCCTTTATTCAGCGGGGTCCGACATGGCCAGCATCATGGGCGGGCACTACCCGGCCGGCGGAATCAACCTGGGGCCAGCCGCAACCTTCGGCTATATCGCCGGGCGCCACCTGGCTGGCGCCACAGCCTACGAATAACGCCCGGCCTACAGGCCTTGATCCTCGAGGGATCCCCCATGTCGTTTGCTTCCAAGCCCTTCGCCCTTACCACTCAGGAGAACGTACGATGAGCACCATCACCCCCCTTCCCCCACGCTGGGACCAGGAAGTCGACCTGTTGGTGTTCGGCGCAGGCACCGCAGGCATGACTACCGCGTTGATGGCCAAGCACCACGGGCTGGACGTGCTGCTGTGTGAAAAAACCGCTGCCGTGGGCGGCATCAGTGCGACCTCAGGCGGTACCACCTGGGTACCCGGCACCACCCAGAGCCAGCGCGCCGGAGTACCGGACAGCGTGGCAGATGCTGCAACCTTCCTTAAGGCGGTGGTCGGTGAGCGCGGTGGTGAAGCCTTACGCGAAGCCTTTCTGACCAGCGGGCCGCAGGCAATTGACGAGTTGGAGCGCATCAGCGAAGTCAAATTCGTGGCCGCCGCCGCCCACCCCGACTATGTCAGCGGCCCAGGAGCAGCGTTCGGTGGCCGCGCCCTGGCACCGCTCGCGTTCGACGCCCGGCTACTGGGGAAAGATTTCGCCCGCGTACGGCCTCCACGCCCAGAGTTCATGGGGCTGGGCGGCATGATGGTGCCCCGCGCCGACCTGGACGCGCTGCTGTCGCCCTTTGCCTCGTTGAAAAACCTGAGCCGTACCCTGAGCGTTGTCGGCCGCTATTGCATCGACCGCCTGAGCCACCCCCGTGGCACCAACCTGGTGATGGGTAACGCCTTGGTTGCCCGCCTGTTCTACAGCCTGCGCCAGCGCAACGTTACCATTCGTTTTGAAACGCCCTTGCACGACTTGATCCAGGAGAACGGCAAGGTGGTGGGCGCTGTGGTGCTGCACAATGGCCAGCCCCAGCGCATCCGCGCCCGCCGAGGCGTGGTGATGGCCACCGGCGGCGTGACCCGCCACCCGACGTTGCGCAAGCAACTGTTCCCCGCCGCGGCCCAACCCCTTTCACTGGCGCCCTTGACCCATACCGGCGACGGCATCGATCGCGCGCTGAAGGCTAACGCCCAGCTCGACAACGGCCATGACAGCCCCGGTCTATGGATGCCCTGCTCGATCCGCACAAGCAAGGACGGCTACCAGGCCGTCTGGCCACACATCCTGCTAGACCGTGCCAAGCCAGGGCTGATCGCAGTCAACCGCCGGGGCCTGCGCTTCGTCAATGAGTCGGACTCCTACCACGACTTCGTCATGGGCATGCTCGCCGATGGCAGCCCCACCGCCCACCTGATCTGCGATGAAGCCTTCTTGCGCCGCTATGGCCTGGGCCTGGTGATGCCGCTGCGCACCGCCGCCAACATCGCCAGCTTCGTCAAGGCCGGCTATCTGGTCAAAGCCAGCACGCTGGCTGAGCTTGCCAGCAAGCTCAAGATCGATGCCGAGGGGCTCGCAACCACGGTCAACACCTACAACGCCTCCGCCGCACACGGTGAAGACCCGGCATTCAACCGTGGCAGCAGCCCCATGAACCGTCACAATGGCGACCCACAGCAAACACCCAACCCCTGCGTGCGCCCGCTGGGCGAGGGGCCTTACTATGCCGTCACCGTACAACCCGCCGACCTCGCCTGCAGCGCAGGCTTGAGCGGCAACGCCGACGGCCAGGTGCTGGACACCCAAGGCCAGGTGATCGAGGGGCTCTACGCCTGCGGTAATGACCTGGCCTCGATCTTTCGCGGCACCTACCCTGGCCCAGGTACCACCCTGGGGCCTGCGATTGTGTTCGGCTGGCGGGTGGCCCGGCATGCGGCGGGGTTGGAGGGTGCCAAGAGGGGCATGCCCGGTGCGCTCCACAGCCGTGACGCTCACGGGTCGAGCGGGGTGCCCGGACAAGGCGTCAAAAGCAGCACACCCGGAGCATGGGGCAACGATTTCAATGAGTAAGGGTGCGACATGCTCATGACCTCAAATAGACCGAATATTGACTCTCTTGGATAGTTCTTGCGCCGACTCTTTGCGCTCGGAGTAGCGGTCTACCAAATAATTCTGGCGATCACGCAGCAGCAGCGTGAACTTGGTCAGTTCCTCCATCACGTCGACCAGTCGATCGTAGAAAGAAGACGGCTTCATGCGCCCGGCTTCATCGAACTCCAGGAAGGCTTTCGGCACCGACGACTGGTTCGGGATGGTAAACATACGCATCCAGCGGCCAAGCACGCGCAGTTGGTTCACCACGTTAAATGACTGCGAGCCTCCACACACCTGCATCACCGCGAGGGTCTTGCCCTGGGTTGGGCGAACGGCGCCCATGGCCAGCGGTACCCAATCGATCTGCGCCTTGAAGACAGCACTCATTGAGCCGTGACGCTCGGGCGAGCACCACACCTGGCCTTCGGACCATTGCATCAGCTCGCGGAGTTCCAGCACCTTCTCGTGGGAGTCCCGAGCGTCATCCGGCAGCGGCAGGCCGGAAGGGTCGAAGATACGGGTTTCGGCGCCGAACGCTTCCAGCAGGCGCGCAGCTTCCTCAACCATCAAGCGGCTGAATGAGCGTTCGCGGGTCGATCCGTACAGCAGCAGGATGCGCGGTTTGTGCGTGGAAGGATCCTTCGGCGCCAGCCGCTCCAGCGACGGCAAATCAATCAGTTCTGGTTGGACATTTGGCAGGTGGTCGTTCATTTCGGTCTCCATTGATCCAGGGCCTACAGGGCGCCAATACGGGCAAGTTCGCCTTTCAGTTCGTCCTGGCTCAGTTGCGAGAGAGGCAGCGCAATGAAGGCGCGCACGCGCTCATCGATCTTCGCAAGTGTGGTCTGGAAGGCTTCTTCGATTTCGGCCTCACTCCCGATGACCGCCGAAGGGTCGGCCAGACCCCAGTGGGCTTTGAGCGATGGACCGAAGAAGATCGGGCAGGCTTCGCCGGCAGCGCGGTCGCACACGGTGACAACGATGTCGGGAGGAGAGCTCTCGAAGGCATCCGAGGCCTTGCTTGAAAGACCAGCGGTGGGGATACCGGCGGCTTCCAAGGTTTTCAGTGCCCGCTCATTGACCTTCCCGCTTGGGAAGCTGCCCGAGCTCACAGCGTCCATACCCTCGGGGGCCAGGTGATTGAACAGCGCCTCGGACAGGATGCTGCGGCAGCTGTTGTGGGTGCACATGAACAGGACTTTCATCAGGTATCTCCGGTTCAAAAACTCAAGCGGATGGCCAATGCGGCCAAGGTGGCAAGCAGGATCGGCAGCGTCAGGACGATGCCGGTGCGCAAGTAGTAACCCCAGGTGATGACGATGTTCTTGCGGGCCAGCACGTGCAGCCACAGCAAGGTGGCCAGGCTGCCGATGGGGGTGATTTTCGGACCGAGGTCACAGCCGATGACGTTGGCGTAGATCATGGCCTCGCGCACGATGCCGGTGGCCTCAGCGGAATGGATCGACAAGGCCCCTACCAGCACAGTGGGCATGTTATTCATGACCGACGACAGGCCAGCGGCGAGCAGCCCCGTGCCGAGGGATGCGCCCCAGATCCCGTAGCCGGCGAAGACATTGAGGATCTGCGTCAGGTAGTCGGTGAGGCCGGCGTTACGCAGGCCATAAACCACGAGGTACATGCCAAGCGAGAACACCACGACCTGCCAAGGCGCGTCCTTGAGCACCTTGCGGGTAGAAATTACGTGCCCGCGGGCGGCGATCAGGTAGAGGATCAGCGCACAGGCAGCAGCGATGGCGCTGATCGGAACGCCCAGCGGCTCGATGGCGAAAAAGCTGACCAGCAACAGCGCAAGCACCCACCAGCCGGCAACGAACGTCGCCTTGTCTCGGATAGCGGCTTCGGGAGCCTTGAGTTGGTCGAGTTCATAGGTACGCGGCAGGTCCTTGCGGAAGAACCACAGCAGCATTCCCAGGGTGGCGGCGATGCTGACCAGGTTCACCGGCACCATGACCGAGGCGTATTCGCTGAAGCCAATGCCAAAGTAGTCGGCGGAGACGATGTTCACCAGGTTGGAAACCACCAGCGGAAGGCTCGCGGTATCGGCGATGAAGCCCGCCGCCATGACGAATGCCAGCGTCGCCGCCGGGGAGAAGCGCAGGGCCAGCAGCATGGCGATGACGATCGGGGTCAGGATCAGTGCCGCACCGTCGTTAGCGAACAGCGCCGAGACGGCGGCGCCCAGCAGGATGATGAAGGCGAACAGCTTGCGGCTGCTGCCGTTGCCCCAGCGGGCCACGTGCAATGCCGCCCACTCGAAGAACCCCGCCTCATCCAGCAGCAGGCTGATGATGATGACGGCGATAAAAGTTGCGGTGGCGTTCCACACGATCTGCCAGACCACTGGAATATCGGACAGGCTCACGACGCCAGCCAGCAGCGCCACGACAGCTCCTAGAGCTGCACTCCAGCCCACGCCTAAGCCCTTGGGCTGCCAGATGACGAGAACGATCGTCACCAGAAAAATCAGAAATGCGATCAGCATGACGACAACTCAATCAGCGAAGGGAAGTATCAAGCACAAGCAACAGGGCTCTGCGGCCGCTCGCCCATTTCGGCAAGGCGCAACGCATCGGGGCTCAACCATTGCTGGTTCGCATCGACCACTCCCTTCAGCATCGCGTCCACCCACTGCGGCAGTTCGGGGTGCAGTCGGTAGTACACCCATTGACCCTTGCGGCGATCCATCAGGAGTCCAGCCTCGCGCAACTGGGCCAAATGCCGCGAGATCTTCGGCTGGCTCAGCTCCAGCGCGTGGGTAAGTTCGCAGACACAGAGTTCGCCTTCGCGGGCGATCAGCAGGGTCATCCGGGCCCGAGTGTCATCAGCCAGGCATTTGAAAACGATGGGGGGAGTCAGTGTTTCTCGCATGTGACCTCCTGGGGAATGCGTGTACGACTAATATCTGGAAATCCGAATATATGCCTATTCGAATATGTGGTAAACCAGATATTCACAATCGCCGCGCCTTACGGGACGTCATAAAACAGGAAATAGCCCGCGCTCTGGGCCCTAAGGAAGTGGTCGGACTCGTCTGATTCGCTCACGGGTTGTCGGACCGGCACAGCGAAAGTCAGGGATCGGTACCCTGCTGCTCAGAGCACTTGAGCGAATAGCGGAAGCTGACGGAGCCCAGAGATTCATGACCCTGAACGGCAAGGGGCATCAGAGAACGCCAGATCTAGGTAGGGAGGGGTGAAGCGGGAGGAGGGTGAAGCGCCCGATGAAGGGAAGCGAGCGCTTCCCTCTACCGGCAACAGTTTCAATTGTTCGACAACAGTTCTAATGCAACGAAACCACCATCGCCATTAAACGCTGCGGCTTACTCGACTGTCACCGATTTCGCCAGGTTACGCGGCTGGTCAACGTCGGTACCCTTGAGCACGGCGACGTAGTACGACAGCAGCTGCAGCGGAATGGTGTACAGGATCGGCGCCAGGGCGTCCGCGATGTGCGGCACCTTGATCACGTGGGTGCCTTCACCGTTGGTCATGCCAGCGTGCTCGTCGGCGAACACCACCAGCTCACCGCCACGGGCACGTACTTCCTGCAGGTTGGACTTGAGCTTCTCCAGCAGTTCGTTGTTCGGCGCCACGGTGACCACCGGCATATCGTTATCCACAAGCGCCAGCGGGCCGTGCTTCAGCTCGCCCGCCGGGTAGGCTTCGGCGTGGATGTAGGAGATCTCCTTGAGCTTGAGCGCACCTTCCATCGCCACCGGGTACTGGGCGCCACGGCCCAGGAACAGGGTGTGGTGCTTGTCGGCGAACAGTTCGGCGATCTTCTCGACGGTCGCGTCCATGGCCAGTGCCTCGCCCAGGCGGGTCGGCAGGCGGCGCAACTCTTCAACCAGCTCGGCTTCCACACCGGCTTCGAGGGTACCGCGCACCTGGCCCAGGGCCAGGGTCAGCAGCATCAGCGAAACCAGCTGGGTGGTGAATGCCTTGGTCGAGGCAACACCGATCTCCGGGCCGGCCAGGGTCAGCAGGGTCAGGTCGGATTCGCGCACCAGCGAGCTGATGCCGACGTTGCAGATGGCCAGGCTGCCGAGGAAGCCCAGCTCCTTGGCATTGCGCAGGGCGGCCAGGGTGTCGGCGGTCTCACCGGATTGCGAGATCGAGACGAACAGGGTGTCTGGCTGGACCACGACCTTGCGGTAGCGGAACTCGCTGGCCACTTCGACCTGGCAAGGGATGCCGGCCAGGCTTTCGAGCCAGTAACGGGCAACCATGCCGGCGTGGTAGCTGGTACCGCAAGCGACGATCTGCACATTGCGAACCTTGGCAAACAGTTCGGCGGCATTCGGGCCGAAGGCCTGGACCAGCACATTGTCCTTGCCCAGGCGGCCTTCCAGCGTGCGCTGGACCACGCTTGGCTGCTCGTGGATTTCCTTGAGCATGAAGTGACGGTAGGTACCTTTGTCGGCCGCCTCAGCGCCTTCGTGGTACTGCACGGTTTCACGCTGGACCTTGGTGCCGGCCTGGTCCCAGATGCTGACTTGGTCACGGCGGATCTCGGCGATGTCGCCTTCTTCCAGGTACATGAAACGGTCGGTGACCTGGCGCAGGGCCAACTGGTCCGAAGCCAGGAAGTTCTCACCAAGGCCGAGGCCGATCACCAGCGGGCTACCGCTGCGAGCGGCTACCAGGCGGTCTGGCTGTTTGGCACTGATCACGGCCAGGCCATAGGCACCGTGCAGGCGCTTCACAGCGGCCTTCAGCGCATCGGTCAGGTCCGGGACAGTCTTGAGCGTGTGGTGGATCAGGTGAACGATGACTTCGGTATCGGTCTGCGAAGTGAATACGTAGCCGAGCTCTTTCAGCTCTTCACGCAGCTCCTCGTGGTTTTCGATGATGCCGTTGTGCACGACCGCCACTTCACTGGCCGAAAAGTGTGGGTGGGCGTTGCCTTCGGTGGGCGCACCATGGGTGGCCCAACGGGTGTGGGCGATGCCCAGCTGGCCGGTGAGAGGGTCGGCGGCGACGGCGGCTTCCAGCTCGCTGACTTTACCGATACGGCGGCGACGCTCCAGCTCACCTTGCTGGCTGAAGACAGCCAGGCCGGCACTGTCGTACCCGCGGTATTCGAGGCGCTTGAGGCCTTCGATCAGAATGGCGGTAATATTACGCTCGGCTACGGCACCAACGATTCCACACATGGTTATTGCTCCTGGCTGATCGCGGCGCAAATCAGGTTGATGCCGCGGGCTTGAATGTGTTCGCGTGCCGCTGCGGGCAGGCGTTCGTCTGTAATAAGGGTATTCACGCTGCCCCAGGGCAGCTCGAGGTTAGGGATCTTGCGCCCCACCTTGTCGGACTCGACCATCACGATCACTTCCCGGGCCACCTCGGCCATGACTCGGCTCAGACCAAGCAGCTCGTTGAAGGTGGTGGTACCCCGGTTGAGGTCGATGCCATCGGCACCGATGAACAGCTGGTCGAAATCGTAGGAACGCAACACCTGCTCGGCCACCTGCCCCTGGAACGACTCGGAGTGCGGGTCCCAGGTGCCGCCGGTCATCAGCAACACCGGCTCATGCTCCAGGTCGCTGATGGCGCGGGCCACGTTCAATGAGTTGGTCATTACCACCAGGCCCGGTTGGCGGCCCAATTCAGGGATCATCGCAGCAGTGGTGCTGCCGCTGTCGATGATGATCCGCGCATGTTCGCGGATACGCCCTACAGCAGCGCGGGCAATGGCCTTCTTGTAAGCGGACACGGGCTGGGTAGGTTCGCCGAGCAACTCTTGCGGCACCGGCACCGCACCGCCGTAGCGTCGCAATAGCAGGCCATTGGTTTCCAGGGCTGCAAGGTCCTTGCGAATGGTGACTTCTGACGTTTCGAAGCGCTTGGCCAACGCGTCCACACTCACCTCGCCCTGCTCGCTGAGCATGGCCAGGATGTTGTGCCGGCGTTGGGGGGTGTTACGTTTCGACATGAGCGCTTAAGTTTCGATTCGAAAGATAATGGTTGCAATCAAAACCTAAGACGCTCGTTTCGTCAAGCGCCATGAACTGTGGATAAGTCTGTTGTCGTCCGCTGACGCGGCCCTTTCGCTACCCTCCAGGTGGCGCGTATCCCTGTAGGAGCGGCCTCGCGTCGCGAAAGGAGGGCAAAGCACTCCCAGCTTTCCAACAGCCCAAAAAAAACCGACCCATTCACACAGGTCGGCTTTCGATCGAAACAACTGTGTATAACTCAGCTCTTCTTGATCTTCTCCGGCCGCTTCCAGCCGTCGATGTTGCGCTGGCGCGCACGGCCCACAGCAAGCTGCCCTGCTTCAACAGTCTGGGTGATGGTCGAGCCTGCCGCAGTAGTAGCACCAGCCTGGATATCCACAGGCGCCACCAACGAGTTGTTCGAGCCGATGAACACGTCTTCGCCCATCACCGTCTTGAACTTGTTGGCGCCATCGTAGTTGCAGGTGATGGTGCCAGCGCCGATGTTGGTGCGCGCACCGATTTCGGCATCGCCCAGGTAGCTCAGGTGGCCGGCCTTGGCGCCCTCACCCAGGTGAGCATTTTTCAGTTCGACAAAGTTACCCACATGGGCCTTGGCATCCAGCACGGTGCCCGGGCGCAGGCGCGCGAACGGGCCAGCATCGCTACCCTCGCCCATCACCGCACCTTCGATGTGGCTGTTGGCCTTGACCACCGCACCCTTGCGCAGGGTGCTGTTCTTGATCACGCAGTTGGGGCCGATTTCTACATCGTCCTCGATCACTACCTGGCCTTCGAGGATCACGTTGATGTCGATCAGCACATCACGGCCTACGGTCACTTCACCGCGCACATCGAACCGCGCCGGGTCGCGCAGGGTGACACCCTGCGCCATCAGGCGGCGGCCTGCGCGCAACTGATAGTGGCGCTCCAGCTCGGACAGCTGGCGACGATCGTTGGCGCCCTGCACTTCCATCGGGTCATGGGGCTGCTCGGTCGCTACCACCAGGCCGTCGGACACCGCCATGGCGATGACATCCGTGAGGTAGTACTCGCCCTGGGCATTGTTGTTCGACAAACGGCTCATCCAGTCCGCCAGGCGCGCGGCAGGCAGGGCCAGAATACCGGTGTTGCCTTCCTTGATCGCTTTCTGCGCGTCGTTGGCATCCTTGTGCTCAACGATCGCCGTTACCTTGCCCTGCTCGTCACGCACGATACGGCCATAGCCGGTCGGGTCTTCGAGGGTGACCGTGAGCAGCCCCAGTTGCTGGTCGTTGGCCTTGGCCAACAGACGCTGCAAGGTCTCCACTTCGATCAACGGCACATCGCCGTACAGCACCAGCACGGTATCTGCGGTCAACGCCGGCAGCGCCTGAGCCACGGCATGGCCTGTACCCAGCTGCTTGTCCTGCATGACGAAGTTCAGGTCGTCAGCTGCCAGGCGCTCTCGTACCTGCTCGGCACCGTGGCCAATGACCACGTGGATGCCTTGCGGCTGAAGCTGGCGCGCGCTGTGGATAACATGGCCGAGCATGGAGTTGCCGGCAACCGGGTGTAGTACCTTGGGCAGCGCCGAGCGCATGCGGGTACCTTGGCCGGCGGCGAGAATAACGATATCGAGTGACATTACTGGCTACCAATCCTGGGCGGTCAGTGAAATGACCGGGGGGGAAATCAAAAAAAGAAAAAGGGTAGCCGAGGCTACCCTTTTACTCAATCGCAACAGAAGTCATCAGCCGTGGCCGATTACTTGCCTTTGCGCATTTGCTGGACGGTACGCAGCTGAGCTGCGGCCTCGGCCAGACGTGCGGCGGCGGCGCCGTAGTCGAAGTCCGCGCCTTTCGTATTCAGGGCGTTCTCGGCAGCCTTGAGGGCTTCCTGAGCCTGCGCTTCATCCAGGTCTGCAGCACGTTGCACGGTATCGGCAAGCACCTTGACCATGTTCGGCTGAACCTCGAGGAAACCACCAGAG
>Ga0213828_1000740_pt1 | contig 30071 bp, 28 predicted proteins | sample MC6MC0897MG_FD_180664 | JGI IMG/M metagenome (GOLD analysis project Ga0213828, IMG submission 180664) | Enriched soil aggregate microbial communities from Iowa State University, Ames, United States - MC6-MC0897-MG | ecosystem: Environmental > Terrestrial > Soil > Unclassified | place: USA: Iowa... | reverse complement strand
GGCCAGGTCGCGCGCCGTGGCTCGCAGGGTTTGCTGGGGTCGAAAGATTTCATGGAAACCCCGTTCAGCATGACCACCTACACCAGCGAGGCGGTGAAGAATCAGCAGGCGCGCACCTTGGGCGATCTGATTGCCAGCGATCCGTCGGTGCGCGCGACCAACCCGGCCGGTGGTCGCTACGAGCAGTTCACCATCCGTGGTTTCAGTCTGTTCAACAGCGACGTGGCGTACAACGGGCTCTATGGCGTACTGCCGACGTACACCATTGACATGGAAATGGCCGATCGTGTGGATATCATCAAAGGCCCGAGCCAGCTCATCAACGGCATTTCGCCGCGGGGCAGTGTGGGCGGGGGGATCAACGTGGTGCCCAAGCGAGCCACCGACAAACCGATCACCTCGCTGACGGCCAATTATGCGTCGAACAATCAGGTCGGCGGCGCGGTGGATGTCGGCCGGCGGTTCGGTGAGGACAATCAGTTCGGCCTGCGTTTCAACGGCGTGAAGCAATCCGGTGACACGGAATGGGATCACCAGAGCGTCGACCGTGACATGGCCGTGCTCGGCCTGGATTTTCGCGGTGAGCGGCTACGGCTTTCGACCGATATCGGTCACACCGAGCGCGACACCGACGCGCCGCAGGAGCGCGTGCAGGTCGCGGCGAATGCCAAGGTTCCGAGCGCCAATAAGGTGCATCGCAACTACGCGCAACCGTGGACGCAGGCGAAAACCGAGGACACCTTCGGCACGTTCAACGCTGAGTTCGACGTCAGTGATTCGGTGATGCTGTACGGCGGCGTCGGCGCGCGCAAAAGTAATCATGATTTCTTGCGCCACGCCGTTTCCGTCACCAACGATGCCGGTGATTTCAGCGTACTGCCGCGCGACTTCACCCGCGACGAGAATGTCCGTACCGCCACGGCAGGCGTGCGCAACTGGTTCCACACCGGGCCGGTGAGCCATGAGGTCAACCTCGCGGCCAGCTACTTCTACATGGATTTCGAGAACGGCGGCGCGCGTTACGCGGCAGGCCGCAGCAACCTGTATGACCCGGTGGAAACGGCGAAACCCGGCACGCCGACACGCAATGACGCCAAGGTCTATACCGAAAACCGCTTCAGCGGCGTAGCGCTGTCCGACACCTTGGGTTTTTTCGACGATCGATTGCTGCTGACCCTCGGCGCTCGCTGGCAGCGGGTGAAAGTTGATGACTGGAGCGATGACGTTAAAGGCGACACGGCTTACGACGAAGAAAAGGTCTCGCCATCGGGCGGGATTCTGTTCAAGGCCACGGACCGATTGTCGCTGTACGCCAACTACATGGAAGGCCTGAGCCAAGGCAAGATCGCGCCGTCGACTTCCATCAACGAAGACGAAATCTTCCCACCGTTCATTAGCCGCCAGGTCGAGGTCGGTGCCAAGTACGATGCCGGCGCCTACGCGTTGACCGCTGCGGTGTTTCGCATCAAGCAACCGGCCTACGAAACCAACGCCACCACGCGAGTCTTCGGCCCCAATGGCAAGCGCGAGAACAATGGCGTGGAGTTGAGCGTGTTCGGCGAACCGCTCAAAGGCTTCCGTTTGCTCGGCGGCGTGATGTACATCGACAGCGAATTGACCAAGACCACCAATGGCACCTTCGACGGCAATCGCGCGCCGGCGACGCCGAAATACAACGTCAATCTGGGCGCCGAGTGGGACGTGCCGACTGTGCAAGGGCTGACGCTGACAACGCGGGGCATTTATTCCAGCTCGCAGTATCTGGATCAGTCTAACGAGAAGGAAATCGATTCCTGGGAACGCTTCGATGTCGGCACGCGGTACGCGTTTAAAGTCGATGAGAAAACCATCACCCTGCGCGCCAATGTCGAGAACGTGCTGGATAAGCGTTATTGGAGTTCGGCAGGCGCTTCGGATGACAGTGAACCGGGGTTGACGTTGTCGACACCGAGAACCTATCTGCTTTCAGCGACGGTGGATTTCTGATCCCACTCGGCAAATCGTAAGCAATCGGGAGTGCTATCAGCGAACGGCCCCACTCTTATAGTGATGTCCTGACCACCAATGGACAGTCAACTCGTTGAGTTCCCGATAGCTCCAGGGTCTCGATCAGATGCCGTGCAGCCTGGCGACCGATCTCGTAGTACGGCAGTTGCACGGTGGTCAGCGGCGGGATGAACAACTCGGCAATGCCGATCATGTTGTCGTAGCCGAGCACGGCGACATCGTCGGGAATTTTCAGGCCTCGCCCTAACAACAGTTGATAGGCACAAAAGGCGATACGGTCGTTGCCACAGATCAGAATATCGAATTGGGGGCGACCATCAATCACATGCCGGTCGAGGATAGCGGCTGTTTCACTGTAGGCATCATGATCGGAAAGGTCGTATTGCAGGAGCGTGTCAGGCGCCAGTCCGAATGCCTGACAGGCACTTTGCAGACCCTTTTGTCGTAGCCCCCATGCCAGACTCTGTTTCGGCAGATTGATACACAGAGGACGCTTGTAGCCGAGGCTCAACGCGTGGTGTACGGCGCGATACTGGCCCATTTCGTCGTCGGGCACATAACTGACGAGGCTGCTGTCATCTGCCAGACAATTGGCGAGCACCAGCGGCTTGCTCTTCAAGCGCTCGGGAATGCTGACCTGGCGAAACCCCATGGCGCTGAAGATCAGACCGTCCGGACGGTGCGACAGCATCAGGTCGATGTTCTGGTCGGTGGGCGGGTTGCTCAGCAGGTTGAGGATAAAGACATTCCAGCCGGCCTGCTGCGCGGTCTGCTCAATGGACAGCAGCAGCTCGACCGCGAAGGGCGTGGTCGCGGTGTCCAGCGCGAACACGCCGATGGTGCGCGACTGGAGGTTGTCACCGCGCATCTTGCGCGCTGACAGGCTGGGTACGAATTGCAGTTCATCAATGGCACGACGCACCCGTAGAAGGGTTTCGGGGCTCAGTTTTTCCGGAGTATTGAGCGCTCGAGACACCGTCATCAGGGACACGCCGGCCAGTTGTGCAACGTCTTTCACTGAAGTCATGCGAAGTGCGGCCGGTCAGGTTGACGCAGAATCATGACACAGGGCCCGGGCTTCTCGCGACCCGAATGACGCCGCTCATGACCATGCAGAACCGAGCGGCCATGCCTTGGCAATCGAGACGCGGCCGCCACTCCCGCTTGCCACCAGCTTCACGCCCAGACTGTCGGAGCGCGGATAGAGGCGACTGCTGAGGCTGAAACGGCCATTTTCGTCGAACACCTCGATGGACGAGCGATCAAGAAAAACGCGCAGTTCCAGTCGCTCTTGCGCCGGGTCTATCGAGACGCTGCGCTGGCCGGTGACTTGCGCACCCGAGCGGCTGCGATCAAGCACCAGGCGCTGCAATGACGCATCGTAATAGAGCAGGGTTTCTTCACGGCCATCGTCGCTGCAACGCAAAGCGACTCCCAGGTGGCCGTCAGTGCAGCCGAGCAGATCCAGATGCACATGGATTTCGAGCATGTCGCCGTTTACCTCCGGCACCCGGCGGGTTCCCGACGCTTCCCACCACGGCGTCCCCGGCAATTGCGTGATACGTAGCGCGCTGAGCTCCCGTGCCGGATACACGCAAAGGCGATCGGCGCACAGCTCAAGTTCGCGTGGCAATCCGAGCATGCCGCACCAGTGATGGGCCTGGCTCGGCATCGGGCTTTCCCACATGTCCAGCCATGCCCAGACGAGGCGCCGACCATCGGCGGCCAACAGCGTTTGCGCCGCATAGAAATCGTGGCCGTTATCCAGCTCGATAAAAGGTCCACCGGTGAAGCGCCACTGGTTGTCGAGCTGGCCCACTCGATAACCGGTCTGGTACTTGTTGAGCCGGTCATAACCGTCGGCTTGCATGCCTTGCGGTGAGTACAGCAACACATCGCGTCCATTCAGTCGAAACAGGTCCGGGCATTCCCACATATAGCCATCGCCCTCGCTGCCGGCGGACACATAGTCGAGGAATTCCCAGACGTGCAGATCCGTGGAGCGGTACAACGGCAGCAGCGGTCTGTCGCCCAGACGTGCGCCGGCAATCAGGTACCAATAACCATCTTCCTGCCAGACCTTGGGGTCACGAAAGTGCATCATCGTGTCTTGCGGCGCGCTGTCGATCACCGCGCCATGCTTGATGAAGCGGATGCCGTCGTTGCTCGTGGCCAGGCACTGGACCTGTTTGATCAAGCGCTCGTCACCCACTTCGCCCAGCCAGGTGTGTCCGGTGTAGATCAGCGCCAGGGTATCGCCACAGACCACGGCGCTCCCGGAAAAACAGCCGTCGCGGTCACAGTCATCGCCGGGTGCCAGCGCAATGGGCAGGTGCTGCCAATGAACCAGATCGGCGCTCTTGGCGTGGCCCCAATACATCGGCCCCCATTTCGCATCGAAGGGGTGATGCTGATAGAACACGTGGTACTCGCCACGAAAGTACACGACGCCGTTCGGGTCGTTCATCCAGCCGGCCGGCGGGGCAATATGATAACCGGGTCGATAATCCTCGATTAGGCGGGACTGGCTGTCAGCGAGTGCGCGCTGCGCAAGGTCAAGGGTCGAAGACATGGGATCGCTCGGGGTATTCAAAGACAAGGTCATAGCGCGTGTGCTCGGATTGAGCACCGAGAGAGGTCATCCGCCTCGGATTCAATGGCGTGCGGGTGGCGCTTCAATGCCGTGCCGTCGGCGTCGAACAGGTGGATCTTGTCGATGTCCAGTTGCAGTTCGACCCGATCGCCTGTCTGCCATCCGGCGTTGACTTCACAACGACAGATCAGTGGCTCGTCCTGCCCGGTATCGAGGTGCACATAGGTTTCACTGCCCAAATATTCGACCCCGGTCACGACGACGCCAGCCGTTCCCTGCGCCGCTCTGAGCGACAGGTGTTCCGGACGAATGCCCAGGCTCAGCGAGGCGTCCGCCGCCAGGTTCGAGCTGTCGAAGGGCAGGGTGGTCATCCCCAAAACGGCAACATCGATGAGACTGGTTTCGCCCGGCGCCTGCAGGCGTGCCGGCAGGAAATTCATTTTCGGCGAACCGAGAAAACCGGCGACAAAGCGGCTGGCCGGGCGCTCATAGAGTTCGCGTGGTGAGCCGACCTGCTCTATATGGCCGCCATTGAGCACGACAATTTTGTCGGCGAGGGTCATCGCTTCCACCTGATCGTGGGTGACGTAGATCATGGTTGAGCGCAATCGGGTATGCAGTCGGGCGATTTCGTTGCGCATCTGCACTCGCAAGGAGGCATCCAGGTTGGACAGCGGCTCATCGAACAACAGAATGTCCGGCTCCCGCGCCATGGCCCTGCCCATGGCCACACGTTGACGCTGCCCTCCAGACAGTTCTTTTGGCTTGCGTTGCAGCAGTTTGTCCAATTGCAGGATTTGCGCAGTTTTCAGCACCCGCTCGCGCAGGCTGCTCTTTTCAGTTTTGGCCAGTTTGAGACCGAAACTGATGTTGTCGTAGACGCTCATGTGCGGGTACAGCGCATAGGACTGAAAGACCATGCCGACGCCACGCTCGCGCGGTTCGAGGTCGTTGACTCGCCGCCCGTCGATCAGCAAATCACCGGCGCAGATCGAATCCAGTCCGGCGATCAGGCGCAGCAGCGTCGACTTTCCGCAGCCCGAAGGGCCGACGAACACGACGAATTCACCCGCCGCAATCTCCAGGTTGATGTCGCGAAGAATCCGCGCGCCGCCCAATTGTTTGTTCACGTTGTCCAGTTTCAATTTGATCACGATGCTGTTCCTTGTCTTTGTTGGGCATCAACCCTTTAACGCGCCGGCAGTGAGACCGGAAACGATTCGGCGCTGGAAGATCAGCACCAGAATCACCAGTGGGACGGTGACCAGCACCGAGGCAGCCATCAACAAGCCCCAAGGCAACTCATGGGGGCTACCACCGGAGATCAAGGCGATGGCCACCGGCACCGTGCGTTGGCTGTCGGTGAGGGTGAAGGTCAGGGCAAACAGAAACTCGTTCCACGCGGCGATGAAGGCCAACAAGCCAGTGGTGACCAGTGCTGGCCAGAGCATCGGCAACAGCACGCGGGTCAGCGTGACCCAGGGCGACGCACCATCCATGATTGCCGCTTCCTCCAGTTCATGGGGCAGTTGTCCCATGAAGGTGGTCAGCACCCAGACGGTGAAGGGCAGGGTGAAAATCGTGTAGCTGAGGATCAACGCCCACGACGTGTTGTACAGGCCCAAGGCGCGGATCACTTCGAACAGTCCCGACAGCACCGCGACTTGGGGAAACATCGACACGCCAAGCACCATCATCAACACCGTGCCACGCCCACGGAATTTCACCCGGCCCAAGGCATAAGCAGCGGTCAGGCTGAGGAACAGCGCCAGGGTGACCACGCACAGCGCAACCACCAGTGAATTACCGATTGCTCGCAGGAACGAGGCCTGGTGGAGGACCGCAGCGTAATTGGAGAAGTCAGGATTTTCGATCCAGTAGCTCACCTCGAACAAGGCGCTGGAGGGCTTCAGCGACGTCACGATGGCGTAGTAGAACGGGAAAACCGCATACAGCAGCAAAACCCCGATCAGGCACCAGAATCCGAGGCGCAACAGCGCTTTTTTCAGCAGGCGCGGGCTCATGCGCGGACCTCCAGTTGACGGCGTCCGAGGTAGAGATAAAGCATGGCGATCACCGCGACCACCAGAAACAACAGCGTCGACGCCGCGCTGCCGTAACCGACGTCCTGGAACTCCACCAGGTGTTGGCGGGCATACACCGACATGCTCATGGTGCTCGACGAGTTCGAGGTCAGCACATAGATGACGTCGAATACCCGCAGGGAATCAAGGATGCGGAAGATCGCTGCCACCAGCAGCGCAGGCATCAACAGCGGCAGCGTGACACGCCAGAACACGTTCAGCGGATGAATGCCATCGACCCTGGCCGCTTCGTAGCAATCGCTCGGCAACATCTGCAAGGCCGCCAGCATCAGCAGCGTGACAAAGGGCACGGTCTTCCAGACGTCAACGATGATCACCGCCCACATCGACAGGTCGACATCTGCCGTCCAGGCAAGAGGCGCGTCAATCAGGCCGAGGCTGAGCATCAGGTGATTGATGATGCCGAACTGGTCGTTAAGCATCCATGACCAGATCTTCGCCGAGACAATCGTCGGAATCGCCCACGGAATCAGAATCAACGCACGCACCAGCGAACGGCCGGTGAACTTGATGTTCAGCAGCAACGCCACCAACAGCCCCAGGACGACTTCCAGTCCCACCGAGACCACCGTGAAATACAACGTGTTGCGCACCGCATTCCACCACTGTGGATCGACGAGGATGCCCGACCAGCCGGAACCGCTGAACAGCAGATAATTGCTCAGGCCAATGAAGGTTGCGCCACCGGTGTCCGCCAGGCTGGCGTCGGTCAGGCTGAACCAGAATGTGCGCAGCAGCGGCCACGCAGCCACCAGGGCCAGGCAGACCAGCATTGGCGTCAGAAACAGCCAGGCAGCGCGCACCCGGCGACGTTGTACAGGCGTTTCCCTCGTGAGCAGCAGCTCGTCAAAGGGGGCATGGGTCGTAGAGACAGACATGGTGATTTCCTTCCTTGTGGCTTACCAGTTCCGGCGTTTGATGCGCGTGAGTTCGCTTTCCAGTTCGGCGAGTGCCTGATCGACGGGCAACTCGCCCGCCAGCACGCCATGCACCCGATCGAAGAACGCATTGGAGACTCGTGGATAGCGATCGGCGGTGATGGCGGCAGGGCGCATGACCCCAGCGTTGAGAATGCTGTGCAACTGAGCGTAATAAGGCATGGCCGCGAGCAACTCGGGATCTTGATACAGCGGCTCGATCACCGGGTTATAGCCGCCTTTCAGCGCTCGACGTTTTTGCTCTTGGGCACTGCTCAGGTAGCTCACCAACTCGGCGGCAAGTTTCGGATGAGCGCTGTAACGCGATACCGCCAGGCCCCAGCCACCGAGGGTGGAGGCATGCTCGCCGGTTTCGCCGCCGCGGGGCAGGGGAGCGACGCCGACCTTGTCTTTTACGGCGCTGTCCTGGCTTTGCACCAAGGCCCAGACATAAGGCCAGTTACGCATGAACAGCGCATTGCCCGACTGGAATACGCCACGTCCTTCTTCCTCGGTGTAATTGAGCACGCCACGCGGGGAGATGTCGCCGACCCAGCTTTTCGCCAGGGTCAACGCCGCTCTCGAGGCCTGACTGTTGACTACGATGTCGCCGCGTTGATTGATCAGTCCGCCCTGCGGCTGGCTGCTGATCCACTCCAGCGCATTACACGTCAGCCCCTCGTAGGCACGTCCCTGAAAGATATAACCCCAGAGATTGGCGTTGCCGGCGCTGCGCTCAGCCTGTTGCACGTCCCTGGCGGTAGCGGTCATTTCCTCCCACGTCTGGGGAACCGGCTTGTTGTATTTCTCAAGCAAGTCTTTGCGGTAATACAGCAGCCCCGAGTCGGTGAACCACGGCATCGTCACCAGCCGGCCGTTGACCGTGGCGTTATCGACCTGGGCCTGGAAGTAGCCTTGGGTCGCGTTGGCGGGCAGCACCTCACGCAGATCCATCAGGTGTTTGGCCAGCATCCCCGGCCAGACCATATCGATTTGAATGATGTCGATGTCGGTGGACTGCGCACTGAGGATCTGCTGGTAGAACGACAACCTCTCGGTTGCCGAGTTAGGCGTGGAGACCACCTCGACGTTGTTGCCGGTCTGTTTCGACCATTCCTCGACGGACTCCTTGCACAGCTGCAACTCCGCACCCACCGCACCGCAGGAGATCGTCAGATCGGTTGCGTTCGACACGGATGGCAGTGCGGCAGACAGGGTGATCAATGCGACGGGCAGGAGCGATTTCAGGTGTTTCATCGAGCGTCCTTTATTTTTGTTTTTAGAAAAGTTAACGTTAACATCGCCAAATGTAGCAGCGTATTTGCGAGGAGGCATCCTTTTTTTGTCGTTTGTGACAACTCGCGACTCACGCAAAAAAGGCAACTGCGGCAACCAAAAAATAAAAACAAAACAGGGAATCAACATGCAGAAAGGATCAAGCTGGCTACTGGTCGGCGTGCTCGGCACATCGGCGGCGGCTTCTCAGGCCGCGACACTGGAAGAGCGCATGGCCGCGCTTGAAGCGCGTGCCAGCGCAGCGGAAAAGCGTGCAGCCACGGCCGAACAGCAGACCCAGGCACTCGCCCGGGAATTGCAGCAGATCAAATTCGCGACGCCTCCCTCGCAGTCCGTCGCGGCTAACGCAACAGCCATTTCGGCGCCGGCTCTGGATACCCGACTGGCAAAACTCGAAGCCCGTCAGCAAAGCCTGGAGAAGGAGGGCAGTACCGGGAACCTCACCGATGGATTCAGCTTCAACGGCTATGCGCGCTCCGGATTGTTGGTCGACGAGGGGCTGGGTGGCGGGCGTGGCGGCCCTTACACAACGCCGGCCGGCTCGGTGGGTGGTGCAGTCGGGCGACTCGGTAACGAAGACGACACCTACATGCGCATCGACCTGTCGAAAGAGCTCTATGCGCAAAACGGCACCCGTTCAAAATTCACGGTCTCCATCGCCGACGGCCTGGAAAGCTCCAATGATTGGACGGCCGACGAAAGCAACCTCAACGTGCGCCAGGTGTTCGCCACGCTCGACCATGTCGCTGCGTTCAAAGGCAATTCAGTCTTCGAGAACGCTACGCTGTGGGCGGGCAAGCGGTTCGATAGAGATAATTTCGATATCCACTGGCTGGACTCGGACGTCGTTTACCTGGCCGGCACCGGCGGTGGAATTTACGATGTGCAGATGAACAAGCATTGGCGCTCCAATTACTCGTTGATTGGGCGTAGCTACGGGGATTTCAGTCAAGGCGGCATTAATGCCGATGTGGAAAGCTACATCCTGACCTCCAACCAGTTCTTTGCGGATGGCCAGTGGCAGTGGATGTACAACGCCATCGGCGCCAAGAAAAACGATTTCGGCACCCACACCAACAAAGCCGGTTTGACGCCTGCGGATTCCGGTTTGCACAGTATGCTGGCGAATCACCAGAAGAGCTTTTTCGGCAGGGAAGGCTTCTTCAAAACGGCGCTGCTTTATGGGCAAGGTCTGGGGGCCGAGGTCAAGAACGTTGGCTCGGACGGTGAACTGATCGACGACGCCCGCGCGCTGCGTCTGGCGATTTACGGTGAGACCCCGCTGACCTCTGACTGGCGCATCGGGCCCAGCTTGCTCGCCGAACAGAGCAAGGATCGATACGTCAAAGGTGACGACTACCGCTGGCTGACCCTGAACGTGCGCTTGGCCAACAAAATCAACAGCAACTTCGAAATGGCCTACGAAATGAGCTGGCAAACCATGAACCTCGATCCCAAGGGCTATCTACAACGTAATGCGGTCGATGGTAACTTCTGGAAATTCACGGTCGCACCGACATTCAAGCTTGATGTTGGTGATCTCCTCACGCGTCCGGAGTTGCGAGTGTTCGCCAGCTACATGAACTGGTCTTCGGATCTGGACAGGTTCAGTACGACAGACGCCTTTGGCATGTCCGACTTCCAGGCGGGAGGGGTGTGGCAATACGGCATCCAGATGGAAACCTGGTTTTAATCGTTGAACGCACTTGCGATAGTGCAGTGCTGGAGCGGCGAAGGATGCTCCAGGCTGATGATGTCGTTTCTTCCCAGGATGGATGATTACCAATGCTCAAGTTCAATGCTCATCTCGGTTTCCAATTCAATGAATTGCCTTTTCTGCAACGCATCGAAGCCGCCGCAGCCGCCGGTTTCCGGGCTGTTGAGTTCCCGTCACCGTATGAATTCGACGCCAGTCTGCTTGCCGACCATCTAGCCCAATACAGTTTGCCGTTGATTCAGTTCGCCGCCCCGGCCGGCGTGACCAAAGGCATCGCCGCGTTACAGGGCAGGGGCGAGGAGTTTCGTGACGGGTTGCTCCAGGCCGCCCGCTACGCAAAGACCTTGGCGTGTGCGGATGTCCACATCATGTCGGGCGTTACCACGCAGAATGACGCTGAGCGAACCTACGCGGGCAACCTGGAATATGCGGTCAAGTACTTGGAAGACCAAGGGCTGCGGCCGCTTATTGAAGTGATCAGCGCGGAGGCGATGCCGGGCTATTACATGTCCGACTTCAACAAGGCGCAGCAAGTACTGGAGACCTTCCCGAGTGTCGGGCTGATTCTTGATCTTTACCATGCGCAGCTTTTGACCGGAGATGCAGCGGATGTGCTGGCGCGGTTTTATGACAGAACCGTGCATGTACAAATCGCTGATTGCCCGGGTCGCCACGAGCCGGGAACGGGGAGTATCGACTTTGCTGCCTTGTTCGCGGCGCTGGAGCAGCGCGGCTACGCAGGATGGATCGGGTGTGAATACCGTCCTTCTGGATCTACTGTTGCGAGTCTTGACTGGATCAAACAGCTGAGTGCTTAGGTTCCAGGCGAAAATCTTTGAGTCGCCGATGTGGGGACAATCGCCGCCATCAAAGGCAGAAGCCCTTGATGGCCGAGCGAGAATAACTCATCGATATCGGACTGACGCTGGCGAGTAGGGGGGATTTATGCCTGAGGCGGTTTTTGTAAGTCGAACTATTTTGTTCGGAGATTGTGATCCGGCAGGGGTGGTTTACACCCCGCGATTCTCACATTTTGCTGTAGAGGCCATTGGTGTAGCACTCGACAGATGGGTAGGGGGGCCGGGGCTTAGAGCGGTGATGAGTTTTAATATATTGCCGCCGGTTCGTGCGATGTCGATCGAGTTGCTGGCTCCGGTGACGTGGGATGACGAATTGACTATTAAAGTCAGCGTGGCCAGGTTGGGCGAGCACTCTTTTACTTTTTTGGTTGAGGGGTTTATAGACGAAGGCGTGCTGGCATTTACCGCGAATGTCACACACGTTTGTGTCTCACCGGAAAGTAAGGAAGTTGTACCCATTCCAGCTCCGTTGCGAGCGCTTCTTTCGTAGACGATCAGACGGACTCAAAAAGTTCGGGGGGCGGTCAAGTGGCCGGTTGTGGTCAAAATCTAACGTCCTTCACCGGCAGCTCTAGACGATTGCAGCGTTGGTGATCGGCAGCAATCGGCCAGAAGCGGACGATCAATTAGGAGTTGTAACAAAGAGTTGTCCGCCATTTAATGAGCGATCGAACATCAGGTTGACGAACCGCAAATGAGCAAACTGGGTTGCAAGTGTGGCCATGTGATTACCGATCAGACCGACAGCTTGCCCTACAAGGCGAGCTTGCTTCGCGACGAGGTGGAAAATAAATTTTGGGATGAGGTGCACCGAGAACTCAAACCTCTGGTCGAGGCGGCGGAGTCCGGAGGCAAGACTTCAATCGCCGATGCATTTGGCGAGTTTTCACCCATATTCAGCGCTGCTGACAAGCTGCAAGACCGGATATCCAGCCTTTACATTCAACGAATGTCGACTGCCTACGAGTGCCAGAACTGTGGGCGCCTTTGGGTGCAAAAAGATAACAGTGAAGGATTTGTTTCCTATGTCCCAGAGGAAGGCGCATATGGCGCGATCCTGGCAGTGGCATCAGGAGTACCTGAAAATCTGGATTAGGCATGCGCGACTGGTCGGAAGCTGAGATTGCAATCGGTAGCAATCGACCCATAGCTGCCGGTGGCGATAGTCAAAAAGGCCCCCCCCCTTTCAATATGCGTATTAACCCGAGGAAATTCGCCCTCGATTCCCATCAGAGATGCCTAGCGATTGATGATAAGCAGCTTTTTCGACTCATTTGATAGCTCTACGGCTACATGCGTTGTAGCCCTATCCACACTACCAAAAATTGTAGTAGCCTTGTGCTATTTGGTGGCGTGGAAGGAGCAATTCAGATGGAACTTAAATTATTAAGCGTAACCGCTCAAGGTGATGCAGCTAAGGAGTATTTAACACTCCGAGCGCTGGAAGACTGCAACCTAAAAAATTACATGATTTTCGATAGTACGTTCAATTCAGATGGGGCGCCTAGCAACAAACATCGCCATGTTTTTGTTTTTCCAAACTGGGCCGTGGAAAAAGGCGATTATATTTTTCTTCGCACTCGCCCAGGGTCGCACGGTAAATTTACCACATCAAATGGCTTTCCTGCTCATGGTTTTCACTGGGGGTTGAATTCCCCGGTTTGGAATGAAACTGGCGATACAGCTCATCTGATTAAAATACACTCTGTAAAAAACCTTAAAGTACCTGCGGCAGCTCAGTAAATATGGATTTTTAGTGATTGGGTAATTCAACGCCGCAGACCATTATTCTAAAACTTTACGAGAGATTAATATTTTCTTTCTCGAACATTATAATGGTGACATGAGTTGCTAATAATAAACTTGCATCAAGACATTAGCGAGATTAAAAATCTTGTATACCTCAAGCATGAATAAGACAGTAAGGCAATCACGACTACCAGGAATTCTCGGTGGTTTGTTAAAGTCTCCGGTCGTTGGAATGCCAGCTAAATATTTGTCCTTGCCGAAGATTTAAGGTGTTACGAACATGCTCGTACTTGCTTTTTGGAATATCAACGACAAGCAGTTAACACAAGAGCTTGTGGCTCTTGCAGTTGATCTGTGTGGAGACGAAGCTAATGCAAACGATGTAATAATTTGCCTGGTGGAAATTGCTAGTATTAACGATGTTCATTTAGTACAGCAATTGAACCAGAGGTTTCCTCACATGCGGTGGTGGAGCAAACGACCAGAGCAGGGCACTGGTTTTTTATGCCTGAGCAATAGTGACGAAATGAGGTTTGATAGCTCTGCTACGATTGCAGGTGGCTGGCCGGTGAAGCTTATCAGAGGCGAAGGCCTTAACAGAACATGGTACAGATTGTGGTTTGTGCACCTCGCAGCGCCTCTTGGTTCTACTGATACAGTGGCACATCAAATGGGAGAAGCCACACCACTGCACAACGAAATCAAAACCCGTGAACTTAGTGAGCTGGGTGATAATACAGTTGTTATTGGTGATTTCAATATGCCTCCATTTGCAGCTGCAATGGTCTCTCCAAAAGGGCTTAATGCCGTCCCATGCAAGACAGTTGCTGCTAAGCTCACGCGAAAGGTTGCAGGTGTCAAGTATTCTTTTTTTTATAATCCAATGTGGCGCTTTCTTGGTGATTGGACTGCGAATAATCAACCGGGAACATTTCAAATGAGCCCGCGAGATAATTCAATTAGATGGTACATGATTGATCAGGTCGTTTTGCGACCATCACTAATGGAGGCTATAATTCCTGGTAGTCTAAAAGTTGTTACAAATATTGGTGGCACCGAATTGATTTCAGCTGGTGGAATTATTAACAAGCAAATATCCGACCATCTGCCGATCACGCTTTCGTTGGATATTTAGGAGATGAAAAATGAATGATTTATGGCCGGATGAGATTGGCGCTGGGTTCAAGCCGGTGTTCCGAACCAGTGAAATGCAGCAATTTTTAGAAGCGCAAATTAGTGCTTTGAGCTCTAAAACTGCGGGTGCAATTGATGGGGAAGTCCGAAAGACGGACTATGACCAGGTCTCGGTATATCAGTTTTGTATATGGCCTCGAGGATTGCCTGGATCGGTTTTTGAGCTTTTCAGATTGCGGGCTCAGTCCGAAAGCTATCCGGTTGTAATCGAGGGGAGCTACGACAGAAATGTGGTGAATAAGCTCGCAAATATGAATCAGCTTAAAAAATATTTGGGAACGTTATTTTCCAGTGATATAACTCTTGATGCGGTGCGGCGCATTGCGGGTGAGGCCGTAATGGAGGAGCAGGCACATTCGAATGAAAATGAGAATGATGAAAGGCGTTTGATCAGATTTGGAAAATTTTTTGAGGTTGATGGAAAGGCGTTTTCTCAGGCAAGTATTTTAGGCGTCTCTGGTTTTATTAGTCGTAAAACGATCGAAGCGCTTGCTAGATCCCCAAGCTCTAAGAATTCTGCATTCAAAGCCTTTAGTGATCAATATGTCGTGACGCTTCAATTCGAAGGGCCTGTAAAGTTTATGGTTAGCGACTCGGAAGTAAATGCAGTAAGGGCTTACGCAAAAAAAATACTGGAGTGAACGGAGTGTGACGGGCACTGCCACAAGCTTGTGTCCAAGCTATGTCGTTCACTGTCAGTTTTTACGTCGAGCGGTTAGTAAGAGCAGGCTATCCCCGATTCTATTGGGCTGTCTGCTTTTGGCCATTCTCTACCGGACGCGAGAGGCAGAAATCGGCCAGAAGCGGTCACTCAGTTTGTTCAACAAACTAGGGATGACTCAAAAAATGAAAAGAGTTGAGCAGTTTCTCTACAGAGAAACCGTCTTCATCGCCTTCGCTCAGATTACTCAGGATCGCTACCTGATCCGTCGGCAACCTCTGGCAGAGGAAGCTGCTCAGCGGCAATAGAAAGATGTATATAGGCGAACTGGTGTGCAGTTATCCTCGCAGGTTCTCCATTTTGATAGTACTGAGGGTCGTCGAGCTCGGCTCCGTAACGGGTACGGAGGTTATCGAAAATGTAGTTCGGTGAAATTATTGACGCGATACTATTGTAGCTCTCGCGCCTTAGGTCAGACCTAACCGGCAGGCCACTTTCTACTTCCCATCCTTCTCCAATGTAAGTGTCGAGGAAGTCATCCAGCTTCGCTGGGTCTTTATCAAAAAACTCGCGTAACCGCGCTTCGATCTCTTCTCGATTTCTTCCGTGCTGCCAGTACCAGTAAAGACTTGGTGCGTCTCTTCCTGCCTGCATAAACAGCGGTTCAACATCGTCCGCGTCACGGATGCGACCAGCGAACAAATGGTAGAGGACGTCGTCCGCTCCGTCAGGAAGAACTCGGCGCTCTTCTGGTCTGTCCTGTGAGTGTGTAAGCCAGCGGACGCACTCCTTTCCCATTGCCAACGGAAACGCCGCTCCAAGTACGGCCTCAGCAGCTGACTGCCTATCTGATAAGGGGATTCGCCTTATAAGTTGAGAAATCAGTATCCCCGCATACATTATCGTGCCGCCGATTACGAGAGCTCCGCGTTCGCGCGGAAGAAGATCTCCATTCCTCGCGACGGCGATTGCGATCGCTAACGCCGAAACCTCACCCAGAGTGTCCGCTCGATTCCGAAGTGCTTGTATCAATTGCGGCATGACGCGCTTTGGATACGAGTTCAACAGGCTGCGCTGCGAATCGGTATCTGCTGTGACGAGGGCGTCTATCAGGCTTGTCAATTGATTATCCGATATGTCTCCTTCAGGCACCCCGTAAACAAAGTAGCGTTTGAAATAACGGCTCGAACATACTCTTCGTTCGTTACCCCACCGCTCCTCCCAATCTCCCCCGTACATCATATTGCTGATTCGCGGAAAAAGAGGTTTCAAAAGTCGCTCTCGCACTTGGGCTCGCTCTTCTGAAGCAGAACCCGGCATTGCAGTTTCGAGGAGTCGGTCAACGGGGGACGGAGATTGTTCTAAAGCTCGCCAAGCTTCGCGTGGCTCCCCCTGTAAAAACAAATCTGCGTTGTCGCGAATTGCTGCATGGAGCTTCGGGTACAACACCCTCAGTCCTTCAACAAGCATAAACTCAGCGATGTTGACTTCGCCCTTAACGAGTGGAAGTGCAAACATGAGGGCGTTCGTGTACAGCTTTGCGACTCGTGGAGTTTCAAGCTTTGGCTCAAGTCCGTCTACAAAGTGTCGAGTGAATACGTCGATCTGAGACTGGTCAAGGATAATCCCTGCTTGATTAAGAGCATGTTCGACTCCCTCAAAAGCGATTTCTCTCAGGCTCATTTGATCAGCAGGTGGTAGATGCAAGGGCACTTGGATGATTTTTTCGAGAAACGCGCGCCCTGCTTCTTGTCCACCGGCGCCGTAACGCTCACCTAATGCAGCAGCGACTACCTCGTCATCGAAAGCCAGAACGTAGCAGGTGAACTTGAAGCTTGCCGAGAGCTTTACCAGCTTGAAAATGGCGTGAGTTTCTTCTCTGTCCAACCGGTCAATGTCATCGATAAGGATGACCAATCTTTTCCCGCTTTGGCCCAGAAGAGCGTCAATTTGATCCTTGAGCTTATCGAGACTGACTTTGGATAATGACTCTCCGATCTGCTTCGCCGCTTCCCCAGGGTTGATTTCTACACCCGGCAGAGCGACTGAGATTACAGACAGAATTCCTCCATAGGTCTCAAGCAGCGCTGCCGCTTTTTCTTTAAACGCTGGCTCCTTACCCAAGGCTTCAGCCAGGGTCGCAAAAAAGCCGCGCAAAAGCGCGTCCTCGGAAGGAAAGTGCCATGGATTGAATCGTATAGTAACGACCTTTCCGTGCTGCTCTAGCGACTCCTCCATCATCTTGAGAACAGAAGTTTTTCCATCTCCCCATGGGCCAAACAGGCCAATGACGATGCTTGAGGGATCAAGGCGCCTGGCGATTGTCTCAGCGATACGCGCTGCGTAAGGCGCCCGCCTGAATCGATCTTGATGTTTTGAGGTGATGGGCTCGTCCGAGAAGTACTGATCGCCGTTATCGTCATCTTCTCGGTCTTTACCAACCGGTTCCTCTATCAGAGCATCCGACGAAGCTACTGAGCCTTCAGCGCCCTTACCAAAGAGCTTGCGAATCCACTTCATGATTCTATCCTTGATGTTTCTTTAGTACCTACGCGCTAAAGCTCTTGCTTCGCTATGCACAAACCTGCGGAGCGTGGCACGAACCATTTCCCTAAGGAAGGCATGTTTTCTCTCATATTTGGAGGGTCGACAACAAGGCTTTGAATTTGGCTTCGTCATGCTGTGCAATCTCGTGTAGGGCTTAGCGTCACGAATCAGCTTGAGCCCTATGGCCCGTCGGGCTCAAGCCCTTGCCGAGTGACCAATGCGCTTCATTTTCAGCCGGTCATGATGGGCAGAAAACGGCCAAAAGCGGACTTTTTAGGTAATTTGCTCAGGTAGCACTGCCCTTCAGAAGCGGTGAATTTTAATCTGGATTCCCTCATCTGCATCCGGAGCACGAAAGTAACTCGTGATCAAATCGAACTCAGCGTCGCTTGCTGCAAACTCATGCTCTGCGCGGCCATTGCGCTGATGTAGCCGCCCCCGACAGGTCTCATCATCCACTTCGATGTAGTGGAAACAGTGGGGAATTTCGGCTGCGTCAGACAGACCGCATAACCATTGCCGATCCTCTGGAGTGTTGGCCGGGAAATCCAAAATCACAGTCACGCCAGCCTTCAGCACATCGGTGACAAGCGGGCCCACCAGTGCCCGAACCTGACGTGCAAGGCGCACGTAATCGGCCACTGAATGGATCTGGTCAGGATAAAGCCTTGAGAGCCAATTATCCTCACTCATCAGAATAGCCGACCGTTCAGATGCCAAGGACTTGGCCAGCGTAGATTTGCCGGATGCAATCTTGCCTGACATCAAATGAAGCATTGGTTGAGTCATGGGGGACGTCTCCTTGTCGAGTACTGATGATGCTCATTGAAAAGCGTCGAAGCAACCGCAGATCGTCCACTGTCAGCTTTGGGGGGGAACCGGTCGTCATGAACGTCCGGTATTGGCCGTTAGCGGCCCCTCACAAGCGACCGCTACCGGCCAGAAGCGGTCATTCGGCGTCACCTGCTTACGATCCGAAGCGGACATCAGAATATCTGGCGACTCACGCAGAGGATAAGGTCGTAAGATGTATGCTTCGTTGTCGATAAGGAAATCGCCATGTCACCGAACAAGGTTTGCCCCGTAATCCTCTCCAGCATTCCTGGCACACACATCCTTCTGTTCCGCCATCCAACAGCAGGCGTACAACTGGTCAAAGGAACAATCGAGAAAGGCGAAACTCCAGTTGAGAGCGCTCCGCGCGAATTAAGCGAAGAGTCAGGCATTACGAACGCCTCGGTTGTCAGCGATATGGGCTGCTGGGACGCCGAGCATCTCGACCAGATATGGTCATTTCAGCTGTGTTTCACACAGGCATCTTTGCCGGAGCAATGGACTCATCTCACGCTCGATGACCATGGCCATACCTTTAGCTTTTTTTGGGCTCCGCTCGATAATTTGCCGTATGCCGACTGTCATCCGGTCTTCCGTAGAGCGTTAAGGTTTCTAACCGCCAGGCTGACAGCGCGAGGTTTTGTGTTGGCTCATGAGCAAAGCAGAAATACGTGATCCGAAGCTCCGACTTTATGACCTCAGACGTCTTTCGAACGACCGCTTCTGGCCGGTTAGCGACCCTTTCTCTGGTCAGCCATCCTTGTCCTTCGACACGTGGAGGACTCGTCATGAACATCTTCGCTACCTGCAGCCGCCAGCCTTGGAACAAAGGAAAACTGGTCGGGCAGAAAGCTCCACTCAGACTGAGAGATATCTGGGCCATCCGGGTAAGGCTTCAAATTGCAGAACGAACCCGTGATCTTGCGCTCTTCGATCTGGCCATCGACAGCAAGCTTCGGGCCTGCGACTTAACCAAGCTTCGTGTGCGTGACGTCGCCCATGGCGAGCACGTATCACCACGCGCCATCGTAATGCAGCAGAAAACGCTGCGGCCAGTGCAGTTCGAGATCACCGAACAAACACGGTTTGCTATCGCAGCCTGGATACACCAGGCTCAACTCCGGAGCGAGGACTGCCTTTTTCCGAGCCAGCTGCATATCTCAGACCATCTATCAACACGTCAATACGCACGTATCGTCAAAGGCTGGGTGGAAGCAATTGGCCTTGATCCAGCTATGTATGGCACTCACACAATGAGGCGTACGAAGGCATCGCTGATCTATCGCAGGACGAAGAATCTGCGAGCGGTTCAACTGCTGCTTGGCCATACGAAGCTGGAGAGCACCGTTCGATATCTGGAAATTGAAGTCGACGACGCCCTAGAGATGGCGGAACAGACCGAGGTTTGAATATGCATAGCGACGGTCGAGCCCTGACCGTCGCTAACCGGCCAAAAGCAGCCGCTCGGGAGTGGCGTGTTTTGACCGGGCGCTGCCGCACCCGAACGGTTGCATGGGCTGATAGAGAACATCTGCTTTACGCCTCCACTCTCAGCAAACGGCCGACACCCTGATGAACTCATTCACTGAGCATGTCGCCAGTTTGACGTCTTTTTCTCACACAACTGATCGTCAAAAGCACAGCGGCTGCAATGCCTTGTGTACCGCACATAAGCCAGATTAGGCCTATGTGAAAAAGGACCCAGGCACTCAAACCTAAAATCAGTGTTAACAATACCCCAAGTACAAGTAGTGGCAGGTGTTGCACAGAGGGGCTGTCCTCCAGCGAGTCGGAAAAAATGCTCCAGCATGCCCATTGCGAGAACAGCGACAGCAGAAGCCACAACATGATCACCCCCCAACCTGAAAAGGATTGTGAGGTGAACAGGTTGATCGTCGAGGTGATGGTGAACCAAAGAGTGAAGACGAATGTAGTGCTTGAAGGTACGGTATAGGCTGGAAGGGCAATGGCTATCTGAATCAACTTGAGTGTTTGCAAACGAGTCATTCATACGTTCCCTGCGAGTTGAATTTTACCGCGCCCTATGGACTCTTCAGTGACTATAGATCAGGAGTTCTTTGAGGGGAGTATGCTGACGGTCAGCTTTTGGCCGATTACCGTCATCCACGAGCATCGATTTTCGAGCAACCTATGAGTTGCTCTCCATCAAAAGTGGTCGCAGGGCTTTTGCTTACCTGCTAGCGCGCACTGGCGCTTGGTATCTTCGTTAGCGATACCTCCCAACGACGCATGCGATTGGCGCATGGGTACACAGCTCGCTAAGGTCATGATTCGTTTTTGATCCTGCCCGCAAACCGGGCGCAAAGACGTCACCATCACCTTCAGCGGAACCGACATGCGATATCGACGCCTCGACCTTAATCTGTTGGTTGCGCTGGACGCCTTACTGAGCGAATGCAGCGTCAGCCGGGCGGCCGAGCGTCTGTGTCTGGGGCAGTCAGCTGCCAGTTCGGCACTAAGCCGCTTGCGTGAACATTTCAACGACCCGTTACTGGTGCAAGTGGGGCGCCGCCTGGAACCCACGGCGCTGGGCCTGGAGTTGCTGCCAAAGGTACGTGCAGCGTTGGCACTGACACGGGAAGTCGTCGACGCGCCACTAAGTTTTGACCCGGCGAACAGCGACCGACACATCACTCTGGTGGCCTCCGATTACGTCGCCGATGTGCTGCTCCCAGCGGTAAGCCGTGTATTAGCGCGTATCGCTCCGGGAATTCGCTTGAGCCTGCGCGACATGCCTGTCCCGCGCGACGGCGATGTCGTCAGCGAAGCGCTGGATTATCGGCGCAGTGATTGCGTGATCGTGCCGCAACGACGGCTGAATCCGGCCTATCCCCATGTGCCGCTCATGACGGACCAGCTGTGTTGCATCGTCTGCGCCCAACAGCTCCAGTTTGCCGAGCAATTGAGCCTGGCCGACTATCGCGCCGCGGCGCATGTGGTGCGCGAGTTTGCCGACGGGCACAACCTGGCGTTGGACGCCATGCACCTGCATGAGCTCGGGATTGAGCGGCAAGTGGCCGTGACCATTGAAAGCTTTGTGCTGATGCCGCAGTTCATTGTCGGTACCGCACGCATTGCCACGGTGTTTCAACGGCAGGCGCAACGCTTCGCCCAGTGTTATCCATTACGCGTCCACCCGGCGCCGGTGGCTTTTCCCGAGGCCGTTCAAGTCTTGCAATGGCATCCCTATCAAGAACATGACCCGGTTATGCAGTGGTTTCGCGGCCTGCTTCTGGAACAGGCCACGTTGCTCGATCAACCCTCTGTCTGATCGCCGCTGTCGGCGACCAATCCAGCCTTGGCTATGGCCAGCAATGCGCAGCGTTCGTCATTGTCGGAGGTATCGCCACTGATGCCGATGGCCCCGAGCACCACGCCCTCGGCATTACGGATCAGCACACCACCCGCCACGGGAATCACCTCGCCGCCAGTCAAACTGTTGATCGCATCGAAAAACGCTGGCATTGCCTGCGCGCGCCGCGCCAGTTCACGCCCACCAAAACCCATGCCCAGGCAACCGCGTGCCTTGCCGATGGCGATTTGCGGGCGCAGGAAGGTGGCGTGTTCGTCGCGCAAAACCGCCAAGGGATGGCCGGCGGCATCCAGTACGGCGACGCCCAGCGGTTTGATCCCGGTTTCCCGAGCGATGCGGATGGCATCGCTGGCTATGGTCGTCGCAGTCAGTAAATCAAGTCGTTGCATGGCCTCTGTCCTCATACAGCCCACTTGCCCAGTTGGGCCACGCGGTCGCGGGTGTAAAGATCCGTCCATTTCAGTGAGTTGAAGTCGGACACCTGCTTGGGGTTGTAGGGGCTGCGATCCATGCGCACCGGTTGGCCGGCCTTGTAAACGGCCTTCAGGCGCGAACGATCCTGAAGGAGGCGGATGTCGTCCAGTGGTGAACCGTCGAGCACGAGGAAGTCTGCCTGCTTGCCCACTTGCAGCGAGCCGAGGGTTTCACCGCGCGGCATACAGCGCGCACCGACAGCGGTCGCGGCATATAAGGCTTCGGCCGGGGTGAATCCAAGCCGAGTGACAAATAACTCCAGTTCACGAGCGTGCCACTCGCCGTAAGGCGTCACCGCGAACCCGCTATCACTGCCGCAGGCGAACGGTACGCCGGCCGCTTTGGCGCGTTTGAGTACCGCCGAACCGACCTCCAATGTGCGAGCACAATAACCGGCATAACCGGTGCTGATAGCCGGATCATGGGGCTGGCAGAAGTCCACGGTGTTCTGCGGGAACGTCATGGTCGGGGCTAGGATGCTGCCGGCCTCGAGCAAAGCTTCGATGCACGCGTCGTCCATGTAAAAGGCATGGAAAACCAGATCAACGCCTGCGCGCGCCGCGTACATCACGGCTTCGCGACCGTAGGCATGGGTGGCGACCTTGCAGCCCAGACGATGCGCTTCCTCAACCATTTCGAAGGTTTCGTCGGCGGTGAAAGCCGCAATGATTTCGCCGTTGGGGCGGCGGTGCGTGCCGTCCATGGCGATCTTGATCAGGTCGACGCCGTCCTTGGCCTGCTTGCGGATCTCCGCGAGGGCGTCGCTACGGCTGGTCACCAATTGGGCGGTGAAGTATTCCGGAGCGCCGACCCGACTCGGGAACCAGTCATTGAGACTCTGTCGGTTGGTGATGACGCGGCTGCTCGCCGCGATGCGCGGGCCTTCAAATAAACCAGCGGTCACCGCATTGCGCACGGCGATACTGAGCTGGCCGCTGTCGCCGGGGCAGACCATGCTGGTGACGCCGGCGGCCAGCACGTGTTGCGCGAAGAACATCCCGCGCAACGCGCGAAACTCGTCACTGGTCCACAGATCAATGTCTTCTTCGCTTTGAGCGTTGCCGAAGGCCAGATGCGTGTGCACGTCCACCAGCCCCGGCATCACGAAATCATCCCCCGCATCCACCTGTGTATCGCCTGGCTGGGGAGCGGGGGCCAGCGCGGTGGGCCCGACGTAACTGAGCAGGCCGTTTTCGACGATCAATGTTTGTTGTTGGCGGGTTTGCAGTCCGGTGCCATCGAACAGGGTCTGGCATTTCAGGTGCAGGGCAGTCATGGCGTCTTCGCTATGTGATTGTTATGCAAAGAGAGGCTAGAGAGCAGGCGAGGGGACGACCAGCAGATTGCATCGATGGCTGAGTATTGACGGCATCAATAGCTGCGCCAGCGCTTGAATCCGTTAATGCACAACGCCGGAGAATCGAAAGATTATCCGGCGTTTTTCATGGCGTGTTTTTTCAGTGGATCAAGCGGTGCGACCGCCGAGGGTTTCAGCAACCCAGTCAGCAATGTATTGCCCTGCATTGATGCTGTTGTCGAAGCTGGAATGCTGCACACCACCTTCGCGTTCGGTGAAGATTTTCAGTTCACATTTTGGACTGTTGACCAGTTGCTCATAGGTGCGATGCGCCCACTTCAACGGAATCTGTGAATCCTGCTCACCATGGGTCACGAGGAAGGGCACCTTGATCCTGTCGAGCACGCCATCGAGGTGGACGTTTTCGGCGATGGTCATGAACTCTTCGACGTCCTTGGCGCCCCACACCCAGCAGACATGCGCCCAGTAGTGCGGCACCGGGAAGCTGCCTTCTTTTTCCAGTCGACGCTTTTGCACATCACGCCAGTCATGGTTGGCGCCCCAGACTACGCCGCAGGCGAAGCGTGGTTCGAAGGCAACCGCACGCGGGCAGTAATAGCCGCCCAACGAGACACCTTCGAGGCCGATACGTTTGGCATCAACATCGCTTCGGGTTTCCAGCCAATCCACCACGCGACTGGCCCAGTGTTCACTGTCGAATCGTGCGGTCAAACCGTGCAGGCGCAGCGCTTCGCCGGTACCGGGCTGGTCGATGATCAGCGAAGAGATGCCGCGTTTCGCCAGCCAGGCTGGCAGGCCAACGCGGTATTTCATTTCCTTGGTCGAGTCCAGACCGTTGACCTGCACCAGTATCGGCGCCGGCCCTTCGACGCCTTCGGCGCGCACGAGCAAGCCGGAAAGATGTTTGCCCTCGTAAGGGATTTCCACCCGTTCACAGTTTTCACGCGACAGTTCGACGCCGCGCTTGAAGGTTTGCAGGAAGCGTTGATAAAGCTCGGTACGCCCCGGAGCGCCGTGGGCTTGCAGACGCTCGCAGGTCAAATAATAAGTGGCGGCGCGGTTGTATTTTTCGCCAGCCGAGAGCATCCGGCCATTGCCTTCGTCTTCCTCAGCCAGACCGCAAAGCTTGTCAGCCATTTTCGCCCAGGTTTCGCGAAAGGCGCGGGTGCCGGCCGCGTCCGGCTGCTTGGCCGCCTCTTGCAGAGGGGCGCACATCTCTTCGATTTCGCCCATGCGGGCGCCCATTTCAATGGCCAGGTCGACAGAGAGATTCCAAACGTAGTTGGTCGGGAAATAGCGAAACATGATTGTTGTTGTCCTTATGGTTGCCTTGGCATTCCCAAGGCACGTTAAGGATCACCCGACTAATTGGCCAATCGTGACGGCGGATACGAGGTATCGCGAGATACGATGGGCACGTGTTGCAGATGCTGGATGGATTCGCTGATGCGTTCGCGCAGCCAGCGGTGCATCGGGTCGCCGTCAACGCTGCGGTGCCACAACATGTACTCGCGCATGACCGGAATCTTCACCGGCGGCGGCAGGATGCGCAGCGGCAGATAGTGCGCGTAGAGGTTCGCCAGACGCTGGTGCATCGTGGCGATGCGCTGCGTGCCGACAATCAGTTGCGGCAGGGTATTGAAGTCGCTGGTGATCACTTCAATGCGCCGATTGAAGCCGTATTGATTCATGAACCATTCTTCGATGCTCATGTGCCGGGTACGGCCGAAGCCCACCGAGACATGGCCCATCTCCATGTACTGCTCAAGGGTCAGGGTGTCGCCGACTTGCGTATTGCCTTGCCACACCACGCACACGTGTTCTTCTTCGAACAGCAGGCGTGAAGGGTGGCCTTCGATGATGTAGCGCTCGGGAACAATCATCAGATCGACCTCACCACGTACCAGCAGCTCGCCGGAATTGTCGCTGGGGCCCAGCATTTCGAAGGTGATGTTGGGCGCTTGCTGGTGAATGTTCTGGATCACCTGGGCGAACAGCACGCTGATCAGATAGTCCGAGGTCACCAAGCGAAAATGGCGCTTGCTGGTGGCCGGGTCGAACACCGGTTTGGCGGTAATCGAGGACTGGATCGTCAGCAGCACTTCACGCACCGGTTTGGCCAGTTCCGTGGCATAGGGCGTGGGCTGCATCTTGCGCCCCACCTGGACCAGCAGCTCATCCTCAAAGTAGGTGCGCAATCGCGCGAGCACGCCGCTGGTGGCGGATTGGGTCATGTGCAGGCGTTCGGCAGCGCGGGTGATGTTCTGCTCTTCGAGCAACACATCGAGCGCGACCAGCAGGTTCAGATCCAGATGGTTGAAACGCATGGGCAGGTCCGTTCTTGTATTTATTTTCGCAATACATTCGAACGAATCCATCGGCGCGTCAACCTTCGTCGCAGGTATCGCGTTTGCCGATAGGTCGCATCCCGACTCGCGATTAGTCAGCTGTCAGCCCTTGCGCCAATCTTCGCCGCAGTCGGCCCTGCTGCCGACACCACCACCGGTTTCCAGTCAGGCCCGGCGCGCTGCAAGGCGTCCATGGCGACAGTCACCGGATCATAATTTCAATGGAGTGGTAAGCCATGAACATCATTGGCCTTGATGCCCTGATTTTTGGCGTCGATGACATTCAAGCCTGCACCGATTGCCTGCGCGACTACGGCCTTGCGCCGGTCGGCGTTGACAGCAACGGCGGGCGTTTCGAAGCGCTGGACGGCACCGCGGTGATTATTCGTCGAGCCGATGATCCTGACTTGCCGGCGGCGATCGGTCCGGCGCCGTCGATTCGCGAGACGGTCTACGGGGTCGGCGCGATCAGCGATCTGGATGCCATCGAAGATGAGCTGGCCCGAGATCGTATCGTCCGTCGTGATCAACACGGCGTGCTGCACAGCGTTGACGACATGGGTTTCGCCATCGCTTTTCAGGTCACTGTACGCAAGCCTTACAGCGCACCGGATGACCTGACCAATGCCGCCGGCCATGCGCCACAGCGGCCGCTTAACCAGCCGGGTATTACGCTCGATATGGGCGCTGTCCCGCGCACTTTGTCGCACGTGGTGTATTTCGTCCCCGATGCAGCGAAAGCAGAAGCTTTCTACGCCGAGCGCCTGGGTTTTCGCACCACCGACACCTTCATTGGCGCCGGGCCGTTCATGCGCCCGGCAGGCTCTGATGATCACCATTGCCTGTTCATGATCCAGACCCCGCCGCACATGAAGGGCTGCGAACACTTCACCTTCCACATGGGCAGTGGCACCGAAGTGCTGCTGGCCGGGACGCGATTCGAGCAAAAGGGCTGGACCAGTTTCTGGGGGCCGGGCCGTCACCTGTTTGGCTCCAACTGGTTCTGGTACTTCAACAGTCCGCTGGGCTGCCACATCGAATACGACGCCGACATGGACAAGCACGATGACGCCTGGGAGGCCCGTCGCGCGCCGCTGTCGGCGGATAACTCGCAGCTGTTCCTGTTCAGCGCCAAAGAAAAATGGGCCCCAGGTGGCCCGCCGCCAAAACTCGGTTGAGGCCGCGCTGATCATGAGCGGTATCGCGCAGCCATTGTGTCGGCTGGACGAACTGGAGGAGGGCCGGGCGCGCGGATTCGATCCGTTGGCGCAGGGGCGCGACAGCGTGTTTGCCCTGCGTCATGACGATCGGGTGCAGGTCTATCGCAACCGTTGTCCGCATCTGGACGTGCGCCTGGAGTATCGCAAGGACCGCTTCTTGTCCGCCGATGGCCAGTTGATCGTCTGTTACGCCCACGGTGCGCATTTTCTTCCGGCGACGGGCGAGTGCATCTACGGCCCGTGCCTGGGCCAGAGGCTGGAGGCGCTGCCGTTCTGCGAGAAGGATGGCTGGCTGCTGTTACGAATGCCTGAAGAGTTGCCGCAGCCGGGATAAATCGAGGTATCGCGTACGGCGATACATCGCATCCTTACTCGCGATTAGTCAAATCCCTGCTTTGCCGGGAAGCTTCATCCAACGATGCCGTGCCCGACGCAGCATCGATCACAAGAATAAAAAGAGAGAACACCATGAGTGCAGTGAACAACGTTCTGATCGTGGGCGGTGGTATCGGCGGCTTGTGTGCGGCCATCGCCTTGCGGCGTAAAGGTATCGAGGTCGATCTGATCGAGCTCAAGTCCGAATGGACAGTCTATGGCGTCGGGATTATTCAACAGAGCAACGTCGTCCGTGAAATGGCCAAGCTGGGCGTTCTCGACGGCTATCTCGATGCCGCTTATGCCTTCGAAGACGTCGCTATCTACGGCCCCGGCGGGCAGCAACTGGCGCGCATTCCGGGTCAGCGACTGGCCGGCCCGCAGTATCCCGCCAACGTCGGTATTTCCCGCCTGGCACTGCACAAAGTCCTCAGCGAAACCGCCTTGCAACTCGGTGCCAACGTGCGTTTGGGCCTGAGTGTGGAAGCGCTGGACGACAACGGCACAGAGGTCGATGTGTTGTTTACCGACGGCAATCGCGGCCACTACGACCTGGTGGTCGGCGCCGATGGTCTGTTCTCGAAAGTGCGCAGCCTGGTCTTTGGTGATGCCTACACCCCGCGTTTCACGGGCCAATCGGTGTGGCGCTACAACTTTCCCCGCGCACCACAGATCGATCATCTGGCCAACTATCAAAGCGCCGACGGCAACGCCGGGCTGGTGCCGCTGGCCGGTAACTTGATGTACCTGTTTCTGACGTCCCACGAACCGTCCAATCCGTGGATGGATCCTGCCGATCTGGCCGCGCAGATGCGCCAGCGCCTGCAGGGTTTTACTGGTTTGATCGGCGAACTGCGCGAGCAAATCACTGACAACAGCCAGGTCGTCTACAAGCCGATGGAAGTGGTGTTCGTCGATGAGCCGTGGTATCGCGGACGCGTCCTGCTGATTGGCGATGCGGCCCATGCGACCACGCCGCACCTCGGTCAAGGCGCCGGCATGGCCATCGAAGACGCGATTGTGCTCAGCGAAGAACTCACTCGCGAGCAGTCCGCCTCCAGCAGCGTCGAGCAGCAACTGCAGCGCTTCATGGCGCGGCGTTTCGAGCGTTGCAAATACATCAGCGAAAGCTCGGTGCTGGCCGGTGACAAGGAGATGCAGCACGACCGCGCCTTTGATCGCATTGGCCTGGTCAAGCAAATGCTCGCGCGCACTGCCGAGCCGATCTAAGCCCCACCTGCGACGCATCCACAGCAGTTACCACTATAAAAACAAGAGGTTAACGCGATGGTTAGTTCTACGACTGCGGCGCTCGCGCGTCGCTCGGTCTGCTCGTCTGCACCCTTTGGTTTGAGCGTTGCTGCGCTGCTGGTGCTGTGCAGCCAGGCCGCTCAGGCTTTCGACATCGATACCGGCAACCCGGATTTCAAGTTGCGCTGGGACAACACGATCAAGTACAGCGCTGCCTGGCGCACGCAGAATCCCAGCAGCAAGTTGACCGAGGGTCAGGTGGCGCTCAACCAGGACGATGGTGATCGTGCGTTCAAAAAAGGCCTGATCTCCAATCGCACCGACATCCTCTCGGAGCTGGATCTGTCGTTTCAGGATTTCGGCGCACGTTTGAGCGGCGCAGCGTGGTACGACAGCGAGTACCAGGGCAACAACGACAATAACGATCCGTCCCGCGCCAACGCACGTTCGGTGGGCTACGACGAGTTCACCGATGACACCCGTCATTTGCACGGTGGCGACGGCGAAATCCTCGACGCGTTCGTCTACTGGAACGGTGAAGTGGCCGACCGCGCAACGTCGGTACGCGCCGGTCGCCACGGCCTGATCTGGGGCGAAAGCCTGTTCTTTGGCGCCAACGGCATTGCCGGTGGCATGGCCCCGGTTGACGTGGTCAAGGCGCAGTCGGTGCCTAACACGCAGTTCAAGGAAATCACCCGTCCGGTCAATCAACTGTCAGGCACCTTCCAACTGACTGACGACGTATCGCTCGGTGCCTACTACCAACTCGAGTGGGAAGAAACCCGACTGCCCGCCGCCGGCAGTTATTTCTCCACCAGCGACACCATTGGTGAAGGCAATGAGCGCTTGATCGTCGGTGCGCCGTTCCCGGCATTCCTTGGCGGCAACCCGGCGAGTCCCGCCGCGTTTTTCCACGGTAATGACAAGGAAGCGCGCAGTTCGGGGCAGGGCGGTCTGCAACTGAAATACAGCGCTGAGACCGTCGAGTACGGCCTCTACGCCATCCAGTACCACGACAAGACGCCGAAGCTGTATCTGAAACCATCGACGGCGGCGCCGAACTTCAGCACCGGCCAGATCGGCGAGTACTACTGGGTTTACCCCGAAGATATTCGCGCGCTGGGCGCGAGTTTTTCCACCACCATGGACGAGTACAGCTTCGCCGGTGAAGCATCGATGCGCTGGAACATGCCGCTGGTTTCGAACGGTCAGACCGTGCTGCCCGGCGTTATTGCCGATAACGATGATGACGCGCTCTACGCAGTCGGTCG
>Ga0213828_1000734_pt1 | contig 30199 bp, 25 predicted proteins | sample MC6MC0897MG_FD_180664 | JGI IMG/M metagenome (GOLD analysis project Ga0213828, IMG submission 180664) | Enriched soil aggregate microbial communities from Iowa State University, Ames, United States - MC6-MC0897-MG | ecosystem: Environmental > Terrestrial > Soil > Unclassified | place: USA: Iowa... | reverse complement strand
TTCCAGGTTTGGGGCATCCTTTTCGGTTCGTCCGCAAACGGCACACCGGTGGTGTGTCCATCCTTGGGGCTTTATCTTCATCTGCTTATGAAACTCTTGCTTTCTTTTGATCTCTTTCGGATTGAACCGGCTTAAATTCCGAGTCAAAAGGAAAAAAATGATAAAATTCAATAAGGACATGAATATCGTGACTCTGGTCGCTATATTGCCGGTGATAAAGCCATACAAGAAATAGATTCCATTAAAGGTGGCCAGCCATTTGGCTTTTATAGGTATCACGAAAAACAAAAGGAATTCCAAATCCGGAAATGTGGCGGCAAAGGCAAAAAACAGGGAATAATTGAGATATTCCGTTGTCAGGTATACAGTCTTTCCCATGAAAATATACACGATCAGCGCCGCCGCCACATGACCGATGACTCCCATGAAGAAATAGACGTTAAAACGGAATGCCCCCCAGATTCTCTCAAGGTTCACTCCCAGCATGTAGTATAAATACATGCCGATCAAGCTAAAGAACGTGCCGCCTCCCGGCGGGTAAATCATAAACGTGACAACCCTCCACACCTGACCGCCAAGTATCTTTCCTGCGTCAAGAGACAGGTACTGCCAGTAGAATCCCGGTGCGAGCATCTCCATTAAGAGTCCCACACCATACATGCCAATGATATAGTACATCAGATTCGGAATCGCATACTTTCTGAATCTGTGTTCGAACTTATAAAAAAAATTCATGCTTTCCTCTTTTCTGCCCACGACTTTTGGGCATAAAGGTATACCACCAGGGTGTTTCCTCTTTTCTGCCATGTTAAAGCTAAAATAGATCCTTTTTAGAAAAAATCCACGCTACAATCAGCGTTAAAGCCAGTGTCAGACCTAAAACGATAATAAAGCCATGAGGATTATTCGCAAAAGGCATGCCTTGGGAATTAACATTCATTCCGTAAAAGCTTGCCACCATGGTCGGTATGGACATAACAATGGTGATGGTTGCCAGAAACTTCATTACAATATTCAGGTTATTGGATATGACGGAAGCAAAGGCATCCATGGTTCCGCTTAAAATCCCGCTGTAGATGTTTGCCATCTCGATCGCCTGCTTATTCTCTACGATGACATCCTCCAAAAGCTCCGTATCCTCAGGGTACTTCTTGATTTTTTCATTTCTCATCAGTTTTTCAAGTACCATCTCATTGGAGCGCAAGGATGTGGTAAAGTATACAAGGCTCTTTTCCAGCTGCAAAAGCTCAATAAGCTCCCGGTTCTTTGTGGATCTATGAAGCTTCTCTTCGACCTCACCGCTCTTTTTGTCAATAATTCTTAGATATTGCAGGTACAAAGATGCATTCTTATAAAGAATCTGCAGGATAAACCGGGTTTTCATATACGTGTGGAAATCCCTCACTCTGCCATCCATAAATGCATTGAGAACTGTAGTTTCCTCCAGACAGACCGTGATTATGGCATCATCAGTCGTTATGATCCCCATTGGTATGGTAACATACCAGTCCTTGCCGCCGCGTTCCTCAATGGTGGGAACATCTACCAGGATAAGTGTGTAATGATCCTCCGTCTGGATACGGGAACGTTCTTCCTCATCAAGAGGAGCCCTTAAATCATCGGGATCGATTTTACAGGTGTTAGCGATTTCCAGGATCTCTGTGGCAGTTGGATTGGTAAGGGCGATCCAGGAACCGGGAGAAAGCTCATCCTTTTGCTGAATCAGGCCGTCTTCTGTTTTATAAATCTGAATCATAGCATTTCTCTCTTTCGCTGAAAAATCTAAATAAAAACGTTGGCAGACTTTGACTTATACATTATAATTTCCCAGGCCATTTTTGTCAAATGAAAAGGAACCCCTTTTCGTTAACTTAAACAAATTTTACTAGAATTAACATTTTTTTAGCATGTTATGGCAATTGTATTATTTCTTATTTTATGTTAAACTGATGTTCGGTGAGTCAGCAACTTACTTTTACACAAAAGGAGGCAGGGGATACCCCGCACATATGATTACATATCACACATTAGGAATCGATATCGGTTCCACTACAGTTAAAATAGCTGTATTAAATAAAGACCATGAGATCTTATTCGCTGATTATGAGCGGCATTATGCAAACATACAGGAAACATTGGCAGGCCTTTTAAAGAAGGCCTTTGATAAGTTGGGCCCTATGGACTTACGTCCTGCCATCACAGGCTCCGGTGGATTAACTCTGTCCAGTCATTTAAAAATTCCCTTTGTCCAGGAGGTAGTGTCAGTTGCCACCTCTCTTAAGGATTATGCCCCGCAGACCGACGTGGCAATCGAACTTGGCGGAGAAGATGCAAAAATTATTTACTTCACCGGTGGCATTGACCAGCGTATGAACGGGATTTGTGCCGGTGGCACCGGGTCCTTTATTGATCAGATGGCAGCTCTTTTACAGACCGATGCCTCCGGTTTAAATGAATATGCGGCCAATTATAAGGCCATATACCCCATTGCCGCACGCTGCGGCGTATTTGCAAAAACGGACATTCAACCTCTCATCAATGAAGGTGCGACCAGGGAAGATCTTGCGGCTTCTATTTTTCAGGCAGTGGTTAATCAGACCATCAGCGGCCTGGCATGCGGAAAGCCGATCAGGGGCCATGTGGCATTCCTGGGCGGCCCTCTCCACTTCCTTCCGGAGCTTCAGAAGGCATTTGTCCGTACCCTCCATTTATCCGGGGATGAGATCATCGCTCCGGAGCATTCCCACTTATTTGCTGCCATCGGTGCAGCCATGAATGCAGAGGAAATGCAGGGAGGGGACATCTCTCTGGAGGAAATGATAAACCGCTTATCATCCGGCATCCGGATGGAGTTCGAAGTAAAGCGCATGGAGCCCCTGTTTTCGGATCAGGCTGATTTTGATGCATTTATAAACCGTCACAACAGCCACTGCGTAAAAAAGGGTGATTTATCCTCCTACCACGGAAAATGCTTTTTAGGGATCGACGCAGGCTCCACCACCACAAAGGTAGCCCTTGTAGGTGAAGACGGCACCCTGCTATATAAATTTTACAGCAACAACAACGGAAGTCCTCTTGCAACGGCGATCCGGGCCATGAGTGAAATCAAGGAACAGATGCCAAAGGACAGCCAGATCGTATGGTCCTGCTCCACAGGATACGGGGAAGCTCTTTTAAAATCAGCCTTCCTGCTTGATGAGGGCGAGGTGGAGACCATCTCCCACTACTATGCAGCAGCCTTTTTTGAACCAGAGGTGGACTGCATCCTGGACATCGGCGGTCAGGACATGAAATGCATCCGCATCAAAAATGGTACCGTGGACAGCGTTCAGCTGAACGAAGCCTGTTCCTCGGGCTGCGGCTCCTTTATCGAAACCTTTGCCAATTCCTTGAATTACCAGGTGGAGAATTTCGCACAGGAAGCCATATTTGCCAAGAATCCCACCGATTTAGGGACCAGATGCACGGTATTCATGAATTCCAACGTAAAGCAGGCCCAAAAGGAAGGGGCCGAGGTATCCGATATTTCTGCAGGGTTAGCTTATTCAGTCATTAAAAATGCCCTGTTTAAAGTAATTAAAATTACAAATGCTTCTGATCTGGGTCAGCATGTGGTAGTCCAGGGTGGTACTTTCTATAACAATGCCGTTTTAAGAAGCTTTGAAAAGATTTCAGGCTGCGAAGCCATCCGGCCTGATATTGCAGGCATTATGGGAGCTTTCGGCGCCGCTCTTATCGCAAGGGAACGCTATGAGGAATCCAAAACTACCTCTATGCTGAGCCTTGATAAGATTCTGGGGCTGCATTACGAAACCTCCATGGCCCGCTGCAAGGGCTGCACCAACAACTGTGTACTTACCGTTAACCGTTTTGACGGTGGCCGCCAGTTTATTACGGGAAACCGCTGTGAACGAGGCCTTGGCAAGGAAAAAGCAAAGAGAGAAATACCAAACCTCTTTGATTATAAAAACCGCCGTATGTTTGATTACGAGCCTTTAAGCCCGGATCTTGCGGAGCGTGGCACCATCGGCATTCCCAGAGTCTTAAACATGTATGAAAACTACCCCTTCTGGGCTGTTTTCTTTAAGGAACTGAAATTCCGGACCATGCTCTCCCCTCAGTCCACCAGAAAGATTTATGAGCTGGGCATTGAATCCATACCTAGCGAATCGGAATGCTATCCGGCAAAAATCGCTCACGGACACATTGAATGGCTGATTAAGCAGGGAATTAAAACCATTTTTTATCCTTGCATCCCCTATGAGCGGAATGAAACCCCTGAGGCAGGAAACCATTTTAACTGCCCCATTGTCACCTCCTACGCAGAAAACATTAAGAACAACGTGGAAGGTATCAGAACAGAAAATATCCGCTTTTTGAATCCATTCATGGCCTTTACCAACGAAGAAATCCTTATCGGACGCTTAACAGAGGTATTTGCAAAGGAATTCCAGATTCCGGCGTCTGAGGTTGCTGCAGCTGCCGGGAAGGGCTGGGCGGAGCTTATGGCTTCCAGGGCCGATATGGAGAAAAAGGGCGAGGAAACTTTAAAGTGGCTGGAGGAAAATGACCGCCATGGTATCGTGCTGGCGGGCCGCCCTTATCACGTGGATCCGGAAATCAACCACGGTATTCCGGAGCTTATTACCTCCTATGGATTTGCCGTGCTTACGGAGGATTCCATCTCCCATCTGGCTGAAATCGAACGCCCTCTGGTGGTTACTGACCAGTGGATGTACCACACCAGACTTTACCGGGCCGCAGCTCTCGTTAAAAAGGAGAGCCGCCTGGACTTGATCCAGCTGAATTCCTTTGGCTGCGGGCTGGATGCTGTTACTACGGACCAGGTTAATGACATCTTAACCGGCTCCGGCAAGATCTATACCGTTTTAAAGATCGATGAGGTCAATAACCTGGGAGCTGCCAGGATCCGTATCCGCTCTCTGATTGCGGCACTGCGGGTGCGTAATAAACGCCATTACGAGCAGAAGGTGGTTTCCAGCGCTTATCAAAGGATTATGTTTACCAAAGAGATGAAAAAGGATTACACCATCCTGTGCCCTCAGATGTCTCCCCTTCATTTTGATTTAATAGAACCAGCTATCCGTTCCTTTGGCTACCGGGTGGAGGTCCTTCAAAACGACAACCGCTCTGCTATTGATACCGGATTAAAATACGTTAACAACGATGCCTGCTACCCGTCTCTTATCGTGGTGGGCCAGATCATGGATGCACTGCTTTCCGGCAAATATGACTTAGACCGCACTGCGGTGTTCATGAGCCAGACCGGAGGTGGATGCCGGGCTTCCAATTATATCGGCTTCATCAGGCGCGCCCTGGAGAAAGCAGATATGGGCCATATACCGGTCATTTCCGTCAATGCAAACAACATGGAGACGAACCCGGGATTTACCATCACCCTGCCTATGCTGACAAAGGCTATGCAGGCAGTCGTATACGGCGACGTCTTTATGAGAGTTTTATATGCGACCCGCCCTTATGAGAAGATACCCGGCTCAGCCAATTCCCTTCATGAGAAATGGAAAGAAAAGTGCATCGAATCCCTGTCCAGGAAATCCCCGGACATGATGACCTTCTCCCGTAACATTAAGGGAATTATCAAGGATTTTGATAATCTTCCAAGAAATGCCGTTCAGAAGCCCAAGGTAGGAATCGTAGGAGAAATCCTTGTTAAGTTTTCTCCTTTGGCCAACAATCACATTGTAGAGCTTTTGGAATCAGAGGGCGCGGAAGCTGTTATGCCGGACCTGATGGACTTCCTTTTATACTGTTTCTACAACAATAACTTTAAGGCTCAGAATTTAGGCGGTAAGAAAACTACCGCAGCTTTATCCAATATGGGAATCTCCCTGTTGGAATATTTCCGCAGGACTGCAAAGAAGGAGCTGTTAAAGAGCAAACACTTCACAGCCCCGGCCCACATCGGAAATCTGGCGGATATGGCAAAGGAATTTGTATCCATCGGAAACCAGACCGGCGAAGGTTGGTTTTTAACTGGAGAGATGCTGGAGCTGATCCACAGCGGTACCAACAATATCGTGTGCACCCAGCCTTTTGGCTGCCTCCCCAATCACATCGTTGGAAAGGGCGTCATCAAGGAGCTGCGGAAAGCTTATCCTGATTCCAATATCATTGCCGTGGATTACGATCCCGGCGCAAGCGAAGTAAACCAGTTAAACCGAATCAAGCTGATGCTCTCCACTGCCCAGAAAAATATGCGCAGAGGGGAAAATCCATCAGAGACGATATAAAAAAGATACCGGGAAGAATCGAACGATCTTCCCGGTATCTTTTTTATTGTAAAAATCCTGGAAACGGTCTGGCACAGGAAAATATCCAGGGCAGGCTTCTACGATAACACATGGCAACATAAACAAAAAGCTTCCGTATAAATTATACATTTTATACTAATTGTCAAGTCTCTGCACTAAGTAGAGTGAAGCAAATTGTTCTTTATTTTGCCCGATAATGTTGCTATACTACATGACATAAGCAGTATATGGTGATATTTACGGTTAATTTATGAAATTATCCAGATTAATCGGTCGTTTTGCACGGTACTTGGAGGAAGGAAACATGATTGGAAAAGGGGGATGCAGGTGTTTACAAGCAGGGAAATTCAAGTTGCAGGCAAAATACTGTCCGCCAAGGGCAGCATTCGAATCAAGGATTTGGCTGACGAGTTCCAGGTAAGCTCCCGGACCGTACAATACGATTTGGAAAATATAAAGTTCTTTTTTAAGAAACAAGGCATCGAATATTGTTCAAGCCCCGGCAAAGGCATTTGGGTGAATTGTATGAAACAACAGAGAGAACATGCCCTTGCCGAGCTTTCACAGCAGCAGAAAATAAACATCCATCTTAGCCAGGAAACCCGGGTCAGGCATATTTTGCTGCAGCTTCTGTTCCGCGAAGGTTATATTACAGCAGGCGGACTTGCAGAAGAGCTTAATGTAAGCCGCGGCACAATCTTAAGCGACATGGACTATGTGAATGTTTTTCTTGAGGGCAGCGGACTGTTTTTTAAAAGGCAGGTGCGTCTTGGCTACCGCTTAGACGGCTCGGAAATCGCTCTGCGTTCTCTGGCTGAGAAGCTTTTGCGCGACAGTATGTCAGTTTATGATATCTACAAAATGATTGACAGGATAAAAGACGGTATCTCAAAGGAAACGCCACCCTTACAATTAAGCGGAGTCTCTGCCGGAGATTATAAAGTGGTTGAGGAAGTGATGATCCGTGCATACCGCGACCACGGCTCGGTGCTTTTGGAGGAAAATATCGTGATCATGGCAACCCGCCTGCTGGTCAGCCTGTCCAGAGTTCGCATAAAGAAATACATTGGGGATTCCATGCAGGAGGCGTTAACGGATGAAAGCGGACTTTCTCTTTATTGGTGCGAGGTTTATGAAAAAAACAATCTTCCCACATTGCAGGATGAATTCGATTATGTACAGGGACGTTACCAGAAGACGCAAATGCAGGTAGATATTGCCGGGTTAAGCGTGGACCTGATACAGAAGGTCAGCATTATGGAGAACTTTCCGTATTATGAAGACAATACGCTGTATTCAAGACTTTTAAACCATCTGCGCCATGACCTTTCCCTTATGTTTTCAACCGAAAAAAATGATACCGACCGAAACCCCTTTCATGACCTTATTATCAAAAATCACTACCATCTCTATAAGAGCATAAGGACCGTATGCAGGCATCACATTGATGATGCGTACCTGTTTCCCAATGAATCTTTTATATCCTATCTTGCGCTGCATTTTCTGGTGGCACAGAAGAATTTAGGGGTCGGGCGGAAAATGAGGGTCATATTCGTATGTGCTACGGGACGGGGAGCGGCAAAGCTTATAGAGAGAATGCTGGAAGCCGAGATCCGGCGCCTGGAAGTCGTAAAGCACTGCTCTCTTTCAGAGGTAACCGAAGTGGTGGAGCACTCGAAGCCTGACTTTATCATAAGCATATTTCCCATTGAAGCAACGGTACCTGTGGTAGTTGTGGAGCCCCTTCCTACAAAGGCGGATATTGAGTCCATCCGTAAGCTTATTGACGACCGGACGGAAGATAACGAGATTCTCAACAGCAACCAGCCCGTTACCCTGAGCATGGACAGCAACAAGCAGGAGGAGGTTTCCCAGGAAGTCATTCTGGTAGGTTTAAAAATATATGCTGTACTTCAGGAACATCCCGTTTACGCAGTAAAGCAAGGTCTGGAACTCGCTTTTCTTGCACATGTCATGCTGCTTGCCAACCGCTATGTATTCGACAAGCAGTTTACTGCCAAATCCAAAGAGGAACGGCCTTTGGACTGCCTCATAAAAAGCAGGCTGTCTGAAGTTGGCATTTTCTTAACCCTTGATGAAATTCAGGCGCTCACTTATTACTTTAAGGAACAAGGAGAGATCATATGACAAATACCATGATTATCAAACATGCAGAGGTAATCGATCCTTCAGCTGGCAAAACCCAAAAGAGGGATTTATGCATCTTAGACGGACGCTTTGCAGGGATGCCGGACAGGATCGGGGATATTCCGGTATTTGATGCCGCCGGCTGCTATGCTGCGCCGGGTTTTGTAGACAGCCACGTACATATTTTTGAAAACCATGCCCCTATTTCCATTCCTGCGGATCAAATCGGCATACGTCAAGGCGTACACACGGTCGTTGACGCTGGAAGCACCGGCGTAAGGGATTTCGACTTTTTTGAAAAGGAAATCATAAACAGAAACAGCACTGATATCCGATTCTTTTTAAACATCGCCCGCAGCGGCCTTTGCGGCGGATTAAGCGAGCTTGCTGACATGGATGATTTAATGACACCGGAGGAGCTTTCGCGCTTTCAGAAACAGCATGGAAGCCACATTGTAGGTCTTAAGGTCCGGATGAGCGGTTCCGTGGTAAAGGAAAATGGAATCCATCCCCTCGTCTATGCCCGTGAGCTTTCCGACAAATCGGGACTTCCGCTTATGATACATATAGGAAACCAGCCGCCAAAGCTTCATGAAGTTCTTGATTTGCTCCGCCGGGGAGACATCGTAACCCACTGCTTCCATGGTAAGGCAGGCGGCGTACCGGATTACCCCAGAGAATTTGTTTCAGCCGCAAGCAGGGGAGTAAGGTTTGACGTAGGACACGGCTCAGCAAGCTTCTCTTCCGATACGGTTCCACGGGTCATGGGCATTTATCCGGTTGATTTTACAATATCCACAGATTTATACAGCAGAAATTTTGAAAGCCCGGTTGGCAGTCTTATGGACACAATGACAAAATTCCTGCCCTATGGCTTTACCGTAGAGGATCTGGTTCGCCGGGTAACAGATTTGCCCCGCAAATTCTTAGGGCTCTCTCCCGCCGCCATCAAGCTGGGAGAACCTGCAGACCTAACAATTTTTAGAATAAATCAGGGGGCAAAGGAACTCGTGGACTCCGAAGGCAAGACTATAAGCGTAACCCGGTATTTTGAGCCGGTTGCCACAATTATGAAGGGAAAGAAGGTGTGGGGCAATGAGTTCTGATTTTAAAATGGATGATGACATCCGTCAAATCATACAGGCTTGCAAAAAACCCGAAAAAGCTCAGGCGGTCATTGAATGGCTGGCAGAGAGATGCCGGACGGACGGTATTCCATTTGAAGATTACAGGTGGAAGTCACTGGTAAACCATGTATGTGCAATGATTGACCGCAGCTTAACGGGCGAGATTCTCGACATCGACCCCGAGTTGTTTCGGGATGTATCTGCCGATTCCATCATGCTGTCTAAGAATATTGTGGATGTTGTCGGTGGAATTGCGGACGAGGAAAAATACCTGCTGTCCATCCATTTTGAAGGAGTCAAAGAAAGCATATAGCATAAAAAGGAGGTAAAGGATTATGGAACAAATTGTAGTAGTTATCGGAGACCGCTTGGGCAAGGGTCAGAACGTGGCAAAGGGAGTTGAATCGGCGGGTGGCCGCGCAGTGGTTGTTCCCGGTGTTGGCGCTGACATGAGGCTAGGCGATGTAATGAAAAAGGAAAACGCGGATATCGGCATATCCTTCTGCGGAAGCGGAGGCGCCGGAGCGATCACAGCCCAATCCAAATACGGATATCCGGCGGAGCACGGAATGCGTTCGGTTGACGAGGGCATAACGGCCCTTCGGAACGGAAAGCGTGTTTTAGGCTTTGGGTTCATGGACATCGAAGAACTGGGACGCAGGCTGACAGAAGAAATGACAAAAATAAAGGGGTAGATCATTGTGACAAAGCCAATAACCGAAGAAAGGGAAATGACTCTGCAAATCGAAGGCAGAGGCCAGACAAAGGAGCAAGCCTTAAACGCAGCGTTTTCTAATTTAAAAAATGAGGTTGGCGGCACTCCGCTGCGCATAGAACCGCTTGATGCAGAGGTTTTAGAGGCCGATGAAATACAGTATACAGAGCGTTTTCTGTTCCTGTTTTTTAGGAGAACACGCTTTGAATACTTTCTACGGCTGCGTGTACGGGTACGGGTGGTATGTATAAAAATGGAAAGCATACCCTTTAAGCAAAAAACAAACAAATCAATTTTCCGGTAAGATCTTTAAAGTCAGGAGGAATGTTATGTTAATGATAATACTTTTCAAATCACTTATCATCGGTGGTTTGGCTGGAATCGGTATAGGTGCTGGTGCCGCACGTATGTTCCATGCGCCGTCCGTGCAGGGTATGGGAGCGTTCCGTACTCTGGGAGAGCTAAATGCCTGCGAAGGCGACCCTATCTCCCACTTTTCGTTTGGTTTGGGATTTTTCTTCAATTCATGGGCATCCGTCGTGGGCGCAGGTGCCCTTACCCAGGACATTGATCACCGCATTATACCGAACTGGGCAGCTGCAGCCCTGATGATAAAAAACAAAAATGTGGAGGAAACCCTTCACGACCCTCGTAAGATGGCACTGGCAGGCGGAGTCATCGGCGCAGTGATCGTTGCATTTCTAAATACCACAGCCGTTGCGGTTCCAGCCTCAGTTCAGACCATCGCAATTGCGGTTTTAGTTCCTGCTGCCAACCTGCTTATAAACCCTGTCATGCCGGTAATTTTCTGGCTGGCTGCTTTGGATGCGGGCAGGCGTTCCGGTATCTGGGGTACTGTCCTTGGCGGACTTGCACAGGTCATCATGGGCAACGCAGTTCCGGGTGTAGTACTTGGTATTCTTATAGGCAAGGGAGTTGATGACAGCGGCTGGAACAAGGTGACAAAGGCTTTGCTTGCAGCAGTCTTCATTCTGTTTGCACTTAGCGCATTCTTCCGTGGCGTGGATTTAAAGCTCATTACACAGATGAATCTTGAAGTTCCCGGCTGGCTGACAAACTTACACGGCGTATTTGGAATGACGAAATAGGGAGGGAGTATTTAAATGTCTGAAACAAACAAGAAAGCAGATGGAAAAAAAGGACTTTTTGGATTTGAAAACTTCTGGTATGCTGACTGGTCATTTCCGATCTTTGTAGGTTTTCTTGCAGCAGCTATCTTTGCCGGAACACATATGTATGTGACCTATGGAGTAGGCGCATTTAACGATGTATCAGTTGTTGCTATGCTGAAAGCAGGACTGGAGGACAGCACTGCCCTGGGCGCGGCTGCGGCTTTTGGAGCAAGCTTTTTATTCGCTCGGGTGCTGGAAGGTTCGCTGGTTGGCATCCTTGATATCGGCGGAGCTTTGCAGACCGGTATTGGTATCGGTGTTCCGGCCATTATGCTGGCATCGGGCATAACTGCTCCGTTAAACAACTTCCCACTCTCACTGATCATCGGCGGGATTTTGGGTGTTATTGTGGGCACAGTAGTCGTACTTATAAAAAAACTTACGGTTGGCCGGGCAAATTCTACCTTTGGCGCAGATGTAATGATGGGCGCCGGTAATGCATCGGGACGTTTCCTTGGACCTTTGCTTGTTATCTCTGCATGCAGTGCATCAGTCCCCATCGGCATCGGTTCCATCATAGGCGCCGGAGTTCTTTACGCCCTTAAAAAACCTATCGCCGGCGGCGCAATTATCGGTGCTATGATTATGGGTATCTTCTTCCCGCTGCCACCGGCTTAAAGAAGAAAAGGAGCGATGATATGAACATATACTTAAAGTCCGGGCTTCGGGAGGTTATAAATGCCAACGGTAAGATGACCATACTCGGCGCCAGTGCAGTTAGCGAGTCCGTTGTAAAGAGCGTGGGGAGCGCGCTCCGTAATTTTGTTGTTATTGAAGAACTAATGGATCACGCCGGTAGAGTTATCGCTCAGAAAACCGGGGCTGAAGACGGCTGTCCCACCTGCGGGGCAGCCAGCGGCCTGGTAATTGCCACAGCAGCCTGCATTGCAGGCTGCAATCTGGGGCTTATCGAGCGTATTCCTGACACCGGGGGCCTTAAAAATGAGATTATACTCCAAAAGGGCCAGTCCATTAATTTTGGAGGCAGCATAACTCAGATGCTGCGTTTGGGCGGTGGAGTTCCGGTGGAAGCCGGCTTTTCAAATAAGGTGGAACGTGACAACATAGAATCAGCGATCAACGAAAAAACCGCAGCTTTACTCTATGTAAAAAGCCATCATGCGGTGCAAAAGGGCATGCAGAGCATCGAATCTATGCTGGAGCTTGCAAAAAATTATCACCTGCCGCTTATCATCGATGCTGCTGCGGAAGAAGATCTATGCAAATATGTTTCCATGGGCGCCGATTTGGTATTATACAGCGGAGGAAAGGCTTTATCCGGACCGACATCCGGTCTGATTGCCGGCAAATCCTCTTATATTGCAGCATGTAAAATGCAGTACAAAGGTGTTGGCCGTGCAATGAAGGTTTCAAAAGAAGCTATGATGGGCCTCGTTACAGCCCTTGAAATGTATGACCCTGCCCAGGGAAATCCAGAGGGCCAGAAAAAGCGCATGCAGCGTATGTGTGATGAGCTTGCACAGGTAAAAGGACTTAAGTGCCGGGTAGCGCAGGATGAAGCTGGACGGGAAATTTACCGCGCTGAAATCCATGTGGGTTCCGAAACAGGCATGAATGCCGCGAAGCTTAATGAACTGTTAAAACAAGGAGACCCTGCGATTTATGTGCGCGACTACTATGTAAATCAGGACATTCTGTCCATTGACCCTCGTCCGCTGTTTGACGGACAGGAGGAAATTATTATTGACCGCATAAAGAGCTGTCTTTTGGAGGGGTAACGTATGTCAATAAATATATATTTTAACGTTTTAGCAAAAGATTTGGAGAACGCCGTTGAAATCAGCTGTTTTGCTCCGGAACGCACGTTGGTTGGAGTGATGGTTAAAAACTTTGCCACTGACGACGAAGCCGTTGCCAGAGTAGAAGAATTTAAGGCAAAGGGCGTGCGTGCTTCGGTTGGCTTAGGCGGGGGCGATCCCGCTATGTGGAAGCGTGTTGCAGATGTATCGGTCCGCACATGTCCGTTCCATATCAATCAGGTCTATCCTGCCGCAGGCTACACAATGGGACGCCTTAAGGAGATTCATAAAAGTGAGTTCATAGTAAACTCATTGATTGAACCTGCCGGCGAGCCTGGAATTGTATACATGGCTACCGGAGCCATAAGCTCCCGGAAAAAAGAGCCTGTAAGCGCTGAGCTTGCCGCTAAGCTTATGGCTGATATCGGCTTGCAATCGGTTAAATTCTATCCCATCGGCGGTTTAAAACGTCTTGATGAGCTGAAAGCCATGGTACGTGCCGCGGTAAACGAGGGCATAACCATATTCGAGCCAACGGGCGGAATCGATATGGAAAATGTGCACGAAATTGTACGTGCCTGCATCGATGGCGGCGCTACGACCATTATTCCCCACCTCTATACATCACTGGTTGATCCGGAAACCGGAAGAACAAATCCCAATTGTCTGGAACGGCTGGCGAAAATGAGATGGTGAGCAGTACCGCGAAAAAAACCGAGGAGGTCTAGTCAATATGAAAACCATCGTCTACACGATCAAGGATGAATTAGGCATACATGCCCGGCCGGCAGGGTTACTTACAAAGCTGGCTAAGAATTTTAAAAGCAAAGCCATGATTGGAAAACCCGAAAAAATGGTAGAGGCTTCAAACATTATCGGCATTATGAGCCTGGGTATCAGGCAGGGAGAAGAAATCACCGTCACATTTGAGGGAGAGGACGAGGCGGAAGCTGCAGCCACCATGGAAAGGTTCTTATCGGATAATCTTTAAAATAGAGGTGTGAAGGATTACCTCCCATGAATCGATGATTGAAAATGATAAGGACAGGCTCGTAAAATATCTATCGGATAAAAAACTATCTGAAAGAAAAATACGAGCCTGCCCTTTTGCCGAAAATGCGTGAATGTAATTCTAAGGTATCCGGAAATTCAAAAGTTTTTCCCCTGCTTTCATTATATGGCGAGAATGGAATCCACGCACTGGTTCTTCACAGCATTTTTCAGTTCAAAGCAATAATCATGCAGATCGGCCTTTAGATAATCACCCAATTCTTCCAGTCCTTCATACCCGGACTGAATCAGTTCATCAACTAGTCCTTTCATCTCCTGCTCCAAGGAATCCGCATTGTTTTGGTTTACATAATCTGTCAACCATTCCAGTTCCCCTGGGGTATATCCCTCTGTATTGACCCTCTTACCAGCCATCCGGCAGCCCAGAATATTCCGCAGTACAATGCCTGCAAGGTTGATGATCAGATCCCCATGGTCCGGGGAATAGGCTCTCAGTACGTGGAAAACATATTCATCCGGTAATTTTCCAAGGAAAACCTGTTCCAGGCTGACACATTTCACAAAAGCGCTTATGGCATCAATTCCCTGCAAAGGATACACTGGATACAAAACCGGATAATCCAGCGTGAGAAGGTGATTCTGAGGCTGGAAACGGGGATCATAATACAAAAAGAAAGAGGGGATTCCTTTGACAAACGTATCGTAATAACACCTGTTTTCATAATACTTAAAATCCGGTATTACTTTGTTATACAGAATCTGGGTTTCCTTCACGTTCCTTAGCACCGTCTCATATCCCAGGCTATAGACCCTTTTTGCCACCGGCTTCCCATCTATAGAAAGAAGCTCCTGCCCTTTTTTTGCATCTTCTTCATACTCATGGATACAGTACAGAACCGCTTCCATGAGCTGCCTCGCTTTTTCATAGGTAATGGAGGTACTTTCCTTACCCGTATATTTATCTGCCAATTCCGCTACGATTGGCATTAACTCTTCTGTCTCAAAACTCATCGTCTTCTTCCTCATACAGATCTGATCCAGAGCGGATACGTCTGGCAAAAGCTTCCAAACCAGTGTCCTCCAGATGATCAAGAGAACCCTGGCACGGTCCGTCAAATTGATTCTTCATGAATTCAATCAGTTCATCATCAGTAATTTCATCCAATGATTCATTTTTATAAAGGTAGAACATATCCTGAAGTCTTCCCAGGGAATCCACGTAATTATCCTGATAAATATACGGGGAATCACAAAATGCAAAAATCAGTTTCGGAAGGATACCCTCCCCGAACTCCACCCGTTCCTGTTCCTTTAATGCATCTTTCCTCTCCCCGATCAGCAGAGAAGCCTCATCATCCGTTAAAACCAAGCCAAACTTTTTTGTATAATCATTGGCCTCTTTTACCCTGGCAATCTGAAAACCGTCGTTTGCAGTCTGTAGCCACTTCCCATCATCCATAATAAACCTCCAATCTTCTGATAAATACAAAGTCTACTCCAGACAGAACAGAATTACAAGACTTGAAAAAAAGTCAATTTTGTGGTATGATTATTGCATGAGAGATAGGAATTCCTGTCTCTCTTTTTTTATTTTTCTGCTCTTTTTGGCCCTCTATTTCCAGCCTCAGGAATAGCTTCCAGAATATGGTGAGATTACAGTTTTCTTAAATTCTCCGGCTTTTCTTACGCATTCTTACGCCTTTTTTACATCGCTTGACCTTAGACCTACTCCATGGTTTAAAGTCATTCCATCAGCAAGACCTGCTGACAAAGTTAACAAAAAGGGTTCTTATTGAAAGGAGAACAAACATGAGAAAACAGAAACTTAGATGGCTTATTCCCTGCGCTGCAGCGATTTTTACCATAGGTGCATCCATGACCTCCTTCGCCGCACAGGGTTGGGCACAGGAAAATGACACTTGGGTATACTACGACTCCAATGGAGACGTAACTACCGAATCCTGGCGCAAATCCGGAGATAACTGGTTCTATCTTAACGAAGACGGGGAGATGACTACCAGCAGCTTAATCGAATCCGATGACAATTACTATTATGTAAATTCATCAGGCGCTATGGTTACAAATGAATGGCGTGAGATTACTGCCGACCAGGATGAAGAAGATGCTCCTGATACTTACTGGTACTACTTTGGAAGCAACGGAAAAGCCTATAAAGCTCCTACTTCTAATAAGACTTCCTTTAAATCCATAAAGGTTGCCGACGGACAATTCCATGACTATGCCTTTGATTCCGAAGGAAGGATGCTGTTTGGCTGGGTTAATGAAGAATCCACACGCCAGACCGGAGACGACGCTTGGAAAGATGGAATGTATTACTTAGGAGATTCCTCTGACGGAGCTCAGGCTGTCGGCTGGAAATCCATCGAAGTTGAGGATTCTGAAAATGAAAAAGATAACTTTAACGGAGCTTACTGGTTCTATTTCGGTACCAACGGCAAGAAATTAAAGGATACTACCAAGACCATCAACGGTTTAAAATACCTCTTCAATGAAAACGGAGCCGCTGAATCCGAATGGTATGAATCAGGCACCCCGTCAACAGCAAGCTCTGCGAACCAGTATTACAATCTCCCAGAACAGTGCTGGCTTGCAAAGGGCTGGTTCAAGACCGTTCCAAGTGAAGAGGTTGATGCGGAAGCTTATGATGATGGTACCGAATACTGGTTCTACGCTTCCACCAACGGACAGCTGACAACAAACCAGATTAAGTCCATTAATGGTTTAAGCTACGCATTTAACGAAAAGGGCGAAATGCTTCAGGGTCTCTATAAGCTGACCTTTGAATCAGGTAGAACCATCGCATCCTACAGCGAGATTGAAACAGAAAGCGATTTCCCTGCAGCTGATGATACCGCAGAGGTTTACTACTTCGGTACATCTCCTAAGGAAGGCGCTATGACAACCGGCAAGACAACCATTGACATTGATGGCGAGAAATACACCTATAACTTCCGTAAGGCTGGAAGCAACAAGGGAGCCGGCTACAATTCTATCACCGATGACAGCATCTACGTACAGGGAAGACTGATCAAAGCTGACAAAGATGAAAAATATAAAGTAGTAGAATACAATGATAAAGAGTACTTAGTCGGTACAAGCGGAAAGCTTGCAAAGAGCAAGAATAACGTTCAGGATGGCGACGGTAAATACTACAAGACCAACAGCGACGGAACCATCAAGGAATCCAGCTACGATAAGATTAAATAATTTCAAATAATGAAGCGGCAGCATTGGAATTTCCATGCTGCCGCCCTTTATTTCCTTATGAACCTGCATACACCTTTGCCCCTTCATAGATCACTTCTGAATCCACATGGTCAATGATTTTCTGCCCCTCTGTCAGCCCTTCTTTTATGATAGCCTGGGATGCTGTCCTGTATTCTACCTCCACGGGCTGTTTTTCTGCCTTTCCATTATTGATCACATAGATATACGTTTGGTCATTCAGTTCAAAAACAGCACTTGAAGGGATCACCAGCTTATGTTCTCCCTGATACAGGGTAAAAAGGATGTTGGCCCCGTATCCTTCCTTTCCTTCCAGAGTTTGGTCCTCATCCATATCGATCTTCACATGCACCCTATATTCATCCATTCCAAGGGCTGAGGTCCCTTTGGCCGCATAGTCATAGACCTGGTTTATGGTTCCAGTGTACATTTGGTCCTGATTCCTAAGCTGCAGGACCACCGTCACCTTATCTCCCGGAGAAAGATAGGGCGCAATGCTTGTAAGCACGTCAGACTCTGCCTGGATCTTTCCCCGTCCGCTGATCGTCACGGCAGTTTCCCCTGCCTGTATGTAAGACATATCCTTGACCGGAAGGGATGTGATGACTCCATCTCTGTCTGCAGCTACCACACATTTTTTTAACCTGTCTTCCAATTGTTCCATCGTCGTTTCCTGGGATTTGATCTGGGCTCTTAGCTGTTCCTCCACGCTATTATAAAACCTTCCGTTAATGGTTGTTTCATCAATACCTCCCGCCTTCAAGCTCTCTAAAAACCGGCGGCTCTCCTCATATCGGCTCTTTGCCTGCTCCCATGCCAGGGATGCGTTTTCATAAGAAGCCCTGTCTTTCTCCCATTCGATTCTGGAAATGCTGCCGGCAGAATACAGGGACTGGGAAGCGTCATTAAGAGTCTTTGCAGCCTGATAATCCGCCTCCTTTGCCAACACTTCCGATCTTATGGAATCCAGATATTCCTGAGGCGAAGACGTCATCACCTGCCCGATCCGGCTCTCTTCCAACTTGGCATGATACCCTGCCAGAGCACTTTCACAAAGGGACTTTTCGTGCAACAGATCCCTGTCATCAATAGTAAACAGGATATCTCCAGCCTTTACTCCATCATTCTCCTTAACCATGACCTCTTTTACCGGACCTGATACCTCTGAAACCAGGCGGTACTCCCCTCCGGCCGTAAGGATCCCTTCCTCCGTATAGCGGTCTTCTACCGTTTCATAAGAAGCTGCTACCGTTTGCACCGGGGTCCCTTTGGAACTTTTAACTACATTACTCCCTATGACCAGTGCAAGGATAATTCCTGCAGCCAGAAAGCATATTTTCTTTTTTCTGCCATCCATTCGGATCTTCATAAGCTTACTCCCTTTCCTTTAAAATATCCGTGAGTCTTATCCTTCTTACAAACCGTGTCTGGGCCAGCAAAGAAGCCCCTGCCATTGCAAGACAGGTAAGAAATGCTATCCCATAGCAGGATGGCCGTATAGCCAGTTCAATGGTATAGGAATCCGATATGACCAGATGCTCCATGAGGTATTTTACCCCAAGGCTCCCAAACACTCCTAAGGCAATTCCCAGAATGAAGTAGACCACCTGTTCAAACAGGAGAATTCTTCCGATCTCCTTATCCGTTCCACCCATGATGATAAACGTTCCAAGCTCCGAGATCCGCTCCCTGATATTGATCATGGAAATATTATAAATAAGAATCCCTCCCGCCGCCACAGCCATAAAGGAAAACATCTGAATCATTGCCATCATGCTGCCCATCATGTCCCGGTAGCTTTGGGTGATGCGCCCGGTATCCACCAGCCAAGTCACCCGGCTGGTTTTTAAAAGCTCTTCCCGGACGTCCTTAAGCTTGCCACTTTCCACCTTTAAAAGTATGGTTCCAGCCAATGGAACAGAATTAAAAAAACGAGAAAAACCCTTTGCCGATATATAACAGCCGCCTCCAAGACTCTCCTTTATGACAGCTTTAACCGGAACCTTTACCGCCTCCGCAGTCAGGCCGGGAACGGATACTTCCATAACATCCCCTTCCTTCAGATGGAGTTTTTCTGCGATCCGGCTGTTTATGATAATTCCATCCTCCGGCGGATCATAAAATCGGCCATAGAGATCCATAATCCTCCACATGCTGGATTCTCGGTTCAGTCCGTAAATCAAGGCAAATTCCGATAAGTTTTCGTGCTTTAATTCCACTGCCTTCTGGATGACCGCTTCGCTTTTCTCCACTCCTCTGATTTCTTCCCCTGCCAATTTCCCGCGGATGCTAGACACATAGCGGTCCAGGGAAATTTGTATATCATAGGTCTGCACCTTGCTGAACTGGTCAAAAAACATCTGATCCGCTACCCCTTTAAAGGAAAAAAGCACGGAAGACATGGAAAAAGGAAATGCAATGGCTAAAATAATTAAAAAGCCGCGAAAAGGGTTCCTCACCACGGAGCGCAGGCCCATTTTTTCCATAGCACCAAGCCTGGAAGCCAAGAAACCGGGTAACCTTAAATTCCCTGCAGAAGCAGGAGTTTTTGCCCTCATGGCCTGAGCCGGAGTGATCTTTAAGATTCCCCTGACCCCTAAATAAACCGCCAGGAGCCCGGTTCCCACTGCGATCCCCATGCCGCTTATTCTAGTACTCATATAGCTGTGATAAACCGTGTCCGGCAGATTAAAAAAGTCCACATACATCAGAAACATATAACGTCCAAAAGGAACCGCCAGAACACTTCCGGCCAGGGCACCTAGAACACCCACCTCAACACCCTGATAAAGGTATGCCAAAATCAATTCCCTGTCTCTCATTCCAAAGGATTTCATGGTGCCTATTAGACTTTGATCCCTGTCTATCATCTTTTTTAATACAACATATAGCATAAACACAGAAATCGACATAAACAGGAAGGGAAGCACCGTCCCCATGGAATACAGTTCATTGATCTCTCCCTTTACCATATTATAACTGGCCTGTTTTTCCTTGGAAGTGAGAGAAATCAGACCATATCCGGTAAGACGATCCATCAGCTGATATCGCACGTCTTCATAGGTATAACCTTTCGACAGCCGAAATCCAAGCTCATTCATGGAATCTTTTTTCCCCGTTAATTCTTCCATCCGGTTTTTTTCTATACAGGCAATATCATAAATCTCCCCATCGGGGATCATGGCACCTCCGGGAGGAATGGCATATATATATTCCGGCCCGTAACAGGTTCCGGCCAGCTCGAATCTCACGCTTTTACCATCAATCATAAGGGTGAGAGGTGTTCCGTTTTCGTATCCATATATTCCGGCCATCCGGTTCCCCAGATAAATGCTGTCTCTTCTCGTCCCCGTCCCGTTTAACATCAGCCGGTTTAAAGAATCCGAGGAATCATAAGACAGCAGATGCACCGTTACGATTTCCGTCTGGGAAGGGGCAAACAGCCTTACATCAACGGCCATTTTCCCGGAGACCTCTTCAATTCCCGGAATCTCCTTTAACCGTTCCAGTTCTACTTCAGAGATTCCTGAGACCTGGGCGAATACGTCTGCTATGGCACTGCTGTCATAGTAACGCTGTACCTGGTCTCCTAAGTTTCTCAATGTGTCCATCATGGCCACATAAACAAAGATACCGATGGCAATGATGAAAACCGCCCCCATAAAAGACCCTGGATTTTGCCTGGCGCACCGGACTACATTCTTGCGGAAGCTTTTCACTACCAGACCACCTCCTCCGGCTTTAAGGGTCTTTCATTTACACGAATCCTTTCCAGACATCCATCCTTAAAATAAAAAACCCGGTCAGCAATCCCCGCAATATTTTCATTATGGGTGATCAGAAGAACCGTCTTTTCATACTGTCTGTTAAACTCTGACAGCAGCTTTAATATCTGGCTTCCTGTGCTGCTGTCCAATGCCCCCGTAGGCTCATCACAGAGAAGGATATCTGGATTCTTGCACAAGGCCCTGGCAATGGCAACCCTCTGCTGCTGCCCTCCTGACAGCCTGCTTGGAAAATGATTTGCCCGGTCTAAAAGTCCCACCTGCCCAAGCAGAGTTTCCGGATCCAGAGGATCCTTAGAAAGTTCTGCCGCCAGCTCCACATTCTCCAGGGCTGTCAGTCCCGGCATCAAATTATAAAACTGAAAGATAAACCCGGCATGGGCCCGGCGATAGGCCGTAAGGCTCTTTAAATCTCCCCAGGAGAGTGGCGTACCATCGTAATAAACAGCTCCGCTGGTAACCGTTTCTATCCCTCCTAATATATTTAAAAGGGTGCTTTTCCCAGACCCGCTCGGCCCCAGAATCACGATAAATTCCCCACGGAGAATCTCAAACGACACATGCTTTAATGCCTGGACCTTGACCTCACCTGCATCATAATCCTTGCAGATCTTTTCCGCCCTTATCAAAGCTTCCATAGATCCCTCCCTCCTTTCTCTTTCCCAATCATACACCCTTGCCATTATCAATGCAATCATCTGTTTATATCACAACATGATTGTTTTTATCAACAGACATGATCGATATGTCCAGAAAAAAATGAAATCAAAAAAGAGCGCCGGAATCCAAGCATCCAGCACTCTTTTTTATTCTTCTTCCTTCAAGCCTATATTACCGATTCATTCCCCAATACACCTTTTCTGCTGTAACAGGCAATTCTCTTACTCTCACTCCTACTGCATTGGCTACTGCATCTGCTATGGCAGGAGATGGTGTATTGATCACGATCTCACCAATGGACTTTGCCCCAAAAGGCCCGGTAGGCTCATAACTGCTTTCAAATTCCACCCGGATATTACCCACATCCTGCCTGGTTGGAAGCTTGTACTGCATTAAGGAATTCTGCAGCATCTGCCCCTTGGAGGAATAGGTAATCTCTTCATACATAGCCATACCAATACCCTGAGCGATTCCGCCCTCAGTCTGGATCCTGGCCAGATTGGGATTAATGGTTGTTCCGCAGTCCACAACCGCCACATAATCCAAAAGCTCTACCTCACCGGTCTCCTTATCCACTTCAACTTCAGCCATTCCCACCATAAAAGGTGGAGGAGATACCGGAGAAGTATGGCAGGCGCCGGCAGTGAGCATGTCTTCATTAAAGCACATAACTTTATTTCCTATATCTTTTAAGGATATTTCAAGCTCTCCCGATGGCTGGTAGACCCGCTTTCCGTCAAATTCCAGGGAATCCTCCGGACAGTTAAGATACTGGGCACCTTTTTTTAAGATCTTTTCCCGCATTTCTTCACTGGCCTTCACCACAGCCATTCCAGTTAAGTACATGGTACTGGAAGCATAGGAACCGGAATCATAAGGGGATACATCCGTATCCGTTCCATGAACCACGATCTCATCTAAATCACATTCCAGGCAATCAGCCGCAACCTGGGCCAGGGTCGTATCACAGCCCGTTCCCATGTCGGAAGCGCCGATCATAAGTGTGTAAAAACCGTCATCATTCAGACGCAGCTCCACGGAAGCCACATCCAGGCCGGAAATGCCGGAACCCTGCATAGACATAGCTACACCTACGCCTCGCACCTTTCCATTTCCCATGTCAACTCTGGGATATTTCTCATCCCAGCGGATCATCTCCTTGGCGCGGGCCATACACCGGTCCAGGGCACAGCTATTTAGAGTTTCCCCATAATAGGCAGGCATGATGTCGCCTTCCTTTACCATGTTTAATTCCCTTAATTTTACAGAATCCATTCCGATCTTTTCCGCCAGCTCATTTACCGCAGATTCCACCGCAAAGATTCCCTGGGTGGCCCCGTATCCCCTGTAAGCCCCTGAAGACATGCAGTTTGTATAAACTACATCATATGCAAAACGGAAAGCTTTGGCTGTCCGGTAAAGTGGTATAGTTTTATGACCGGATAAGCCTACCGTAGTAGGGCCGTGTTCCCCGTAAGCTCCTGTATTTGACAGAGTATATACGTCGATTGCCTGAAGGATTCCGTTCTTATCCGCTCCCACTCTCACATGAACTTCCATCTCATGGCGGGGAGAAGAGGCGATCTGAGACTCATAACGGCTGTAAATCATCTTGGCCGGCTTACCGGTCTTCATCGTCACGATTGCCGGATATACTTCTGCCACCACCGTCTGCTTTGCTCCGAAACCGCCGCCGATCCGCGGCTTAATCACACGGATCCGTGATTTGGGAATATCCAGGGCATGAGCCAGGATTCTTCTCACATGAAAGGTGACCTGTGTGGAGGCCACCATATTGAGGCGCCCATAAGCATCCAGATAAGAATAGGCCCGGAAGGTCTCCATCATTGCCTGCTGGTTGGCCTTTGTATGGTAAACCTGTTCCACCACATAATCACACTGTTTTAATACTTCGTCAACGTTACCATGCTCTTCTCTGCCGGCAGCACATAAATTTCTTTTATTATCTGCACCTACCGGACAGAGACTCAGCCAGTCCTCCTCCGGATGGATTAAAACCGAATGATCCTTGGCCTGCTTAAAGTCCAATACAGGTTCCAAAACCTCATATTCCACCTTCAAAAGCCGCAGGGCATGGTCCACCGCATCTTCCGTCTCACCGGCTACAATGGCTGCCGCATCTCCCACAAAACGCATTCTCTGGTCCAGAATCAGCCTGTCATAGGGACTTGGTTCCGGGTAGGATTGCCCCGCCATGGTAAATCTCTTCTGGGGTACATCCTTATAGGTCAGGATACAGGCGATTCCAGGCACCCTTTCCGCCTTTTCCTTATGGATCTCCTTGATCAGTGCATGGGCATGAGGGCTTCTTAGGACCTTAACGATGAGACAGTCTCCGGGAGCCAGGTCATCGGTATACACAGGCTTTCCGGTTACCAGGGCCATGGCATCCTTCTTTACCACAGAAGTATTTACCGTACGCATTTTATAATTCATCCCTTTTTTCTCCTCTGCTTAAATATTTCTTAATGGCCCGAAGCTGTCCCATATAGCCGCTGCACCGGCATAAATTCCCGGCCAGATATTCTTTTATCCCCTCATCATCAAGGATTTCTTCTCTTTCCATTGCCAGCACATTCATAATAAGTCCCGGACTGCAGAAACCGCACTGCTCCGCACCTTCTGCCGCCAGATAGGATCCAAACAGTTTCGCTTCCTTTTCCACGCCTTCTAAGGTCACCACCTCACAGCCATTAGCCCTTGCAGCTAAAAATGAGCATGATAGCCTTGATTTTCCATTAACCAACACCGTGCACAGTCCACAGTTTTCCGTTTCGCATCCGCATTTTACGCTGTAGCAGCCCTTTCTTCTAAGGAGATGGAATAAAGTGGTATCATCTGCGATTTCCTCATACGTCATTTTTCCATTCAGTGTAAATTCGATCTCCATTTACCGTTCCTCCTGATCCAGCGCTTCTAAAAGCCTTTTTATATATATTTCAGCCAAATTCTTCCGATAGGCTCCGCTTCCCCTCATATTGGTACCATAGGTGAAGCGTTCCGATGCCCTTTTGGCAAGTTCTTCTTTAAGACAATTCTGGTTTTCTTCAAGCACAACCAGCTCCGCCTTTGCTGGCCTTGCTCCCACCGAGACATAGAGTTTTCCGGCTTTTTGGGCCGCACAGCAGGCAATTACAGGAAAATCTGTTTTTGACATACGCTGAGAAGCATAAACTGCTCTTCTTCCATCCTTTTTTATATGGATACGGACCAGGATATCTCTGTTACTCTTCATCCGGCAAAATTCTTCCAAAGGAACCAGGCCTCCCTTGTACAGCTCCACATAGGTATCAAGGGCTAAAAGACAGGTGATGATATCAGAAAATCCAAACCTGCCGAATATGCTTCCACCTACGGTTGCTCCGTTACGGAACTGAACTCCTACAATGGAACGGGTGCACTCTTTAAAAACACCGTTAAAGCATGCGTTCAGCCCTTCATGGGTTTCCAGCTGGCGCAGGGTACACATGGCACCTATGGAAAACTCATCTTCCTTTTCTTCAATCCCATCAAGCCCAAGCCCGGATAAATCCACCAGTGTCATCTTCACCCGGCTCTGTACCTTCAGCCACATCATACCTCCGCCTATTACACTACTCTTCTTCTGATTCAGTGCAAAGGCCTCCTCCAGGTTTTCTGCTTTTACATAATTTTTAAATCGAATCATTGGAACTGTCCTCCTGGCTCCCAAGCTTTCATCGTTGTCTGCTATCCGTTTTTCCCTTATCTATCAGTAAAACACTGCTCAATTAATTAGTATATCTTATAAATATCATATTATATATTAGAAAAACCGAAAAGAGTATATCATACTCCTTCCGGTTTTGACAATGGCTTTAAGGTTTTTTTATAAAATTCGTCAAATTTCGACAATAGATTCTCCAATTAAGGCATAAACATATTCAGGATTTTCCTCAAGGCATTTTGAAAATCCCGTTACTGTTTCAGAAAAACTGATCCCATAGGCCTTAAGCTTTCCCATATCCATGGTTAAGTTTCTGGGATTGTCCCCGGCCACTGTTTCATTCGGGATCACAAAGTTCCCCCTGTTACCGTTTTTATCAAGCATTTGAAAGACTCTGCTTCCTATTTCATAAGCGGAAAGGGTACTTTCACTGCCAAAATTATAAATTCCGCCAGGCAGGTCCATGGCAGGCTCTATATTTTTCACCACTTCCTGTACCCAGGTAATGCCGCGGTAATCGGAAACCGAAAGCTTAATCGGGCGGTTCTGTACCATAGATCTTAATAAGTTGGCCAGGAGGTTTGAGTTGCTTTTAAGGCCTCTGACCGGAAAATCATACATCCATGTGAGGCGAAGGCAGATCCCCTCTGGTAAAATCTCCAGAATCTCATCCTCTGCCTGCTTTTTGTGAGCCCCATAAACATTGATAAGAGGGATTATATCAGTTTCCTTATTCGGTGCCATTTGCCTGCTGCCCCCATAAATCTGATCCGAGCTCATAAATAGCAGCCTGCTGCCAATCTCCCTGCATGCTTTGGCAATGTTGACGGATCCTCTCCGGTTCACTGCCTCAGAAAGTGCAGGATTTTCCTCACATACCCTGGTGTTTGATATTGCAGCGCAATGGATTACTGTGTCAGGGCTTTTATCCTTTATATATTCAGCCACCGCTTTTTCATCTGTGATGTCCAGGCTCTTATGTCCCACCCGGATCACATCATTATCATTTTCATAATATGCGGCAATTCTTCCTCCAAGGAAACCCTCAGAACCTGTGACCATTATTTTTTTCTTCATTCTTTTCCCTCCCCTTTTTTTACAGTATACCATAACTCCTTCCCGGCTCCAAGAAAAACCCCGGCCGGCTTCTCATCCGAACGGGGTTTTTCTATCTATGATAATTGCTTAAATACAGTTTACTTCTTTGTTATTTTGGAAGCTTCCGGTCTTAAAATGATACAAGCCAGAACACTGACGATACAGACTGCAGCCACTGGCTCAGCAAAGATAAAGCGGAGTACTGCGGGGAAATTTTCCTTCACTGAATCGCTTAAACTCCCCACACCAAAACCAAGGCCTAGAGTAATGGCAAGGATCAGGCTGTTTTTGTCATCTAAACCTTCCTTTAATACCATCTTTACACCATTTAAGAAAATCATGGCGAAAACAGTAATTACCGCACCACCCATAACGCAGTTAGGCATAGCATTGAAAATTGCACCGATTTTAGGGAATAAGCCTGCAAGTATCAGAACTATGGCGCCGATAGCGATACAGAACCGGTTAATAACCTTAGTCATTGCAATGATACCCACGTTCTGACCGAAAGCCGTGTTTGGAAGAACATTGAAGATGCCTGCAAATGCACAGCTGACAGCATCAGATATAATTCCGCCGGAAATCTCTTCCGCAGTGGCTTCACGTCCAAAAGCGGAAATCGTGATACCATTTGCATTCCCCATGGTCTCAAGACCTGCAACCACGTATACCGCAAAGAAGGGGAAAACGATATCGGAACGGAACAGAGGCTTAATCATAAATGGCATTGGAACGCTGAACCATGCTGCACTGGAAACAGTTCCAAAGTTAACCATTCCCATAAGGGCAGCTACAATGTAGCCGACGATGATACCGATTAAAATAGCAGTCGCTTTTAACATGCCGGACGCAAAACGGTTAAGCAGAACAATGACTAAAAGCACGATGCCGCCGACAAGCCAGTACTTTCCTGCACCGATATCCTTTGCGCCTGCACCTCCTACAAAGTATGTAGCGCCAGTCGTAAGCAGTTTGATACCAATGGTAATGAGTACCGAGCCGATTACCAGCGGTGGGAAAAATCTTTTCAGCGGTTTTAAGAAAATACCCATGATCAGTTCGATCAAGCTTCCTGCGATTACACCGCCCAATACGTAGCCCATGGCCTCAACCGGAGCGATCTGTTCCGCCAACAGCTTTACCCCTAGCCCCTGCATAGTCGGAACGAAAGCAAAAGCAGTTCCCATTACGATGGGAAGGCGTGCTCCCACCTGGATGATTCCCAGCTTCAATGGATAAAGCTGAAGAAGGGTGGCAAGCCCAGATACGAACATGGCGCACTGAATCATCATGATCCGTAATTCCGGAGGAAAAGGTGCATCCTGTGTGCTCATAGCACCGGTAAGGATAAAGATTGGGGCCAGGTTTCCAACGAACATTGCCATAACATGCTGAAGACCTAAAGGAACCGCAACTTTTAATGGTGGCCTGCCATCTAGCTGGTAAATCAGATTGTATTGCTTTGAATTATCCATATACTACACCTCCATAATTAGTAAACAGTCGAGTTTTGTACTGTTTTGACGAAAAAAAGATTAGCACAAAATATTTTTTTGGTCAACTAAAAATCTTTTTGTTTAACAAAAATATAACACACTCCTTTTAAGAAAAAATTGCCAAAATAATTCCGTTAATTTTGACAACAATATAGATGTAATAATCAATCAAGGAGGTTTACCCATGTTAGTAAACGGAAAAAACGAATGTATCCAATGCTCCATCGATAATTGCGCTTATCATGCAAAAAGCGAAGATTATTGCACACTGGAGAAAATTAAAGTGGGAACGCATGAACAAAATCCTACTAAAAAAGAATGCACTGACTGCGAATCTTTCAAGAACCAGGCATAACAGCATAATTTAATTTCCTCCTAAAAAAACTGCGCGGCATATAGCCACGCAGTTTTTTTATATAATCTTACATTGGGTAAATTTCATTCTCACTTCACAAGCTGTTCTTCCAGATTGTCGTATTTTGAACTTAGGACAATCACATCAATACGCCTGTTTTTTGCTCTCCCTTCAGCTGTCGCATTATCTGCCACAGGTTTAAATTCGCCATAGCCGACAGCGATTAGCTTATCCGGCGAAAAATTACATTTATCAATAAAAAGCTTTACAACATTGACCGCTCTCGCTGTAGATAATTCCCAGTTCGAAGGATAGTTACTTCGTCTAATCGGAACGTTGTCGGTATGCCCCTCAACACGTATATAATTATCAATCGTATTCAGTAGACCTGCTACTTCAACTAACGTATCCTCGCTTTGTTTTTTAATTTCCGCACTTCCTGAATCAAAGAATATGGCATTATTTAGCCTGATTACAAGGCCGCGCATATCAATCATAGTTGATACGGACTGATCCATGCCTTGATTATGTAGTTTAGTATCTAGTTCGGCTTTTAAATTTTCCAGCTTTCTGAGTTCATACTCTCCCATAAAACTCTCCAGCTCGCTTTGTGTCTCAATATTTAACGGACCGCCTGTCTGTGCACCGTTTCCGTTTGAACCAGCTCCCGATGATCCCCCGGTTTCATAGCCTTTATTCATCATTGTTCCTGAAAACTGTTCGGAAATCTGCTGCGCTTTTTCAGCATCGATCTTACTGACAGCAAATAGTACAATAAAAACTGCCAGCAGCAGGGTCATTAGATCTGAGTATGGCAACAGCCATGCTTCGCCGGCTTCTTCTTCCTGGTGTACATGCTCTCTCTTTTTTGACATACGTGATCACCTTATCCCTTTTTGCCCTGATCCGATGCATGGTCCTGCTCAGTTATTTTTTTCTGCATGGATTTCGGAAGGGCAGCAAGTAACTTTTCTCTAAGTATAAAGGGGGAATCCCCATTATGCATGGATAATACACCTTTTATAATAATTTCTTTTGCCATGACTTCCTGCTGGCTTTTTACTTTAAGCTTTTTGGCGAATGGGTTCCATAGAACATAGCCGGTGAAAATACCGAGAATCGTTGCAATAAATGCCGCAGCAATTGCTTCTGCCATTCGTTCCGTATCGTTGATTGATGACATCGCTGCAATCAAACCGAATACTGCGCCCAAAACACCCAGGGTAGGAGCATAGGTACCTGCTGATGAAAAAATACTGGCATTGATTTCATGTCTTTTTTCCATTGCAGCGATTTCCGTTTCCAAAATCTCCTCGATCAGTTCTTCTCCAGCACCGTCAACAAGCAAACGAATGCCTTTTTTTAAAAAAGGGTCTTGTAGTTCTTCTGCTTTAACCTCCAGAGATAAAAGGCCCTCTGAGCGGGCTTGTTTGGATAGTTCATACATTAATTCAATCATTTCTGCTTCAGAGGATCTTTTTTGTTTTGTAAAAAGGACTCGAAACAGCGAACCGATGGTTTTAATATTCTGGCTGGGAAAAGAATTCAAAATTGTAGCAACAGTGCCGACAATAATAACAAAAAAGGCTGCTGGGTTAATAAGAAC
>Ga0213828_1000733_pt1 | contig 30252 bp, 38 predicted proteins | sample MC6MC0897MG_FD_180664 | JGI IMG/M metagenome (GOLD analysis project Ga0213828, IMG submission 180664) | Enriched soil aggregate microbial communities from Iowa State University, Ames, United States - MC6-MC0897-MG | ecosystem: Environmental > Terrestrial > Soil > Unclassified | place: USA: Iowa... | reverse complement strand
AATTTCTATTTTAATATCAGGAAGTCCTAATGCTGTAATATAGGCGATTGTCATAGAAGGATAAGGATTGCCAAACATCGTTTCCCATTGTCGATAGAAGTCATCCCAATCAATTTCTTCTGTTGCCCAAATATTAGCTTTCACCACATTGTCTGCGTTTAGTCCTTCTGTTTCTAATATAATTTGGATGTTTTTTAATGTATTCTTAACCTGCTCAGTTAGTAGCGATGGCAATTCACCGGTTTGTCCTACCCCAATTTGTCCGGATAATGCGTACATTGTTGCATCTTTAGGGATGATGGTCAGATGGCTGTAATTGCCAACAGGGCTAGGTGCTTGGATTGGATTTTTACGTGTAATTCTATTTTTCATGTTCAATCTCCTCTAGGTTTTTATTTTTCTAAAAAAGGGCAGACTTCTCCCTAAAACTCAATTTTAGAAAAAAACAGCAGTTGAGAATCCAATACCCATACTTAAAAAACGCAATGATCTTTTTTTCATTTGGACTCTCCCCTTTCACCTAAAGTAGCTTTCACATTACCATATTTTTCATAAACAATCAAATCTCTTACTTATTTTCTTCTTTAGTAAAAATACGCAATAAACCTAACAAATAAAATATAACACTTGTCACGATCGCATTATAAAACAACACAGAAATTGAAGTTGGACCCCATACTTTAATAAATTCCCAGTTTACCCCTATTGCAATTTTAGGGAACATCAATAAAAGTGTTAAAAATATTGCTACAACTAAAGAATGGATAATTAGGAAGGACGTCCTTTTTGCATTTAACGATACTCTAATTCGCTGTTTTTTAACAATCTTCCTCACCGTTGTTAGCAATAAAATACTTAAAAACATCACCAGTCCAACGACAATCACACACAAAAGCGTCACGATTTTATCTATCCTTTGTAAGTTGTCAGAATGATTATTGTTAACATTTTTCCCTTCCCACAGATCCATCACACCTTGACCAATAGCTGTTGTATAGCTCGAGTTCATATTGGACAGGACGGCCACTCCTAATTGTTCATCAGGCTGCATGATGAAATAAGATGTAAATGTTGGATTTTCACCTGCATGGAGGATATATTGTTTTTTGTCGCTTTCCATTACTCCCCATCCACTAGCGTAGTATGTATCCTTATCAAAAGGCTCTACAGACTGATCAGGAATATGCGATTCTTGAATTAATTTATTATCAATAGAATAAATTTGGCTACTTTCTAACTGTAGTTTTAACCATTTTGCTATATCATTCGTGTTGCTTATCATATATCCAGCAGGTATATTTCCACGATAGATAGGTGGTGTGTAAGGCTGCTCTCTCATAAGTCCGATTTTATAACCTGACGCCATCTCATTAGAATTAACTTGGTGAAGACCAACAAATGAATCATTCATATTGAGTGGCTCTAATATATGATGTTTGATATACACATCAAAGGGCTGTTTTGATACCTTTTCGACAATGAGTCCTAAAACATCATAATTGAGCGTTGCGTACTCAAACGAGCTACCTGGTTTTCGATCTAATGGCTGATCAAGTAATTTTTTCACAGTCAACTCAAGGGCATCACTTTCATTACTTTCAGGGATATTAGCTATAGTGATCGTTGGAATCCCACTTGTATGATATAGTAACTGATTAATCGTAATCGACTGCTGCTCCCCATTAAATTTTAACTTCAACCACGGGATATACTTTTGGACATCATCAGATCGTTTTAACAATCCTTCCCTCTCCAATTGTAGAATGGATAATCCTGTAAATGCTTTCGATGTAGATCCAAGTTCAAATAATGTATCAGAAGTAACTGGTGTTTTTGACTTAACATCGGCATATCCGAAGCCTTTTTCATAGACCGTTTTCCCCTTCTCTACAATTACTAACGATATCCCTGGAATTTTACTAATCGCCATTTGCTCTTCAACAAATTGTTCAATTTTTTGAATTTTTTCATCTGAATTTGCATTTACGATTGTTGGCGAAAAACTATAAAACGCTACTATCATAGCTATCATAAACAGATAGATTTTGGATGATTTCATTTTCATTTCTCCTTTGGATCTATGCTTTCAAAAAGTATCGCTAGGTATAAGCTAACAACATTGTTTACTATAACAGGCAATTAGTAGCGTAACCATCGTTTAAGATGACTAAAAACGACACTACATGACAATTTTGTAACGTACAGGTCTTTTGTAGTCAATCTGTATAGACGACCACATATTAGAAAGAAATCTTACGTAACAAAAAAGACCAAGCTCAAAATAAATTGATGCCTGGTCATCATCTTTTACGCAGCAAATCGCTGTGTTATCGTTTATTTTTAATCACAACTTCTGTTACAGCTAGTAATTTCCTTGGTTTAATATTATCCATGATAATATCCGCGATATCATTAGGATCCATTAAGTTCTTTGTACGTTCCTCTGAAAATATCCCATCCCAAAACTCTGTTCTCATGCCACCCATGTATACAGCACATACATTAATGGCTGTTTCGTTTAATTCTAATGCTAGACTCTCTGTAAATCCTTTAACTCCAAACTTACTTGCACAATAAACAGATTCCGTTACTTTCCCTTCTTTACCAGCTGTGGAAACAATATTGACGATCGTTCCTTCATTACGTTCTTTCATACCTTTTAACACTTCTTGTGTACAAAAAATTGTTCCTTTTAGATTAATATCAATCATTTGATGCACTGAATCTTCACTCAAGTTTTCAGCATTATCAAAATACCCAACACCAGCATTATTAATGAGTAATTGAATGGATCCAAATTCATCTTGTATAGATTGAATGATCTGAGCGACCATTTGTTTTGAAGAAACATCAACCTCATAAATAGAATGACCATTGCTTAAAGTTTTAGCCGTTTCCTCAAGCTTTGATTTCGTTCTACCTAGCAAACAAATGTAATAGCCTAAACCCGAATATTTTTTTGCCAGTGCAGCACCTAATCCACTGCCAGCGCCTGTTATAACAACGATATTTTTGCTCATATTTATCATCCTCTCTCGCAGTTAATTATAACAGAATAGAAAATTCTATCAATAAACGAGCGTTGAATTGTATTAGTCCCCTTGCCCTAGAACTGGCATGGTAAATCTCATAAATAGGAGTTACTCCTGACATGCTAATGAAGACATATCATTACTTATGTATAGCTATACATTGATCCAGAATAGGTTTTCTTTCATATGTTTTCTTTTTATTTATAGCAAATTGATTCATATGTCTATAGCATTTCAATAGAGTTTGAATATTATGATTATGTAATCTGCAGATTATAAAACTTTTATTTCGCAAGGAGGTGAATTTCAAATGCCTTTGACTACAGGTCCAGTTGAAAATACAGGGAATCAACCAGCAAATGCAAATAGCGTTCGTATTAAAGTTCTTAATCTCACTGGAGGTACGCTTACTGGAACAATCAGAGTTTTCAGACTAAACGGCACAAGACAACTACTATCAACAACTTCCTTTAGCGTAGGTGCTAATGCTTCTACTTTTTTCACTCGAGGTCTAGGGAACTCATTACAATATGAAGTAGAAATTGCTCCAAATCAAACTGGCGGATTATTTAGTGTTTACGGGCTAACAGCTTCAGGTGTTATCATTACTGCCCAAAGATTTGTGAACTCAGAATTAACACAGATTCTTTAAGTGTAAGAACAGGATTTTTCGTTTAAAGTATTAAAGTTAATTCAACACATCCTTTTGTACCCACTCAAGATTTTTAAAATATAATAGAAGAAAGTCACTCATTTTTATTTTTAAATGAGTGACTTTTTATTGTTCTAAGAAGATTTCTTTTCTACCTTGCTTGCGTATCTAAATATCTCCAATTGCTTGGATCATCTTGACGCTCAAGTCATTTCGTCTTTTTATAAAAGCTCCTTACTTGTACCCACTCGAAACTTATATATATTATAGAAGAAAGTCACTCATTTTTTTAATGAATGACTTTTTATAGTTCTAAGAAGATTTCTTTTCAACCTTGCTTGCGTATATAAATATCCCCAATTGCTCGGATCATCTTGACACTCAAGTCATTTCGTCTTTTTATAAAAGCTCCTTACTTGTACCCACCCGAGACTTTTTATTGTTCTAAGAAGATTTCTTTTCAACCTTGCTTCCGTATCTAAATATCACCAATTGCTTGGATCATCTTGACGCTTAAGTCATTTCGTCTTTTTGTGAAATCCCCTCACTTGTACCCACTCAAAATTTATATATATTATAGAAGAAAGTCACCCATTTTTTATATGAGTGACTTTTTATAGTTCTAAGAAGATTTCTTTTCAACCTTGCTTGCGTATATAAATATCCCCAATTGCTTGGATCATCTTGACGCACAAGTCATTTCGTCTAATTTTTATTCATTTTGACGTATAAAGTTCCAAGTCATCCCGACTTCTTTCTATTAGTATTATTTTGTAATTTTTTGGGTATGCAATGCATATAATATTAATTAATAGATACGGGCATACATTCATCGAATAAAGAATATAATTCTGGAGGGTGTTAAATGAATACAATAAAATCTTTAATTTTCCCCCAAGACTTGAATAGAATGACCAAAACTCTACTTAAAGAGGTTTGTAGTGATATGACTTTAGAAGCAACAGGTAATGTAAATGAACTAGCAAGTAGAGTATGGAACGCTTTTGAACTTATTGAAGGAGATGTTCTTACAACGATAAGCAATAATATTTTTACTGGGGCCGTTTCTTTAGTTTGGTATCGAACTACAAATCCAGCTGGTTTAACTGGACTTAAACAAAGTATTATTAATAAAATGCCATTTAACCCTTTCGAAACAGTAATTACACCAAATTGCGAAAATGTTCCCATTGAACCTGCCATTATTGCTGCTACTGAAATCGAAGGTTCACAAGCATATTATTTAAGGTTTATTCATAGAACAGGGGTAAATGTAGATTACTTTTTAACTAACCGAAGAGAATACATTAAACATGAAATTACGACAGTTTATATTGATGAAGTTAAGGGAATAATTGAAGTACGAGCAAGTTCAGCTGTTGCAAAGAAAATTATTGCTGGATTAGCTAAAATTGTAGATGAAGAATATGAATTCAAACAATATGATTTCTTACAGAAGTATGGCGGAACTCTTGAGCCTTTAGCTGATGTTCTTCAAGGAAGGCTTATTGATGCTACAGGAAGACCAGCAGGATTAGTAAATACATTTGAAGAAACGCAAGGTAAATCTATTGTAAGAATACTTTCTGCAATTGATGAATACTATACTAATGGTGAATTATCAGCTCTTGAGCAAAACTTAAATAGCGAAGATATTACCAGCATTTTAGAAACAACACCTTTTACTTTGTTACTTTTAAGTGGTCTTGAAACAATAGGATTAGGTAGCATTAGAGAGTTAAGGGGCTTACCATTGTATAATTATTTAGAGCCTTATTTATCCAAACAAAAAGGATCAATACTATTTGAACATAGTGTTGGTGGCGTAGTACAAGAATATTCTATTCGAATTGGCGTAACTACAAAGACATTTAAGTTCAATGTATTTGCGTCTGAACATGTATTGGATTATATTAGAGAAAAATTGATTTTGCGAGGTAAAAGTTGTGAGCAATTTAAAACCATGGGAAATTTCTCAAAAAATAGATAATGCACTCGAGGCAATTGCTATAAGTAAAGTTGATAAATTTTACCATAGTTATATTGCAGAAATAACTGGCTTACCTCTTGGAGTAGTTATTGATAAATTATCTGAATTAGAAAAACAAGAAGCGCTCGTTATAGAATTAGAATTCCACTGTGAGGAATGTAGTAGAAGTATTTTAACTGCCAATAAACATGAATTGGAAAATATGGATTCTCTTACTTGTAAGTATTGTGGGGCCGAAAATTGTTTTGATCCTTTAAACGCTATTCCAATCATTAAATTAAGTGAAGATTTCAAACAAAGTTTTTCTAAAAAAAAAATAATAACAAAAGGGCTAATGTCGGGTTAAGTAAACAAAATAAACCTGAGAGTTTAAGAGAAATTATTGATATTTTAGCAAAAGAAAATTCTGGTCAATTATTAGATACAGTATCGAAACTCGGGCAAGTAACTATTATTTTAGGAGATGGTTATATGGGTGAATCTAGTAAATATGGTGGTTTAACTTTCGGAGAAAACAAAGGTAATATAACGATTGAGAACAACGGTACACTGAATCAAGGAATAGCTAGCCGATCTGATGATATTATTCTTGCGTTAAAACAACTTCACGAAGATATTCAACGCCTATCAGATGAACAACGAGAAATTGCAGAAGCGCATTTTGAACTCCTTCAAACTCATATAAACAATGGAGATAAAGAGAAAGCTCAAAAACCATTAGAGAAATTAACTGCAATACTTGGTGTTATTACCTCTCTTATAACTATTGCTTCTGCCTTAGGACTTGGAATCCCTTTAAAATAATAATTTTTATGAGATTAAAAATTAAACTGCCCTTCAATTGTCGGACACATCTAACCCTAGGACCCTAGGAGGTGCAATTTTCATGTGGAGAAATATAGTATATAACTATAGAACGATAAGCCTGACACACCGTCACGCCCTAGTATTTTGGACGCTTTCTCCACTTTACAATTGCCCTTTATTCTATAGTTGTCATGTTATTAGATCCCATTACATATATTAGTTTCGGGATAGCTTCTTTAGCATCGCCCCAAGCTGTAATCGCATTTTGCTATCCCACCACTATTGTTATTTACTTAGATTGTTCGGTAAGATTTTTTGAAAAGCAACTACCTTTGGGGATTGAGGCTGAGACATAAGTATCTTTTCAAAGCAAAATTAAAAAAATCAGAAGAGCGCGCGAAATCAACGTTTCTAAAATTGATTTCTCGCGCTTTTTAAGGTTTTGACCAGTTAAGTCCCATCCTCTTTCATTTAATCCTCATATTGTTCATTAGTTTTTATTTCCCTTTTTACTTAGATAACTTATACTTCATAGTAACGAAGGGAAGATCTTCAATGAACAACAGTTTAATTTCAACATTAAAAGCCTTTGCAAAAAAATTAAAACAAAATTTATTTGTACTTTATCTGTCCTATAAAGATCCCAGAACACCATGGTATGCTAAGCTTGTGGCAATGTTCGTAGTTGCATATGCTTTTAGCCCAATAGATTTAATTCCAGATTTCATTCCTGTTCTAGGGTATCTAGATGATTTAATAATTGTACCTTTTGGAATTATTCTCGCTTTAAAATTAATTCCTCCACATGTAATTGAGGATAATAAAGAAGCTGCTGAAAAGTTGAAACTATCTGGAAAACCAAAGAATTGGTTTGTTGGAATACTTTTTATAATTATCTGGATTATCTTTGCTGCTTGGATTAGTAAAATTATTATTCAACATATTTAAAGTATTATTCAGCAAAATTCCTCCTCCCTTTCTGCACCATTTCTTTCTATAGCCCCAAGCGGCTCATTAGACGCCCCCAGGAGGCTCTGCTCTGCGCGAAAGCGAAGCGTCAATTCATTATGAGGTGATATTATGGAGAATGATAAATCGGTCTGCAAGGTTTGTGGTTACGACTCTTTTGCAACTGGGCAACTTGGACATGGTAGTTTTACTACAGACAGTAACGTTAGGCCTATAGGATCTTTAATTGCTTCTGGTTCCCCACTTATTTTGTCATTTTGCAAAAATTGTGGAGAAGTGACTTCAATCAAAGTTGCTAAACCTGAAAAATTCAAATAATTACTCGTAATTTATTAGGGTCACTTTCAACCGAGTGACCCTTTAATAGTTTCTTTTCTCAAATTGTGCGGTAATTAAATTAATCCACCGTTCTAAAAATTTTCTAATTATGTTATGCTTTGATATACGATAATCCACATTTCAGGAGGTATCTATATATATATGAAAACACATACTACAATTGGGAAATTCATTTATTGGATAGGCTTCATTATGTTTATAAGTGGACTTGGAACGTCACTCGGTCCATTTAGTTACAATTCATTTATTCCGAACAAATCTGTAGCACTACTATACATTTTTATAGGCATTGCTTTTTTGTTAACTTCAAACTTTTTTAAAAATAGAACTAATCGATAACCAAATATTTTTTCTTTACTGCACAATATTTATCAGATATTCTAACTAATCTTTCTTTACTTTGCACACGATATTAGAGCCTCATTCAAAATGCATTAACTAAAGCTCTCAATTTTAAACCTCACATACATGGTTCGCCGAAACTAACTAACCTGCTTAATTAGCTCAATAAGAAAAGCTGCCTTGACTTCTGCAGCTTGATCTTAAACTCTTGCACCTCTTTAATTGAATAAGGGGTATTTTCTAGATTGTTTTCAAAATCTCTTTTGCGATTTCATCAAGTTCTTCTGCCAGTTCATTATATGTAGGTGTTTCAGCCACTCTTGTTAAATACTCTCTAAACGGAACTCTTGACTCTTCGGGCAATTCAATAACCAAAAAGTGTAAGGCGAACCATTTCCAGTTATCGTCGTCTGAAAATAAAACATCTTGCACATGTGGAACAATTTCTTCTGGAAAAGTTAAAAGTAATTCTAATACGCTTGGTGCCACTGGCCAATTCATATCTTGAATCCATTCGAGGAGGTTAGGCAGTAAAAGCACTATTTTATCTCGATCCATTTTTTTAATCATTTCTACTCTATCATTATCAAATTTATGTCTTGGCAAAAGATCTTCAAAGTTTTCCATATGCATCTCCTCCTTTGATTTTAATACATGACAATCTATTTATTATCAATCTTTATGATATTTATATAACCAATTTCAACTAAACTGTACCTATAGTTTAGTTAAAAAAAGCTCTACTCTTTATTGAAGTAAAACCTCCGTTTTCAAAACGCTGAACTCCTGCGTGCAAGGCATTCTGAGTCGAACCTTTAGTTTTCTATTCGGATAAAGTATTTTTCATAAATATCTATTGCATCAATCTGTAGATTATTTAGGTTAATTTTCAACTCACCCTCACGCTCTTCATCTTCTTCACCCAACCAACAAATATAAACTTCACAATAATCACCTTGTGGAAGCAGCTCTTTTAGTAAGTGACATAAATAAAGAAAAGTCTTTTTGGATTTTTCGTAGTTATGTGGTGAATGTATCTTTTGATATTCATTCATTTGCCAAATAGGGTTACCTTTCTCAGAAACTTCATAAATATAGGGCGTAGTAAAATGCTTCTGTTTAACTACATTACGATTTTCTTCATCCGAGAAGACATAATCAATTTCAACTTCATCCTCTGTATAATACTCATAAAGTTTCACTGAAAAATTTAAACCAATATAGGTTGCCATACTCATTTTCATAAACTCCTTGCTATAGGGTGACTATTATTCCCACTCTGTTTTATCAGTTCTTCTTCGGGTAAACTGCTGCCGTTAGTGAAAAAAGAAAATGGCTGTTTGAACGGCCTCTTAGTTGTTGAACTAAAGCTTAGCTAATCGAAGAAAAAAACCCTTATATTTATTCAACGTGGAACATATTTCCTATTTCTCCACTTGCTTTTGGTAAATCCATTCCCTTTTCCCAAATCAAAATTTTATCTTTTGGAGTTCCATAATAAATCGTTTTTATTTCTACACCACGAACTTTTTCTTGGTCCTTAATTTTTCCCAGCTCTAAATTCATCCTTCTTTATCGTAAGTGTTCCTTGTAAGGTTGAGCTTTGGCATATAAGTACCTCCGCCTGCTACCAATTCCTTTGTTTCAACATCATAAATTGCATATCTACTTCTAAATTCTTTTTCTGTGTCTTTAAAGGAATAAAAGAAATAAACTTGCCTATCAGGGCTAACAGTCTGATGGTATTTAATATCTATATCAGGGTAGGGACGAAGAATATTTCCATCAAAAGTTATATAATTTAATCCTTCTACTTCATTAAACAATAACTTTTTTCTAAAATTTACAGATGCATCAGGCATTTCTTGAAAAAGAACAGTATCCACATGTATTTGCTGTTGCTTTGACCGTTGCTTATATCTTTGATAAAGCTCCTGATGTACAGGATCCTTTAAGTCTCTTAATGCCTGGTAAAATTCATCTACAGTTTCATCAAAAACTTTTTCCTTATTTGCAGGATATAAATATTCAATTTTATCTGAAGCTATAGATTGTGAATAAACAGGATTTCCTATTAACACAGAAAGACTGCACGAGAATATAAACGTATACAAACTAATTAAGAATGGATTTTTCATGTAGGTTACTCCTTTTTAAAAGTAACGTACCCTAAATGTTCTTTAACTATCCTACTCCGTTAGAATAACAAAAAAAGAGCTACCTAAGCAGCTCAGCGACCTTCAAGTAAGGATACGATTAGTTCTTTAAGATACACATATTCTAACCTTTTTGTTTTTGGTATTCCTCTGACGGTATGAGATTCTCCAACTCGAAAAAAAGCGTTTCAATTTATTATAGAAGCGCCCCCATTAGCTTTCCATGAAGCGCAATAAACTGCATTTCATCACAGAAAATGAAAGATGATTTAAGTTCTTTCGTGGGTTGAATTAACGATTGGGATTACGGTCAATAAACTCATCGATTTCATCCGATAACATAAAAACAAGGTGAAAATAATCTTTTTCTGTCATCGGACCTTCAACTCTCCACTTTTGCATTTCTTTATAGTGGAAATCATAAAAATAACCTACTACATCATGTCTCGATACTCCCTGTTTCTTTGCCATATCCGCTATAGAAAGTCCTTTTTTCCAATATTTTTCATATTCATCAAGACTTATTCCTAAAAATTTGGATATTGCATCATAATCGTATTTGACATGGTAAACTAGAGTTCCTTCGTCACTTTTCCCTTGTTCTTGTTCATTTTTTTCTGCATGGACTACTAATGAAAAAAATAAAGCTAAGGTAACGAAAAGAAGTAATCCTTTAAAAATAGACTTCAATATCGAACCTCCTTTTTTCTTTATTGTGTGAGGTTTTTGATATATTATGTCCATCGTTTAAAAAACTTAAATAAGCGTAAACAAGCCTGCGCCGTTAGTTGACTCTATTACCTACCTCGAATGATTTCCTTTCTATTAACCTAAATCGCCCTATAGCTTATTTTGAATAAAAGTGAAATATTTGGTAGAGATAAATTAATCTTTTACGAACAAAATAAACATTAAAAAGGAGGTGCAAAAATGAAAAAAATTATTATAGTTCCTTATTTTTTACTGTTATTTCTAATATCAACAACATTAACTTCTGCTGAATCAGATTATTATCAGCCTGCTAAAGATTCTAAAGAAGAATTAGTAATGGACTTATTTTTTTCACTACTATTACCCAATATCCAAGAAGCAGTTTCTAATTACTATTCAGACTATCTTACCGAGAGTCCTTTGGTGTATCCATATCAAATAAATATTTTAAATTTGGAAAGAATAGGAACAAGTTTTGTGTTTTCAGTAACCCTTGAAGTCACTCCAGTTTTGGGTGCACATAACCCAGTAGGAAGAGACCAACTAATGTTTTCTATAGCTCCAAATGAAGTCAAACTTAAAGATTTTAAACACATGGAAACTTTTGAACTTCCACCGCATTTGCAAAATATCATAAAGAAAAAGTAAATGATTGATGGTTTGAATTTTTGGATTTACTCCCCATTTTTTTGTTTTTTTATGCCTAACCTTCAAGTAATTTAGCCAATATCTTCAATTATTCTGCCCATTAGTTCAACAAGGAATTATAATGATCTTATAAACCCCTATATTCCATAATACTTTTTATAAAAATTCAGGACTTCTTCTACATTAAAATCCTCAAAATCTTCTTTACATTTCCGTAAATAGCTTAATTCTTCCTTTGCCTCTAAAGTATTCTTTTTTTTGAGATAACCCAGTGTCTTTTCCAACCCTGCACCACATAATAGTTGAACATCAACATAGCCATGTGTATCAAAGTCCTTTTCCTTTGCTCTCCAAATTAACAGCGTATCATCAACACATCCTAAAGCAAATAATTGAATACATAGTGTTTTTAAGTATTCGTTATCTTCAGACGATTCATTCTCTATTTCTTCTTTTAATAAATTTCTGATTCTATCAACAAAATCTATCTTAGGTACTAAACCAAAATTTTTTAAAAGTTCTTCAGTTTTATCCATAAATCACAGTTCCCCCTGTTTTCCATATGATGAACTATATTCTCCTAATTCATTGTACTCCTTCTTGAACTAACCTTCCCGTTAGCCATCCATGAAGCGCAATTGGACGCTGCGGCTTTTTATTTTATAATCTTATCCATTCAACTTTAAAAGCATCTGGCTCACCATCTTCATCAATCAAACAGTGTTCCGCGTAACCCACTTGATCAACAATTTTGCCATCTTCGTCATTAAGTACATAAACATAAATTAAGATAAAGTCATATTCAAGACTATTTTTTTGGATAGTTGCTCCTTCTACATAACCTGCTTCAAATAAATATTTTTCAGCACCTGAAAGAGACAATCCTTTTAATATAAATAAACTAACCATAATATCCTCCAAATTCCTTTAATAGAATAACATAGTATATATTTTGTATAATTTATCACACGAAGAAAACCATTGTGAATTTTCTCAAAAAAACAGTTTATTTAATTAGTAATATGGTATACTTTTCCTTATTAAAAAAGGAGGTACAGTCCAATGGTAAAAAAATAAAATGAGAAAATCTCAAATTATTTTATTTTCTTTAGAATAAACATGTAGATTTTCTCTTTCATAGAATAAATATCTAAAATAGAGGAGAAATAACATGTTAAATAAATTAAGTGATACTATTTATTATTTATCAAATCAAGATGATAGAGAACGACCAACATTAGGAATAGTGTGTGGCGACCAATATAGTCTAATAATAGATTCTGGCAATTCAACGCAACATGCTAAAGATTTTTTATTAGAAATCGAGAAACTAAATGTACCACCTATCAAGTATTTGGTCATTACCCATGCGCATTGGGATCACTTCCTTGGTATGAATGAATTTGATGCAACTGTTATCGTTAATAGTCAAACGGACGAATTATTAAAAGAATGGCAAAGTTATAGGTTTGATGATAGTTCCCTTCAAAAGTATGTGAATACTAATCAGATGAGTGCTAAGTGTATGGAGATTATACAAGTTGATATACCAAACCGAGAGAGTTTTAAATTGAGCTCTCCAAATGTAATTTTTGAAAATACATTAACCATTGACTTAGGTAATAAAGTTTGCAAAATTGAAAGAATCAAAAGTACACATACAGACGACACTACAATTATTTATATTCCTGATGAAAAAGTTGTTTTTTTAGGTGATGCTGCATACGGTACAACCACAAATTCTCTTTATCATTTCAAGCAATCATTGTTATTGCCTATGATTAAAGACATTCAAAAATATGATGCTGAAATGTTCCTGCTTGGTCATGAATCGATCTGTGATTCTGATGAAATGAATATCTATTGGGAAGAGTTAACCACAGCAAGTCAAGCTGTAAAATCCACCTCTTTAATAAATGCATTAGAATGCTTTAAGGTAGAAAATAAAAGAGATCCAAATGAAAATGAATTATTTTTCATAAAAGCATTTGTAAATGACCAAATAGTTCAATCAGAATAATTTTATAGAAGACACCCGTCAAATATAATTAGTACCACTTCATTTAAAACTGATATGAGGTGGCTTACTTAGTATTAATTTTAAGGAATCCCTCTTCTACTTTAGTTTGTCCTGCTCTCGGTATGTTCCAATTCATGTGTAAAATAGCCATCTATCAAAAAAATCAAGGATAGATGGCTATCTGTCGTGCTTACCAGAAAGGTGAGCATATTTTTTATTTCGGGAGGTAGGTTATTTCAATTACTTTTTATTGAAAAAAGTTGGTGCAGAGTCTACATTTTTTAACCACAGATGTTCTAGACCATCTATTTTATCTTTAACCCAAACATCTCCTTTGTTTTCTTTTTCAGATGTTCGATACCAACTAATAGTTGAACCAACCACTTGAGGTGCTTTATCAATTTTATTGTTCTTCGGAAATGTAAGCTGCTTTTGTTCTCCTGATTTAATGTTAATTACATATAACGCGGTAAACATAGTTGGAACTGGTCCCTCTTTCCACTCTTTGTTTTCTTTTGCCCGAGCAACAATTATTTCATCTGGAGAAAGCCATTCCAAATCAAGGTCAACATACCCTTTTGGTGTGTATTCCTTTCGTTTATTCAAAGTAGGAATATCGGTAACGGCTGTATTTTTGTTTACAACGTAAAACCTTCCTTCACCCGATATAAAGGCTAGTTGATTTTTTGTAGGAGCCCACTTGATCCAATTTTCATTCCCAAGCATTTTTCCTATAACTTGAAGGTGGTCTCCTACTGATGAAAGCACAGATAGTGTATTGCTATCATTGGACCAAGACGCAGTGGGTGTTAATAGAAAGCTAACCCAGCTACCATCAGGACTCCACTTAAAATATGCTGCATCAATTGCAAATAAGTCGGTTGTATTTGTTTGAATGGTGTAAAAAGGCTTGATTTTATTCGTATTTAGATTGGCATCTACGGGCACTTTAAAAAGACGAACTGGTTCCCATCCAGTAGGAAGTAAATTAGATTGAGATGAAACGATAAACGCTTTTCCGTCGGGGAACCATTCAAAATCACTAACACCTAGAGATACATTTTCAAAGCCTTGTGGTCGCCCATTTTTTGTTTTTGTAACACTTAGGACACCACCTGAATTGTAAGCTAGTTGATTTGATGTTGGCGACCATTTTATTTGACTTGTTTCAATTAATGGATACGGTTGATAGCTTTCCTTTTCCTTCAAATCATAAATATACAAATACGTTTTTTCACCCTTCTCATCACCTGCTAAATAGGCAATAAACTGCCCATCTTTTGACCACTGTGGAGAGGATACATACTGACCTGTTGTAAGCTGTATTTCTTTATCGCCATCTTTCATCCAAAGCTGGTGGTCTCGAATAAAAGCAGCTTTAAGTGGAACTTCAGCAGAAGCACCTGTTAAAAAGTTAAAACTAACAAATAGTATTAATAATAATATCCTAATTGCCATTAATCACACCTCCATTTAATAGGATGTCTTTACGAATGACAAATATTCGACCAGTGAACCTAACAGTATCTGGCACCAATCAGTGACAAATAAATCATTTTGTCCACGATGTTTACGTCACGTGGTTCCATAATAAATAATCGTTGCTTTCCACCGCTCCCATATTGAACAACCTCCATCGCTAGCTCAAAAAGCGATTGCTCTTATTGAACAATCGCGCCCGTTTGTTGAATAGGAAATTCCTCTTAAGGTTACCGAGTAGGTCCGGCCTATTGCGTTAATCCTCGTGAATTATGTAAGAAAAAGAAACGTTATTCCAAAGCCAATCTCGGAAAAAATCCTCTACTGCTCTTTTCATTTCTTTGTAGTCTATACCCAATTCTTGTAAACTGACTGTTTCTTTTACATATTTTGTAGTAACTGAAAAAGTAACTGTTTTACTCATTTATTAGTCCTCCTGTTTCCCTCATATTTTAGTTCTAATATTACTAAACATCTTCTGGATTGTACCTCTTATTGAACTAAACTTCTCTGTTAGTAAAAAAGCGACTGCTCCATTAAACACTCGCCCCTGTTAGCCATCCCTGTAGTGCAAAAACCAGCGCTACATCACAGAAAATGAAAGATGATTAAGTTCCTTCATGAGAGTTTAAGTGTTAAGCTTCACATTCTGAGGTTGGAGACACTTATTTCTTCCATCCTACCGCTATATCATTAGAGGGGAATTCGATAACCAATTTAATTTGAGGTGAATAAATATATCTGCCCCAATTTCTAACTTCTTCAACTCTGTGTATAATTCTAATCAGTTTTGTTTTAATAACAAGTTGATAGTTAAGGTCAATAATATAGCATATTTCATTATTTACATTATGATTTTTAATTACTAGTTCTGCTAATGCACCTTCATAGTCAACAAAGTTAGAAAATATAGCTTTGTAAAACATCAGTGTCCATTCTATTCCATTGCTGTAAAATGGAAATTCTTTGAATAATTCATCAGTAATTTTTTTTGAATCTTCTATTGATAATATTTCTACTTCCTCTTCAGAATCAGTATTCGAAAATAACTCATTAACTTCCTCTAAAACAGTTTCGTATTCTCTTTTTTCCTGTTCTTTTATTGCTTTTTGTTTATGCTTGTCTAGCAACTCTTTTAAACGTTCCTTTTTATCCTTCACCATATTCACCTAACTATTTTGTTTATTATATTTGATAGTATATCAATTCCACCTTTCACTAACCTCCCCCGTTAATTCGATAAGAAAAAAAGAGCTGCATATGCAACTCAATGATCTTCAAATAAATGCACCCGTTAGTTCAGAAAGTTCTACACTATCGGGTCTGGTAGTATGGTTGTTTTAGATTTTACATTTGTTCCTTTTGCTGCAACAACGCATTCATCTTATTCACATTTTCAAATTCATTATACTTGTCCTGTAGTGTTTTTTCACAAAAGATAAAATGATCATTAGGGTTCCAAACGTGTAGATGATCAGCACGATATCCTCGAAGCTACAAAACACCGTTAATTCGTCTTAGGTAGAAGCCTTTCGGAAACTCATCATCTTCAGTTAGTATCTCTGATGCTATTGTGACGGAGCCTGATGGAGCTTGTTGTTGCTTTAAAGGATTTCCTGAATAACCCTCAAGCTGATCCAGATACTCCATCCTTAGGTGCGGTCCCAACTCAAGTGGACACAATTTCAACCCAAGTTCATTAGCTCTTTTAAAGATTCGATCCGTATTAGCTCCGTCAGGAAAGCCAAGGTTTCCAACAGTTAGTTCAACAGTCTGTAGGCTGGACTTCTTATTAGAAGTCGTAAATTTATCATCAGCAAATAACTTCTCTCCATACTCATTCATCAAGATAGAGTACTGTTGCAATTTCTGAATAAGCTGTGATTTAGTAAGTCCGCCTACTTCCACTATTCTGGTGATAAATGGACAATAAGGATATATTTTATCATCATTTTCAAAGCGCAATTGTAGTCACTCCGATCAAATTTGTTACAGAATTTGAAAAACAAAATAGAAGATTACATTTAATCATTCTACAAATACCCATAAATCCCCTTGTTCAACTAAACTGAAATGTTAGGAAGGAAGGAAGAAAACAGACTAAAAAAAAGCAACCTTTTGGCTACTTCATCATCTGAACTAAAATATTGTTTCTTACTTTATTAGAAGATCGTTTAACATTAATGGTTACCCAAAATGGTGAATTTTTATATTCATTAATAGAATTGAATTTTATTTTACAGTCATCTATATAGATTGTTCAGCTGGTGTACTTCATTAGTTACTCCTTAAGAAAATCAACGATCATTTTCTTTTCACGCTCTGGCAACATATGCATGTGTCCGCACCCTTTTAGCATATGAACTGTGTTATTTGGTATGATTCTTTTTGCTCTTGGTAATACTTTTCTCGCGGGAAATAAACAATCTTTTTCTCCTGCCATAATAAGTGTCTGTGCTTTACACTGTTGCATTAATCTCTCATTCACATTGGATGGCATCCCTACTTTTGTTTTTACATGATCAAAACTATCTTTCACCATATCCAAAGTATCTTTATCAAGAACTTCTTCTTTAAGAGCCATAAATAAAGCCGTTTCTTTTATATATTTTTCTATCTTTGTTAGTTTATATTTGAGTAGTGGTATCATCATTTTCACGGTACTGATTGGAAAGGCATTATTAATACCTGATGGCACAATTAATACGGATTTTTCTATCTTTTCCGGTGCGATACACATCAGTTTTGCCAAAACTCCGCCTCCAAACGAAACCCCAAAACAAGCTATTTTATCAAATCCAAGTCCAATAATAACGTCACTTGCCCACTTTCCATAATCATAATTTCTAGGAGAGAGGCTCACTTCATCGCTTTTTCCAGGGTGACCAATAATATCAACCGCATAGATGTGAAAATCCTTAAGCAGGAATCTATACATTAGTAAATTATAGGCAGTTGTACTATTCCCGCCATGAAATACTAGCAATGGTTCACCTGATAGATTGCCAGTTTCAATGATATGCGTTCTTCCAAAACGAGTATGAACGTAAACATCTTTACATGAACAATCCAATTTATTCAATTGAGCATCATAAAGCTTTAAAGACATTTCTCTTCCCGATTGTGTTTTGTATATACTCATCTGGTCCTCTCCCTCCTACTATTGAAGATTGCAGCGTTATTAAAATCAATCTTTTCTTTTTACATCTAACTGTGTTACATCAGATTTTTCACCTAAAAGATATGCTGTGATCATTTCCTTACTTAGAATCATACAGTTGACATATTCATATATCCCTATATTAGAATTTCTTGAATTTCCATGTGCAGCAGCTTTATTCCGAAGTCTAACTAATTTACCGCAATAATCAACCTCCCTCTCCAATTTTAAACAAAGGAGGGTATTTTTAATTTTTCTTCGTTGAGTTAATATTTCTTCTAACATCGGAACTATCAGGTTATTAATATCATGATCCTTTCCCTCCTCTTTAAATTCTTCATCAAATAATTCTTTGAGTAAATTAGGTATTACTGAAGATATGGCATCATCAAAAACTTTTTGATGATGATTTTTATAAACATTATTAGAAATTAATTCAATCGGTTTGTATACAGATAAAAATGCTTCTTCATACAACTCAAGTTCTGATAACTTTAAAGAGCGAGAATAATAATACAGAGATTTTTTAATAAGTTTTTGTTTCTTAGCTTCCATCTCAAATAACAGAGTTAGAGCATTATTTATTTTAATTATGTTTTTGTTTTTAGTTTCCTTAGAATGGACCCACTTGGTCATTGGTAAATTTTTCGTTTTTGAGATCCTATAACTGGTAGTAATAGTTAAATCTATATTGTACATAAAATTTAATAAATCTATCATAAAACGTATATCTTTATTCGCTTTTTCTTTATCTTCTACATCAACATAAATAGATAAAGTATTTATAGAACCAGAACGATTAGTACTCCATTCACTTAGTAGATAAAAATTATGTATTTTAAACAAATTATTACGTGGTAACTTAATTAAAATCTTATTATTGTTTAAATCTTCCAATTCTAATGTTGTGACAAACATTTTTATCCTCCCCCAAAATTTTTAATAAAGAAAAGTTAAAAATTCAACCTCACAGAGCCAATGGTAGATTCTGTATTAAATAGTTTTAAGGTTAATCATTTGCTCTACAATAATGTTCTTACTATTACATGATCTAGATTTGATTTTTTCTTAATATCCTCATATTGTGCAGTACTTTAGCCAACCCAGAAAAATCCCCAATATTTAGATGTTGAAAATTTTCTACACCTAAATTAGGATATCTAAGTACCTGATTAATTAAAAAAACATTTTCACAAATAATTTAAACTAAGGCGTTGATGATATGTTAGATTTTGTTTCAGATCTTTTATCTGGAATACTTTTTAATGGTAGTACAACTTTAAATACTAATAAAATCGATAAAAATATAGAAAAATTACAACAGTATAATTGGTTTAATGAAATTTATCATGATGATAAGTATCGCAAATTATTTTTTGCAAATCGTAACGTTAGAAATTACCTTCAAAATAATTTTCGTGTTAAAAAAATTATTAAGAAAACACAAGCTCAAAAGAGATTCATATATTTTTTAAATAAACAATTGAAGTAAAATGTTGGTCTAGCCATTTTTGTTGCTGCACATTTTCTTTCATATGCGTAAAAATACACTGTTCCTGGCGCTACTACCTCATCCTAATCCCTCAAGCTTACGTCTTATAAGTGATTCACCTTCAATCTCTACAGTGTCACAAAGATATTCTGCTAGATACAAATGATACACTTGCGCCCTTTGATACATATTAGTAAGATAATTTCCAAGGTTTGATGCAAAACTGTCCGAAAAACATAAACCAGAGTTAATCTACAAAATGTAGAATCAACTCTGGTGACGATGGTAGTAAAAATTCCCGTTACTTTTATGGGTGTTCTAATATTATTTTATTAATTGTCTCATGATAATTTCTTCGCCGATGCGTCCTATCAGCCTCTCATTTGTATCTTCAAATCCTACTTTTAAATATAGTTTTTGTGCTGGTATATTATCTTTGTCTACAACTAAAACAAGTTCATTGCAATTAGGGAATTCTGTTTTAACAAACTTAACTAGTAATGTCATGCCTTGTTTTGCGTAACCTTTTCCTTGCTCTGTATGATTAATTGATAGTGCAGTTAATAACAGCGCGTTCAAATTATTAGAGTATTTCTTTACTCTTTCATTTGAATTTAAGAGAAAGAAACCAACGGGTGTATTATCACTTAAAATAACAATACGATACTGTCCTTCAGTAACTTCCTCAAATTTGCTTGGAAGTGAAGAAAATTGTTTTTGTTCTTCTGTAAGTACAAAAGTGTTCAATTCTTCAATATATTCACTTGAAAAATGCTTTAATTCAACTCTTTTCAATTTTTCCATATGATATTTCTCCATTCATATTTTCTATACTTTACCATTTAATTAGGTTTTGGTCATTTTTTTTTTGAAATATCTAAATATAAATTATCAACGTTTTTGTTTACTTCTTGAATTACTGAAAAAATAAATCTTTCTCTACTGCACATTTTCTTTCGATTAATCACAATGCAATGTTACTGCCACCTGGCTCTTTTCCGTCTCTCTCGCCCTTTCCTAATATTACCTAAAATTGTATCAAGTAATACCCACATTTCATTTTGAGTGGATGGATCAAGGACTTTGTTTTATGGCTTAATATCGAGTAATTTCTTGGTTTCCCTTCCAATACTGTTCCTTGGAAAGCTTCATCTGTTTACTGCGCAATTGCTTCAAAAGCATTTTACAATCGGCTTTTCTATATGATCTTTAGTCTCTTCACCAAAAGTTGTGGATGACATTTGTTAAGATCTATACCTTGGATATAAGTTAGAACGGAAATCAACCACACGTAATAATGATGAGCCGTTCTTTAACTTTGTTATCCATTACCAAAAAACTAGTGTTCATATTTGTTCCTCATTCACCTTTCTTTCTGTTATTTCAAATCTTTATCAAACAAGCACCAATACAATCAAAATACATATAATGCAATTGAAAGGAGTGACAATCATGCCTTGGCAATATAAAATTAGATATTTATTAGGTCAGCCAGTTGGTGTTTCCTTTACAAACGGTCAAGGAACTTCCGGAGTATTGTGTGGTGTTTCTGGCGGAAAACTACAAGTGATGGAATACTTATATCAAAGTCAATTTGCATTAAAACAATATGACTTTCGGATGATTAACGATATTAACGGGTTCCCATCTTGTCATATGCAACAACCGTTATATTAGCCGAATATAAATCATAAGGCTGAAGCTTAAGCATCTCAAATACGATATAAATCTTGCTGTGCGGAATCAAAAGAAAGAATATGATAGTGAATTAGAAGAGGACAGATTACGTATTATTACCGCAAATCTAAAACCAATAAGTAGAGTTACATTGTGAAAATGTTCAATGCCATAAAAAAGCATCAAAGCGAGAGCTTTCTGCCCATATATTGAGACACACTTTTTCTAAGCTTTTGATTATGACAAACTTTACATGAAAATAAAAAACACTCAGCTCTCTTAATAAGTGGCTAAGTGCTCATGTCATTATATTCTTGAATGGCTTCCTGAATCAGTTTATTCGCTTCAACCATTTCATCATCGTTAATTACATCATCTTGACTGGCTTCGTTCAAGATGTATTTCATTCTCTCAAAAAATTTACGGTGCTTTTGCATCGAATAACCTTCTCTTGCAAAATCAATCCATTCTGGAACACCATCGATAGTAGATCGGTATTCAAATAGATTTTCAATGTATAGCTCTGGTAATTCTAAATTCATAAGTTCTTTCTTCATTTTATCATTTCCTCCGTATAAACTACATACCATATCTAGCAATCGCAACATTTAGAGCGAGTGCTTTAAACATAATCATCAATGCCATCAACACCTTGAATACTTTGGTAAAATCGTCAGTGAAATGGGCTTAGCGTTGAAATCCGCATTTTCCAGAAGCTATTCTTTGAATAACGTGTTCCGTCCGTTTTTAACCTCATTTCCAAGGATATTCGCGGCGAAAGTTTGCGCTCTCGCCTTCCACTTCTGGATGATTTTCTCTCCTTAGAGTTGTTTATCCTTTTGCGTTTCCTGCCAAGCTCGATTCCATGCGGACCATTCCTTGATATCAACAGTTGTCAAAACACTCAACTCTTATTTTTATTTTTTGTTTTACTTACTTGTACTCAGTTCATCCAATTGCTCTGAATATCTGAGCCGCAGACTTATAAATACTAAGACCAATGCAATGACCGTTAGGAAAACTCCAAGCAAACGAAATCCTGTAAAGTTGAACTCACCTCCCATGATGATGCCTGTCAACAGTGAAGATAAAATTGTTCCCAAGTATCTCGAGGTATTAAATAGGCCAGATGCTACACCAACAATTTCTTTGGGAGAGCTATTAAACAAAGCCGCCTGCATACCAACAGCGTTTAGCCCGTTGCTAAAACCGAATGCAGCTAACGCCATGCACACACTGATGACCGGTGAACTTTGCGTCCATGTCACGATCCACACTGAACCAACTACCATCAGTAATGAGGATACGATCAATGCTGGTCTGGGTCCCGATTTACCGACCCATTTCCCGGCTATCGGCGAAGCTACGATCGAGCTCAAGCCCAAGGTTAACATAAGAATACCTGTCTGGAATTCGCTGACATGACGCACCATTTGTAGGTATGATGGAATCCCGAAAAAGAGTGCATAATAAAGCAAGTTAACGAGCATGTATTGTATATTGACCCAAGTCATCGCCGGATATTTAGCGAAAGTGTGCAAAGGAATAAAGGGCGACACCGTTTTTAACTCATGTCGTACAAATATCCCCAACGCAACGAGGCCGATTATCCCAACAACGATATTCCACATAGAGAAATCTCCGGATGATTTCGCTGACAGCAAGCTAACTAGAAGGGCAATCAGTCCCACCGCAAAGAGCAGAATTCCTGACACATCAATCACACCCAATAATTTTCGAAGCGACATGTCACGTGAAACCGATGCTACCGGCTCGTCGTTAGGAATCACTTTCCAAGCTAAAAGAAAGCTCGCCACTACAAACGGAATATTGACGATGAAGATCGCTGGCCAGTCCCACCACTGAATAAGTACTCCTCCTGCAAAAGGTCCTATAGCTGCAGCACCGGATAGGAAAATCGATAATCCTGCCAACGCATCTGCTTGCTTTTCTGTAATATGAATGCGTACAATTGCTGTTCCAACTGCAATCAGCATACTAGTTCCGATTGATTGCACGATTCGGGATACGATAAGCCATCTAAAATTCGGAGAAAATGGAGCCAGAATAGAAGAAACCAAAGATACAACAAGACCAGCCAGAAATATCTTCCTCCGACCAAATAAATCGCTAGCCTTCCCCATTACAGGTTGGGCGATAGCACTAGCAATATAAAAAGAAAATACAATCCAGGAAACAGCGGTAAAATCAATGCTATACACATGTTGCAACCTGGCAATAGCAACAGAAATCATCGATGAATTTAACGGGTTTAATAATATTCCTAGCCCAACGGATATCATTAACCACTTGCTGGAAGAATTCATTTTTATCCCCCCTTATATTAGTTACATTGATATCTTACTTGAAATTCAACATTCATTCCAACGCATTTCAAGTTATGATATCATTGACCAAAAGGAATGATTGGAGAGAAAAAATGGAACTTCTTCAACTACAATATTTTCTAGCGGTAGCTCGATTAGAGCATGTAACCGAAGCTGCACGAAGTCTCCACGTTACGCAATCATCGTTAAGCAAAACGATTCAACGCCTGGAAGAAGATTTGGGGGTACCTTTATTTGATCGAACAGGGAGGAAACTGCGATTGAATGAATTTGGCAACATATTCCTCCGTCGCGTGGAAAGGGCTTTGTTTGAGTTGGAACAAGGGAAGCAGGAGATTAGCGATTTGTCCAGCGCAGAATTTGGCACACTCAAGCTGGCGGTAACCACCGCAAGCACATTGCCCCAGATTCTGCGAGAGTTTCGTAAAAAACGCCCTAATATCCAATTTCATGTGCAAATGCTGACCACACTGGAAATGGTCACGCTTTTACATCGAGGTGAAGTCGATTTTTGCTTGTCGTCCCCTCCTATCCAAGGGGAAGACATCGAATGTCAAGTTGTCTTCGTTGATCCCATTCTTGTAGCTGTTCCTATTGGGCATCGGCTAGCAGACCGAAGTAGCGTAACTTTGACTGAACTAAAGGATGAATGCTTTGTCGGTGTGAAGAGAGGCTACGGCACTCGCGATTTAGTGGACTCTGTATGTAAATCGGCCGGATTTGACCTTAAATATGTGTATGAGGGCGATGAACCTACACGGCTGATCAATCTTGTAGAAGCTGGAATTGGACTTGCTTTCATACCAAGCACAGCAAAGATGTCATGGGAAAAAATTAAATATCTGCAAGTTGAGAATCACGAACTTGTACGCGATATCGCTTTATTATGGCATAAAAGTCGGTACATGACGCAAGCTTCTTTGGAATTCCGCGAGGTCGTTCTGGACTATTTTGAAACAATATCGAACCAGTCCGATTAATATTACAGCATGATTCTTACTGATTGAATTGGTTATTATGTGGGTTGAGCACAATCATTACAACGGTAAAATTTTGTTCAACAACGAAATCAGAACTTTGAGATTTTAAAGAATGAGGACAAATAGCTTTTTTAAAAATGACAGCACAATTTAACGACATTCATTAATGGTATTCGATACTGACAACACTTGCCACCCCAATTGTTAGATTTTTGGTCTAACAATTGGGGTGCAGTTCATAATGGGTGAGGTTTTTTTCATATAAAACTATTCATCGCTTCTTTTGTCTCAATAGAATACGACTCTTCCTCATGCATTATTGGCTCATTTCTGTCTATTCTTATCTCGTTGCCTGAACCACGCTTCATATCTTCCTCAATCAATCTTTTTACACACTTACTAAAATTTCCTATTTTTTCAGTTAGTGTGGTTATTTTTTCTGCATGTTTTAATAGTGCAAGCTCATGTTGATCTGTGATGTTAAAGCTAACAGGTTTGATCTTCCTACCTTCGTTACTCATCTAACCAGTTATAAATGTTTGATTTTTCGTTGCTACTGCCATCACTAATTACAAACTCAAATTCCTTATCAGCTAATTCTTTTCCAATTTCTTTAAACTGTCTCCTCCTCTTTGTAATAACCAAACTTTTTTAGCGGAATAGTCAATTACTAGAATCTAAAAAAGAACACTTGTACCCACTTTGATTAGCGGGCGACAACTAACAACTTTTAGTATTATTATTTTCCCTTTTAATCATAAATACTTTCCCTATCGAGTAGTATATTCCGTAGTCTAATTTTAAGGAGGGCTCTATTTAATGAATAAAGAGTTAAACGAAAAAGAAAAGCTCAAAAAAGAGGAACCTTCAAACAAGAAAAAAGCTTCAGAAGAGTCAGTACAAACGCATGTTCATGAATTCTTGGCAAGTACCAAATTAGCTGAAGAAGGAGATGACAGGCATAATCATCGTTTTGCAGGAGTTACAAGTGAAGTAATTCCTAAGGGGAATAGTCATATACATGTAATTATGGTTAATACTGATTTTTTAGATCATCATCATGAGGTTGCAATAGAAACAGGTCCTGCTATCCGTGTTAGCGAGGATAAACATGTACACTTTGTCAAAGGTATTACTACACTTGATGATGGGCATGTACATCAACTAGAATTTGCTACATTAATTCAAAAGCCTCTTGTATAAAAGGTATAAAAAAGCTGATTTTTTGTATGTTCAGAAACCGACTTTTTAATTTCTCTTGTTCATACAATTACCCTCTCGTAATATAACAGCATCCTCTCTTTTTACATCGATACTTGTGTAAAAGAATATGAGAATAGGTGATTTCTATGCTTTTCAATACAGTAGAAAAAAATCAGACAATCCTGAATATATATTCATACCTTTGCCAACCCACCTTTGAAAATTTTTAAGGCTTCATTTTCAAAGGTGGGTTATGTTGTCTCTATAATTGATGAAGGCTCAGTTCTCAGGACATAGCTTGCATTTTTTTCTCTGGTAATAACTTTACCGCCTGATCCGCATGCATCTATGACATAGATTTGAACTTCTGGATTAAGTGTTTTAGTAATTTCATTATATAAATCTTCTATTGAACGTTTTATTTGGTGCAACCAGATAGTAGTAGTTTCAAGCTCTCACAGACAAAGCCTGGTACTATCTAAATCCCAGTAAATTATCAGGTAGCCTGAAGCATTTAAATTAATCAAATTGGAACGCGTTGAAAATAGCCAGAAGAGTGCGTTTGACATCGCAGGATGATTTTTAATCGGTAGTACGTTTGGTCATGTTGGAACTATTGCTGGTGCAATGGAGGCTAATATTGGAAAGAATAAATCTGTAGCTACTCTTTTCCTAAAGCGTGAAAACAAAGATAAAGTACCATTAGTTACTAAATGTGATAAAAAGGATCTCGAAGAAGCTTTCACTTTTAATAGTTGCTGAAGAAGAAACAGAAGCTATTCAACCCGTAGCACAAAATCAAATTAGCGCAGCTGATGAAATATTAAAATTCAAGAAGTTACTTGACGATGGGATACTTACTAAAGAGGAATTTGATGATAAAAAGAAACAGCTATTAGGAATATAAAATGGAAAACCACTCAACTAAGAGTGGTTTTCTTCATTAAAAATTAAAGTTTTACGATGTTTGCAGCTTGTGGTCCACGTTGGCCTTCTTCTACTGAGAATTCAACTTTTTGACCTTCTTCAAGTGATTTGAATCCTTCACCTTGGATAGCTGAGAAGTGAGCGAATACATCATTTCCGCCTTCCATTTCGATGAAACCAAAACCTTTGTCTGCGTTAAACCATTTCACTGTACCTTGTGCCATTTTTAAATGACCTCCATTAATTGTATTAAATAAAATCATATTACTACAAAAGAAAAAAATTCACATATTACAAAAAGTATCTAACAAAACACGATTACTCTTTGTAATATGTGAATTCATTGTTCCCTTGTAAACGATTCTATTACATCAACTATATGTTAAAAAATCATATTTGTCTAGTGTAAAAGCGAACTTATTAACTATCAACTAAGATAAATGACCATCAACAATTTTCAAATTTGAGGTACAGAGTGGGGTACAAATTAAATTTGCACCCCTGAAACCTTGATATATAAGCATTTATAAGGCTATCTAAATATACTATGTTCATAAAGGTAATCATAGGAAAGATCGACGAACAAATACTCATGCTCGTTGATAGCAATCGAAAACGTTCTCGTAATTTCCCCTGTCTCAATATCTCGATAAAGCTCTGAAATTTCCCCGCTTTGATCGTTGCGCATTTTAATGATGGTTTGTAGGAAATATGGACGCCAACTCCAGTTTTTCTTAATGGCACTAGGCTGCAATTCCCACTGTCCATCAATACGCATTACGTTTGGAGATAGTTGGAAGCCATCTTCATTACAAATATACAACCTGAATGAATAACTATCCAACAGCTTAGCTAAATGCTCTAAATGTGAGATGTTATCACTAGAAGGCTTAATACGATGAACAATTGCTTCTAGCTCCTCCCGCAGTTTTTTCAGTTGAAAATATTGCGCCTCTAATATTTTCTTTTCAGTGGTAATAAATTGCTGGCACTCCTCTTTAAACCGCTCCTTTAAAATATCCTTCTCAACAAATGTCAGTGCAGGATTTGCTAAGTATCGTCCTTGATAGAAACGCCCTCCATTTTTCCAGGCAAACTGTAATTGATAAACAGTTTCGATTCCTTCAAATAAGAGGTTTGCCCCAATTTTATAAGCTAGACTACCTATTGCTGATATCATATCCGACTGCGCAGACCACGAATCATAATTTAAATCTCGAATATTAACCTTTAAAATTTGTGGGGATAATAGAGCAATATGTTCTAAATGACTCTCCGCTCCCACTTCTTGCACGGCAATTTTCACACCAAAAGTCGTAAAGTAACGTAGTGCATGATGCAACTTATTAATATCACCTAAAAAACGGTGTTCAGAAACAACTAACACAATACGATGTAACTCTTCTTCACTTATATATTGTTGAATAATATTAAAGTGACTTTCGCCGAAATCCTGCATCAGTACGTTCGGATTACTTGGAATATATATATCAAATTCCGGTGCAATTTCTTCTATTCTTGCTAATGCAGAATGTAGAATTTTATGTTCCATGTCAATACGGTACTCTTCTGGAATATCTTCATTATTTACAAAATCTTTTAAATTAATTTGTTGACCTTCAATTTGTAACTGTCCGGAAATTTCGTAGGCAATCACCGTATGCGCATCCGCGCTAAATATAGGTTGAAAATACCCATGTATTTGATCTAAATTTGTTAACACTTCAATTGCGTCCATTGTCGAAACCCCCATACATGAATAACGCCATAACTGTTATTCAAGAATAGCATTACATTCACAGCTCATTTCATAAAAAAAGCTCTCTGACTGTATAATAATTCGTTTATGGTAAATTCGCAACTTCACTTGGCAAAATTTGATGGAAATAATTGTTCTGAATTTTCAGACGAAAATTACCAAACTGTTTTTAAAACGAGGTAGCTACCAATTCATTTTTACAATAAGGGATCCTAAAAAAAATTACTTTATTAAGTTTCTAATACATAAAATTTGCTAAATTGACCATCACTTTAATTAAGGATCACTGTTTTTCATGTACTGCTGTGTAAAAAATGTAAAAATTTCTTTATCACTATAACTTATGCAACTAACCGCAACGAATGCCGTGATAATTAGAGTTATTCATCCAATTTACTTATATTTTCAGTCGTTCACCCATTTATTCAAATTAATTGAGCTATTGTCGCTTTATCTACTTTTCATGATCAATATGGCTCGGCATAATTGCGTCAGGATTCGTCTTTCAGCCATTCTAACACGAAGCGGTGAAATTAAGGGATCTCCACATGCTTCATGTGTTTCAAACAACATGCAAAAAAACGAGGTCATACCATCTCCTAGTATACCTCGTTTAATTTTGTTTAGATCGATATTTAATTGTTTCCTAAGCAAATGCTGAAATAGCAACTAGCACCCAGGCAACGATAAATAACATACCGCCGATTGGTGTAATCGCTCCAAGCTTTTTCACGCCTGTAACGGCTAAAACATATAAACTACCAGAGAAAAACACAATACCACCAAACATTAAATAACCTGCCCAAGAAAGCATACTAGATGCTCCTAAAAGGGCGTCACTAGATAAAATACCAAGTCCCAATAAACCTAATGAGTGATACATATGATATTGTACCGCAGTTTCCCAAATGGCCGCATAATGTGGTGACGCAAATTTATCTTTAAGTGCATGTGCCCCAAAAGCACCTAGCACAACACCAAGACAAGCCATAATAGCCCCTAAAGCTAATAACATTTCCATATATACGTCTCCTATTTCGTCTCACATGCGATTTCTTTATATTTTGCATCCCATGCTGGATCAATTTTACTCAGGGATACCGGACGTAACGTATCTTTATGCGCTAAAATATGTACGGACTGAGCAGTCGCAGCTATTGTGCCATCTTCATGTAATATTTCATAGCCATATGTTGTACGTAAACGATCATGTTTTTCCACCCATGTACGCACAGTTGCTACTTGACCATAATGCATAGCTGCCTTATAAGAAATGGATAAATCCATCACTGGTGAAACATAACCATCTTTTTCTAACGCTGCATACTCAAAGCCTGCATCATTTACTAACTGTGAACGACCAATCTCCATCCAAATGATGTAGTTGGCATGATACACCACGCCCATTTGGTCAGTCTCAGCATATCGAATTTCAATTTGTTTCTCACTAACAAACATTTTCTTCACCTCGTCCTTCATTATAGCGTAAAAATATTGATTTGGCGGGTTTTTGCTCTATTGATTTTGTGAGGTGAAAAAATAATTGTTCGATTAAGTGTGA
>Ga0213828_1000732_pt1 | contig 30256 bp, 37 predicted proteins | sample MC6MC0897MG_FD_180664 | JGI IMG/M metagenome (GOLD analysis project Ga0213828, IMG submission 180664) | Enriched soil aggregate microbial communities from Iowa State University, Ames, United States - MC6-MC0897-MG | ecosystem: Environmental > Terrestrial > Soil > Unclassified | place: USA: Iowa... | reverse complement strand
GATTATGTGCTGAAGGAGGGAACGCTGACCTTTGGCTCCATTAACAAGCTTGTCATTGATCTTCCCCGGGATACCGAATTTCTTCAGGCAGAGCTCACGCCGCACAATCTTGATGAAGCCATTCGCGCCGTCGAAAGCTAACAATAGGGGGCAATATGAAAACGTTAAAAACCCACACCCACTGGAACAGCGGCGCCGATCTCGTGGTCGCGCAGCTTGAAGCACAAGGCGTAAACCACGTGTTTGGCATCCCCGGAGCCAAAATCGACAAAGTGTTTGATTCATTATTGGATTCTCCCATTCAGCTCATCCCTGTCAGGCATGAGGCAAATGCTGCCTTTATGGCCGCAGCGGTAGGTCGACTTACGGGACATGCCGGTGTTGCACTTGTGACCTCCGGACCAGGCTGCTCGAATCTGGTTACCGGCATGGCAACCGCCACCAGCGAAGGCGATCCGGTGGTGGCCATTGGCGGAGCGGTAAAACGATCGGATAGCGCCAAACAGGTTCACCAGAGCCTGGATACCGTGTCGATGTTTCGTCCGGTAACGAAATATGCTGTTGAGGTCACCGCCCCCTCCGCGCTGACCGAATGTGTCTCTAACGCATTTCGTTATGCAGAAAACGGACGCGGTGGAGGTGCCTTTATCAGCCTGCCGCAGGATATTGTTGATCAGCCGGTTTCCGGCAGCCCTTTGCAAAACAGTGGACACGTTAAGTTGGGCGCGGCCCCCGATGCCCTAATTGAGGCTGTCAGCCAGGAAATCAGCCGGGCAAAAAATCCGGTTATCCTGCTGGGCCTGATGGCCAGCCAACCAGAAAACAGCGCCGCAATCCATGAACTGCTGTCAAAAAGCCAGCTCCCCGTGACCAGTACTTACCAGGCTGCAGGCGCAGTCAGACAGGAGCACTTCTCAAGGTTTGCTGGACGGGTTGGATTATTTAACAACCAGGCTGGAGACCGGTTATTACAGCAGGCGGACCTGATCATCACTATCGGTTATAGCCCGGTTGAGTATGAGCCGGCAATGTGGAACAGCGGCAAAGCCATCCTGGTACATATTGATGTACTACCGGCTGATACGGATAACCGCTACCAGCCCGATGCAGAACTGGTAGGCGACATTGCGCAGACCGTATGCAAGATTGCCGCCCGTATCCTCTCACCATTAACGCTAAGCCACGCTGCGGCCGCTGTACTGGAAGACCGCCAGCAGCAACGGCAGTTACTGGCGATGCAAGGTGCCAGCTTAAATCAATTTGCGCTGCATCCCCTGCGCATCGTGCATGCGATGCAAGACATCATTAACTCTGACATCAGCCTTACCGTTGATATGGGAAGCTTTCATATCTGGATAGCGCGCTATCTGTATAGCTTCCGTGCGCGCCAAATCATGATCTCTAATGGTCAACAGACCATGGGTGTCGCCCTACCCTGGGCTATTGGTGCCTGGCTGGTTGATCCTTCACGCAAGGTGGTATCGGTGTCCGGGGACGGCGGATTTTTGCAATCAAGCATGGAACTGGAAACTGCCGTCCGGCTGAAGGCCAATATCCTGCACATCATTTGGGTTGATAACGCCTACAACATGGTCGCCATGCAGGAAGAGAAAAAGTATCAGCGAATTTCAGGCGTCAGTTTCGGTCCGGTGGATTTTAAAGCCTATGCCGAAGCCTTTGGCGCAGCCGGCTTCTCCGTTAACAGTGCGGCAGAACTTGAGCCAACATTGCGCAAAGCAATGGATGTCAGCGGCCCCGCTGTGGTCGCAATTCCGGTCGACTACAGCGATAACCCGCTACTGATGAGTCAGTTACACCTGAGTCAAATTCTCTAATTGAAAGGATATGATTATGAAAAACAGAGTTGCGTTTGTAACCGGCGCCGGACAGGGCATTGGCGCAGCCATTGCCTTACGCCTGGCAAAAGACGGCTTTTCCGTAGCCATCGCGGATTTCAACCTTGAAACGGCGCAGCATGTCGCTGATGAGATTGTCACATCTGGAGGAAAGGCCATCGCGCTGCAGGTTGATGTCACCCAACGCGATAACGTTTTTCACGCCGTTGAAGAAGCGCGCCATGCGCTGGGTGATTTCAACGTCATTGTGAACAACGCCGGTATTGCGCCATCAACTCCGATTACCGATATCACCGAGGAGATCGTTGATAAGGTTTATAACGTCAACGTTAAGGGTGTGATTTGGGGGATGCAGGCGGCGATCAGCGCTTTTTCCGCGGAGAAGCACGGTGGCAAAATCATTAATGCCTGCTCTCAGGCAGGACATGTTGGCAATCCGGAGCTGGCAGTTTATAGCTCCAGCAAATTTGCCGTTCGCGGGCTGACGCAGACAGCGGCTAAAGATCTTGCGTCGAAAGGCATTACGGTCAATGCCTTCTGTCCGGGTATTGTCAAAACCCCCATGTGGGAATCGATCGACAGGCAAATTTCACAAGCGGCGGGTAAACCGGTTGGCTTTGGGACGCAGGAATTTGCAAAACGTATTACTTTGGGCCGGCTATCTGAACCGGAAGATGTGGCCGCATGCGTCGCATTTCTGGCGGGACCGGATTCCGACTACATGACCGGCCAATCGCTACTGATCGACGGCGGAATGGTATTCAACTGATTCGCGGATCGTGCTTACCCATACTGCCGTGTGGGTAAGCTATTAATCATGCACTTTTGCCCGCCTGTCTCCGCCCAGCGCCTACCTTCCTGGGATTTTTCAGGACTGATGCAGCCGGATACCGTGATTGGTGCAGTCCGAAAGTAGCCACCTAAACAAGGTTGGTCAAATAGCAATTCACATATATCGGGTTTCGCCCATAGTGGACATGCATTCTCCAAAGGCAGCTTTGTGCCATTACCGGACATACTGAGCAGAAGGCCAAAAAGGAAGCTTTCAGGACATATAGCAAGGGAGCAGGGATGAAAGAATTAACCCAGTATATTTAATGTTTAAATTATGATAGTTTCTCAATTAAAGGGGGCTGTCCCCCCTTTAATTACTTGTACCACTCAGTCAGAATTTGGTTACTAACTTCATCCGAGAGATTGTACCAATAAGCTGAGTTATTGGTTGCGTCTACAACAATAAGCTTATCATCACTGTCCATGACCGCCCTTACAATTTTGGCTGCATCCTCGGCAGAGTAACTACAGTTAACATACCAGTTCGATTCAGTTGGTACAGCCCAATTCCCTAGAGATTTAATTGCATCATACACAGCTGCATAATCTTTCGTTTTAATGAGGTCGTAAGTAATAAATAAATTATTAGCCATAAATCATCTCCCAAAGGACAAAGAAAAAAGCGCCCCTGAAGGCGCTCATATATTAATGGTCTTTAAGCCATGCCTGTACTTTCTTAGCCGAATGACCTACGGCCTGTACGGCTTGAACAAGTTTGGCCTCGCTAACTCCAAACTTTTCAGCCCAATCACGTCTCTCGTAATCCTGTTTGATACTTATTAAATCATTGTCAGGGGTACCGATTTTGCTCTTATCATCAGCCATATTACTGATTCCTCGTGATACAGGCTTATGCCTGCCCATTAGTTATATGACTCCCGTGCCGCTTCGTAAACGATCAATAATCAAACAATTGACACTAATCATAAAACCAGTTAAAGGCTTTGACTCTACCTTGGATAGATGACGCCAACCCCTTTATATTGTTGTCGGTAACTCACTAACATTGAACTCATGCTGGTGAGTGAAAGGCCACATAAATGCTCAACATTAAAGCCGCCCTCAGCAGCGTTCGCGGAGCAATATACCGCAGCGCGCACGCGCCCGATTCTATGACAGTGATTAATACGGCAGACGTAAGGCGCTGTCACAACACAGCGGCGGTATTTATAGTTCCAAAGGAAGACGCGGACAGCGGCCACGTCAGTGCGGCGCAGTTCCAGCCGCCCAGAACCATTCAACAGAAAGCGATACACATCTTCGAATACAGCAGCATTTGTAATCCGTCCCGTCCGTGGCATGTTGCCGAGGTGTTCTAGATAGCCCCGCATCGCTTTTTCAATAGTTGGTCTGTCCGTGTAACCATAATTCAAAGTCTCAATCGTCAGACGCAACCCGCTTACAGGCTTCCCATTCAATCCTCACGCTACGAGCAACCCTATCCGCTGCCACGTTTTCAAGTGTCAGTAAGTTCTTTGTAAGATCTCATACAGCCTTGGGCTGGGTGAGGCGCATGGGGGAAGTTGAAGCCTTATCCGTTGAGGTAAATCGAACCTTAAGCGTGCAATTTTTCAAGCCGGGCGCTATTTTATTTTTGAAAACAATTAGCACGCCACCCCAAGGACAATTCATGATCGAGTTTATCGCAGAGCATATAAACACAGTAAGCACACTTATCTCCGCTTTGGCAGCATTGCTAACAGCAGTTGCTACATTTTTCTTGTGGAGAGTAACAAGGCTATTAGCAGACGAGACAAAAAGGATGGTTGACGCATCAGTTCAACCTCATGTCGTTGTGACTCTTGAACCAAATTCTTGGGCTGCTTTTTATTTTGATATCAATATTGCTAATACCGGAAATGCCCCAGCCTATGATATTGAAATCGGATTTAATCCCCCACTGGTAAATGCAGAACATAGAAAAAATAGAGGCATACCATTTAGCAAGGTTAGCGTATTGAAAAACGGCCATTCCCTCAACAGCAGTCTTTGCAAGTATGAACAGATTAAAGATCAAGTTTATTCTGTCAGTATTAGTTGGTCTAAACAGCCGGGCTCAACTGAAAGAGAGCGGAATGAGTATTCTTATGATATGGCTTCTTTCGAGGGGATTAGCTACTTAGGAGCAAGGAGTCCAATGATACAGATAGCCGAGCAGGTGAAAAAGATTAGAGAAGACTGGAGGCCGATTTCCCAAGGAGGCAAAAAAATTAAAACAGACAACTATAATTAAAGTGACAGAGCCGAGGAACAACGAGCACATGAAGAGTGGTATCAGACCAATGGAAAGGAATGGGAAGAAAGAAAAGCAAAAAAGATAACTAATGCAATTGACCTGCTCCCCATAAATTAGCATACCACAACCTCAGGTCCGCTCTTCGCTCATACGGGACACTCATAATCACATCTCCTAACCCAATGGAGATTGAACATGACAACATCCCCCTGGAACAAAAGCCGCATTATCGGCCAGAAACGGCCTCTTCAGATCTCTCATATCTGGGGAATTCGTATCCGTCTTGAGCTGGAAGGAAAAGTTCGTGATCTGGCTCTTTTTAACATGGCTCTGGATAGTAAACTTCGGGGCTGTGATTTGGTTAAGCTAAAAGTTTCTAATATAGCCTATGGGCACTCTGTTTCGGGCAGAGCGACAGTGCTGCAGCAGAAAACGGGCAGCCCTGTTCAGTTTGAACTGACTAAGGGAACCAGATAGGCTGTAGCCGCGTGGATCAAAATGGCTCAACTAAGTAATAGCGACTATCTCTTCCAGTCCCGCGTTGGTTCTTCAAGACACATCTCAACCAGACAATATAACCGTATTTTTCATAGATGGATTGGGAAGCTTGGTCTCGATGAGACGCTCTACAGTACGCACTCAATGCGCAGAACCAAACCATATCTTATCTATAAAAAAACGAAGAACCTTCGGGTAATCCAGTTACTTTTGGGGCACAAAAAACTCGAAAGCACAGTACGTTACCTTGGCATTGAAGTAGATGATGCTCTGGAAATATCGGAGTAAATTGAAGTCTAGCCTGTGAGGGCTGCAACAGCAGCCCTGTGCCAGAAGCGAATACGTCAGGTTCAAAAATGGGTAGGTAAGCGTTTTAACTTATTCGTCCGGGATACATACCCGGATACGGTGCCCGTCAGGATCAAGCGCAACGAACGTCTTGCCAAAAACAGCATGTTTGGGCTCCTGTTCTATCTGCACACCGCTCTCTGACCATTGCTGATAAAGCACATCAACCTCCTGAATATCTTTCACCATAAAACTCAATTCAGTTCGGCTACCTTCACCGCAGGATACAAAGTCACTCGCTGTCGTTGACCATAGTCCAAGGTTCAGGCCGTTATTAAAGGAAAAAGCCACCCACGTCGGAAGCATCACGTCTGGTTCTGTATTGAATAGCTTCTGGTAAAATCCACTGCTCACAATCGGGTTATCAACATAAAGAATGATCAGGTTAGGTATCATGAGTCTCTCACGCCAAAAAGAATGAGACTTCACTATTGCAGGGAGCATTGACAGAACATGTCAGCATCAGGACCGAAACGAGCAGAACGCCTTCTCAATCTTCTGCAGATTTTTTATCAGCATCGCTATCCGATAAGTGGCCACAGGCTGGCTGAAGAACTTTCAATCAGTCTTCGTACACTTTACCGTGATATTGGCGCACTACGCGCTCAGGGTGCCGACATTCAGGGAGAGGCTGGCACAGGATATATCCTTTCCCGGAGCCATCATTTACCGCCGGTGATGTTTACCCCCGAACAGCTTGATGCACTGGCGCTCGGTTTACGCTGGGTAGCCACATATGGTGATAAGGGGATTGCTAAAGCAGCTTCAGAAGTAACGGGGAAAGTCCGCCACGGTCTTCCGCCACAGTTACAGACACTGTTTGATGACTCGACATTATTGGTGGGAAAGAGACAGGAAGCTCATCACAACTTTGAAAACCTGAGCGTTGTTCGAAGCGCCATCAGGTGGAGACGTAAAATCCGTGCAGGTTATACAGACACACTCGGTAATATGAGTGAAAGAACGATATGGCCTTTCGCGCTGGGTTACTTCTCCGGCGCTATTGTGCTTGCTGCATGGTGTGAAGAACGTAACGACTTCCGTCATTTCGACGTAACGCGATTAAAATCTCTTCAGCACCTGCAGGAAGGATATCCTCATTCCCGGCATAGTTTACTCCGTATATGGCGTAATGCAGGTCTGGATAACATCGTTCCCACGCGTAGCTGAAATGGATATGATTGCTCCAGAAAATCCAAGTCTGTCTTATCTATAAAATATATCCGCTCTTCGCTCATAGTGGATCTCCAGCTCAATCAGCCTGTCCGCTTTGTGCCAGGAGGGGACATTTGCATCAACTGGAGGCATCCATACTTTTATGCAACATATGAGTACTGGGCACCTCCAAAGGGGACGATACTGCCTCATGGCATCAGCCAGCAAATTACTATAAAGGGGATACGGTTTAGACGTTATGCTGAAAGACATAAGGATCGGATAGCAGATGAAATTGCTCGTCATCCGGATAGGTAACTGCGATCTGGTACTGTTCGCCTGCGAATGCTTTCACTGCCTCAAGATCTTTCCAATAAGTTGCCAGAAAGAAATGCTCCCAATTACCCTGCGTCTCTCTGCGTACATATGCCCCCAGATTTCCCGGTGTCCTCTCTGAATGTTCAACACCGGTTTTTTGCAAATGATGTGCAAAGCCTTCTGCATGCTTGACTGGTACGCATCCGTGCCATGTTCTTACAATCATGTTTCTACCCATATGTTTTAGAAGGGTTTTAAATATAGCATTGTAGGATGGATGTGGGATTCGTAAGTGAGGTGTTATGGTAAGTCAGGTTAAGAAAGGGAGATGTTTATGGTATTTCAGCACATGAGGATAGCCAGACCTGTCAGCGCACTCAGCAAAAGCTGTGAAATGTACTGTAAGGGGCTTGGTTTAGAAAAAATCAGCGGTTTTACTGACCACGATGGATTCAGCGGATATATGTTAGGACTGAACGGCTTATCATGGCACCTTGAGTTTACCCAGTACCATGATCAGCCGGTGATACCTTCGCCCTCAAATGAAGATCTCCTGGTTTTGTACATTCCTGAAAAAGATAGCTGGCGAATTACCTGTGAAAATATGGATGCTGCTGGCTTTACCAGAGTTAAATCATTCAATCCATACTGGGACCGCAATGGCGTTACCTTCGAGGACATAGATAGATACAGGGTTGTTATTCAAAACATGCACTGGGGAGAGCGCTGAGATTGTTTTGCGTCCGAGTTGTTATGTTTAATGTGGAAGAACTACCCTGTCGTAATGACTTTGACGTCCGCTTCTCGCTCATAGCGGATATCCGCCCTTCAACAGGCAGCTTTGTGCCAGAAGCGGACGTTGCTAACTTCATGTTAAGTTGATGCGCAGGAATCTAGTCAAAAGCTAAGAAGAGGCTCATATGTCATCACAATCTATACAATTAGTGAAAGTCATAGCTGATATAGCTATCGCACTCGAATTTACCGAGGAAACTTTAATTAATCCTGATGTGGCCATTGAGATGCAAGAGAGTATTGCAGGAACTCTTCAGTCCCTTGATGAAGTTAGCCGAAAAGATATAGCGGATGTCTTTGAAAGTATCTCGGCTCTTTATAATGGAGAAGTTGCAGACTACGTCAGGTCTATACCTGCTAATTATGGCATCAAGTAAGGAGATCATTAATTATTGCAAGGTCCGCAGATCGCTCATAGCGGACCTTGCATCCAAGTCAGTCCGCTTTGTGCCAGAAGCGGACATTGCTATGTCCTGATGGCTGGCACATTAGCAGGCCTCATTACATCTGCGATTCACTATGTTCCAATAGTTTTTTTGCAGAAGCATTAGTCGCTCTTAGCTGCTCTTCCAGATTAATACCCTGCAGTTTTCCATCTGCTTTGATAATGCGGCCGTCGACAATGACCGTCTCTACATTTTCCGGTTGAGCTGAGTAGACGATGAGGGCTGCCGGGTCGCCACCGCCAAATCCTGCCATATTCAGCGTGTTGGGATTAATTATCTGAATGTCTGCCCGCTTACCCTCTTCAAGGGTGCCGGTTAATGCCCCCAGCCCTATCGATTCAGCAGAGCGACGCGTTGCTAACACCAGAAGCTGGCGCGCGTCTGGAAGCGTTTCATCTTTTGCTTTACCACTTTCAGTAAGCGCGGCTGTGCGGAGCGTTTCAAACATGTTAGCCCCGCCAGACAATGCATTACCATCTATGCCCAGCCCCTGCCTTTCAACGTCCTGAAAGTGATTAAGCAGGGTCAGCCCATAACCAACTCGTTGCTCGCTGACCGGTGTTAATACCAGCCCACCCCCCGATTTTTGCAGAGCATTTAACTGCTGCGGGAGCGCATCGCTTGCGTGTATCACTGTCAGCGATGGCGATAAATACTGACGGTCTATAAGTGCATCGAACATTGCGCGGGCATCGCCGCTGACATGCACCTGAATAGGCAAATTGTGTTGAACAGCAAACCTGTATTCTTTATCCCGCATGGCCCAGTTCTGCTGGCTGGATAAGTCCCTGGGGATCCGCCAGCCCAGCCCGAGTTGAACACGATCCGTTGACTGCTTTTTGAGTTCAGCCAGGTGCGTCAAATCAATCATTCTTTTTGTGGTTTTATCGGGACCACCGTAATACATGATGGCGCGAATGCCGCTTTTTTCGAGCGCTCTGAAGCCAGCATCACCCCATGCAGGGCCATGAATGTTATCAAAGAAGTCGCCAGTAGTCGTGATTCCAGACTGTAACAGTTCAAGCGAACCAGAATACATTGCCAGCCAAATATCATCCGGCTGCATCTTCTTTGCTAACTTGTTACTGACAGGGAAAAACTTTCCCTGTTTATTTCTGAACTGGCCACGCATGGTGGTGACCCATAAATGATTATGCGCATCGACGAACCCCGGCATTACATATTTACCTCGGGCGTCAATTATCTTTGCGTCGGCGGCGACAAGATTTTTTCCGATCTGTACTATCTGGTTATTGCGGATCAGGATGTCGGTCGAGGGCTGATCCTGTCCGTTGGCTGTCATGGGTAACAGGTAACCCTGGCGGATAAGTAAAGTATTCTGAGGGGCGGCGCTAACTGAAGCAGAGAAAAAACAGGCGATAAATACTACTGCCTGAAGTTTACAGGACATACCTACTCCTTCGTAAATCAATAGGGTTAACTCAGAGTATAGGCATTGTCATTGCGCTGATGAGACATCTGTTGATTTGATGCCTTTTTAACTCAGTGCAATGTTTGTGATGCTTCTATGGGGCAGTGAGAAAAATTCCGAACGTCCGCTTCTCACTATAAGTTCAACCGATGGATGCAATACACTTATTGAACCGTTCTGCGGGTGATTCATAGTCTGGCGTTTTTCTCGGCCTTTAAATTAGCTGAGTGGCAACACTGTTAGGTCTTTGCTGGCTGTTAACAGTCAGGTCAGTTCATTCGGAAAATATTGTCTGAGCAGCCTGTTAGTATTTTCATTTGAGTCACGCTGCCAGGGAGATTGAGGATCACATAAATAAATCTGAATGTCTGTCGCTACAGTAAATCGAGCGGGGCTGGTCATTTCAGCGCCTCGATCCCATGTTAGTGCTATATAAAGCTCATCAGGTAATCTCCGCGCTTTTTTGATAAGTGCAGATATAACAATTTTGTTTTTGTTGTCCGTGATTATGGTGAGCATAACAAAGCGGGAATGGCGTTCAACGAGAGTGACGAAAGAGGAGTTTTTAGAGCCCTGGATCAGATCACCTCCCCAGTGGCCAGGTATGGTTCTGTCTGCGGCTTCAGCTGGCCTTTTGGGTGACAGATATCGCATCCGGGATTGATCCCAATCCTTTCCCTTTAAGTGAAGACTTTGGGGATCAGCGTACCGTTCTTCCGCTTCTGAGTCATTGATGCAGTTGTTTTTTAATGCTCCACGGATTTGTATAAAATGCGTTTTTTAAACCATTTTGTGTGACACATGCATTTCCTGATTATCTGGATAACAGGGTTTCAGCCAACCGGCGATTTATTCCGGCGACCAGTCCTGATGCATCTTCTCAGCAATAATTTTACACAATGTGGTGCTTTCATTAGCTTGCAGAGTTTTGGTCTCAGAGCACTTTCCCACGAGGCAGCATTGGCTTTTGCTGCCCGGTATTGTTTTGCACCTCTGTACCTCCTGATCAAGCGGCTGATCGCTGAGGGGGCTCTTGATAAGTTGTTTGCGATCGCCCTGATGGTGATTTTTGCTACCAGCCCTCTGGATATTTCCTCTCTTTCAGCAAGTGAAAAAGATTACCGATACCGTTTTCTCACCAGGGGCGATACCCACCAGCCTGCTGAATAGTGTGCATAATAGAAAAATGATATCTGTCGAACATTCTGGCGATATCATGCAGGTAATCACTTCGCGATTATCTGTCCCAGATAATCGCTTTCTGTTCTGTCGTGTAATAAGTACGCGTTCTTCCTTTCATGGCAACGTCCCCCATGGTTAAGGATAGCGTTGCATCGACCCGTTGAACTCACAGCCCGAAGCGAACATTGCCTGGCTTCATTGTACTACAGCCTGATAATGGATAAGTGTTACCTGCCTGTGGGGATAGAGGGCTCGAGTACCCATACCAATAAGTTGACCAATTAGTTTCGGCAGCGCCACTCTTTATCTTACTGTGCATTCGGATTTCCTTGTGTGAGCCGGATAAGCTCAGGCAGCCGCATGTACCGCCGGCTGTCTGATTTTGTCAGCACTTAGCCCAGTTGTCGTCGCTACTGTGGAACGTTTCAGACAACGGCTTTTACGTTACCGGCTGCATAACAACTCTGCTGTTGTGTAGCTTAACTTCTGGTTTTAGGATAGAAACGCCTTCACTAATAGTAAACGCTGAGACCATGCCATTCAGCGCTTCAGCCTGTTCGGTCAGTGAATGGGCAGCGGCGGATGCTTCTTCGACCAGCGAGGCATTCTGTTGCGTCACGTCATCCATCTGATTGATCGCCTGATGCACCTGGCTTATTCCCAGAGACTGTTCCTGCGCGGCAACCGAAATTCCGTCTATCAGCTCATTGACCTGACGAACAGCGTCATCCATCCGCGTCATGTTCTCACCAACTTCGCTGGCCTGTAACGTACCCGCCTCAACAAAAGCAATCGAGGATTCAATCAGCGCCTTGATTTCACGGGCAGAGGCGGAAGAGCGCTGTGCCAGGTTTCTGACTTCGCCAGCCACAACCGCAAAACCACGACCCTGCTCACCGGCGCGGGCGGCCTCGACCGCTGCGTTAAGTGCGAGGATATTGGTCTGGAATGCCACGCCCTCAATCAGGGCTATGATGTCTGTGATTTTGGCCGAGCTGCTCCGGATGTCTGACATAGTACCAATCATGGTGCTGACTTTGACGGAACTGTCATCAGAAATCTCACGGGCATTTTTCGCCAGCTTACTGGCCAGCCGGGTGTTTTCGGCCGTCTGCCGGACCGTCTCGCTGAGCTGATACATGCTGGCTGCGGTTTCCTCCAGGGAGGCAGCCTGCTCTTCGGTCCGCGAGGATAAATCATCATTGCCCGCGGCTATTTCGCCTGAAGAAACGCTGACGGAGTATGCCGCCTGACCGACGGTCTTAAGTGAAGTGTCAACCTTGCTTACAAGTTGATTAAACGCTTTCGCGGTAAGCCCTATCTCATCGCGACGAGACTCATCTGCCCTAAGGGTTAAATCAAGATTTTCACTTGCGCTCTCCATTACGGTACGCATGCCATTCATATGGCGGCGAATAGACAGAATGGTTCTTACCGTGAAATAACCCAGTATCACGATACCCGCGGCAGAACCCGCGATGAGTGTCCATAAAGTCTTATGATAAGTACGGGTGTTATGCGCGTCGAATGCGTTGCCGATGCCGACGTTAAGCTGACGCTGCTTCAGATAGTCATAAATCAGGCTACGGGTGGTAGCGCCTACACCGTCATTTCCCTGCAGGTCGGGCATCGCCACATCATCATTGTGCGCTCTGGAACCAGCAAAAAAAGCCGGTAACCTGGCACGCATTTGCTGAATAATGGCAAGTTCACGCTCAGTCATCTGTCGATCTTCGTCGTTAGAAACGTTCACCTCAAGATAGTGCCGGGTACCTTCCGTCAGCTGGTCGATATTTTCGTTAATCTCTTTTTCAAACTTTGCCTGCTGGCTGAGGATTTTTGAACTCTGATGCCGGTAAAGACTAATGATAATTTTGTTGCTCGTGTCAATCAGGTCGTCAATATCTGTAATGGAAGGGATAGTGTTTTCTTGCACGTACTTAAATCGTGCCTGAAATCCGGTCACCACATTAACGGATGTGGTAACGAGTGCGATCAGTGATATCGCCAGTAGCGAGAAGGTCAGGAAAAGCCGCTGTGAAATGGTCATTACGTGCTCCGATGTTTGCTGTGTTTGGTAAGTTATTGCTTACTTTCATCAACAGTTTCGGGCGAAATAATGCGGGCTTTAGTTACAAGTGTATGCAGATGTGTTAGCTAATTGTTGCTTTCAGAAGAGGCCATCAGCAATGTGCCAGAAGCGGATTTAGCAACCATTATGTTAATTTATCACCGGGAAATAATCGGGCCAATGCCTGTAAGCTTACGTTGAAGAACAGGCCAACCGCCTTTCACTACTTAATCCAGATAGCCTTTTCAGGCTTAAGGAGCGCAGCACAGCCGACGATTTTTTGGCCAGGAAGGTGGTCATGGTTCTTGAAAAAGTTGTGTAATGGCTTACTCTAGTGCACTAGAAGATATCGTTCGAGATAATGATGACTATGTCCCGTAGCGTTGGTATGCAGCTCTCTTTTGCTCTCTATGGGGCAGCTAACCGTATGGCCCGGATGCACAAGCCGTTCCTGGAGCCGTTAGGGCTGACGTTTCCGCAGTACCTGGTAATACTCGAACTCCTGAACGGATCGCCGTTATCAGTTGGCACGCTTGGCACCTCTCTCGATATGGACACGGGCACTATCACGCCGCTTGTCAAGCGTCTTGAGACAGCCGGCTTTGTTACTCGTACCCGAGACCCGAACGATGAACGACGTGTGCTGGTCAATCTGACCCCACGTGCCGAGAATATCCGGGAAGAAATCCTGGGCGTTACTAAGAAGATCAAGAGTGCCTGTAAGCTGGACGAAGCTGGACTTATTTTGCTTCGCGAGACTTTGCAGGACCTCTGTAGACCTCGAAACGATTAAAGAGGCCGACTACAGTCAGTCTGTTTTCGCTAATTTATCTAGCACGCTAGAATCTTGCTGACTAGAGATGTTTGGGCGGAATATGACCCGCCATTAAGGTCATCTGATGATCGAAAGAAACTGTCGCCCAGAGCCGTCGTGTCCATGACGTTATGGTTATGGCTACCTGACAGACACTCACCCTAACAAAGGAAGCAGTTATGACTATGAATCTCATTCATTCCAGCGCCGAAACCTCACCAGATGAAACGCTGTCGTTCAGAGAAACTATCCGCACGCGTCGCTCTGTCCGTGGCTTTCTCGATAATCCCGTGCCTTTAAGCATTATCCGGGAGGTGCTGGAAGATGCTCAGTACGCACCTTCTAACTGCAATACGCAGCCCTGGAATACTCACATCGTCCGCGGCGAGAAGCTCAGGCAGCTCTCCAGAATTCTGCACGTCAAAAACGATGCTGGAGAATTCACACCGGACTTTACTTTCGACCAGAACGACTATTACGGCGAATATCGTAAGCGTAACGACGCGCTAGGCAAGGCCTATTATGAAGCCATGAACGTGATGCGCGAGGACAAGGAGGGGCGGCATCGCGTGGGCGCGATGAACTACTCGTTCTTTAATGCTCCCCAGGTCGCGTTCCTGTTCATGCCCTCATTTGGTGACAATGTGCGCGTTGCAGGAGACATCGGTATGTATGGACAGACCTTTCTGTTGTCGCTCGCGGCGCGTGGTCTCGGTGGTATTCCCCAAACTGCGCTTGGTTTTTTTGCCCAGACAATCCGTGAATTCCTCGGCGTGCCTGACGAATTGAAACTGCTCTTTGGCATATCTTTCGGCTACCCGGATGAGGCGGCGCCCGGTAACCGGTTCCGCATGGATCGTGTACCGGTCGACACCAGTGTTGCCTTCCACGACTGATCGAGGATGGGGCGTCATTATTTTATCCGCCCCGTCCTCCACCGCATCAATTACACAGCGATTAATCGTAACGAGGATGAGATCATGAATATTGGCATACTGGGCACCGGCAATATCGGTAAAACGCTGGTTCTGAAACTCAGCGCTGCAGGTCATGACGTCAAGGTCGCCAATTCACGCGGTCCTGACACGATCGAAGGCGAAATTCTGACTCATGGCGCCCGTGCCGTCACGGCCACTGAAGCCCTGACGGGCGTCGACGTAGTGATCCTGTCGACACCACTCAGCGCCATTCCGAAGATCGCCCCGCTGTTCGCCAGCGTGCCTGCCAGCACCGTTATAATCGACACCTCCAACTACTATCCAAAACGTGACGGTGAAATCGCTGACATCGAAGCCGGCCAAACCGAAAGCGAGTGGGTTGCAGAGCAGCTTGGCCGCCCCATCGCCAAAGCGTGGAACGCCATTACTTCCGCTTCCTTTGCACAGAAAGGCCTCCCTGCAGGGACAGCCGGGCGGATCGCCATTCCCGTTGCTGCCAGCGGCGAGCGTGAACGGGATGTGGCGATAAGGCTGGTCGACGAGACCGGGCTCGACGCTGTTTATGCGGGACCGCTCAGCGAATCATGGCGCCAGCAACCAGGCTCGCCAGGCTACTGCACGGACCTGACGCGCGATGAACTGACGGATGCTCTGACCGCGACAGAGCGGGCCCGCCTGCCGAAACGTCGTGACCTCGCCATCGAGGCGATTATGGAACGGGTTGGCGACAGCACCACTAATCCCGACTCGGACTATGCCGTGCGTCTGACGCGCGCGCTCTTTATGTAGCTCACGCAGCGACCCGGGTATGCAGCCGTTGTGGCCGGTTCAGACATGCCCTTTCCTGAAACGTGTCGACGCTCTGACGCTCTATCAACAAACTGAATAAGGTATTGAACTCATGGCAATGCATCAGAAGCCCGTCGTACTGATTCTGGGCGCTACCGGAACTATCGGTAGCCATATCGTCAAAGAACTCGACGACAAAGAGGTTCATCTTCGTATCGCTTCACGCAAGCAAGACACGGTAGACCAGCTGCGCAGGGATGGAAAAGATGGCGTTTATCTCGATCTTGATAAACCGGAGACCTTCGCGCTCGCGCTGGCGGGCGTAGATCGCGTTTTCCTCTTAACCGGCTACAGCGTTGCCATGCTCACGCAGAGTAAAACCCTGGTGGATGCAGCCAAAAAGGCAGGTGTGAGCCATATCGTGCATGTGGGTGTGTTCGCTGAATGGGATACCACGGATGCCCACTTTGTATGGCATCAGATGATTGAAAAATATATCGAGGCGAGTGGTATTGCCTGGACGCATCTCCATCCAAATATGTTTATGAATGTATTCACCGGCCTTTATATCCCCAAAAATTTCACCTACACGACTTACTGGGGCGATCGGAGAGTCGGCTATATCGCGCCCGAGGACATTGCCGCCGTAGCCGCAAAAGTGCTCTTCGATGGGCCTGCGCGTCATACCGGTCAGCATTACTGGCTGAGCGTGGAAAGTTTGAACGGTGAAGAAATTGCCGCGCTTATGAGTGAGGTGACCGGGCTTGAAATCAGGTGCGAAGACAAAGGACTGGAAGGATTCCGTCAGTTGATTGATTCACTTATCTCTCAAGGGGCTGACAGCTGGTACGCAAACGCAAACATTGATTTCGTTACCCAGATGCTTGATGGCAGGATGTCCTATATGTCGATGGTGCAAAACGATCTTCCTTATATTCTCGGCAGGCCAGCGAAAACGGCGCGGGAATATTTGACTGAAAATAAAAGTGCGCTAATTGCTTCAGCAAAGAACCTCCAATAAGAAAGAACCGGTGCTCGTGAGATGCTGGCATTTTATTCACGAGCACGTTTTTGCCAGCCTTGTTGAGTTATGATTTTTTGCGGCAGGTTCCCTGCCCGGACGCAGACACGAGTGACTTAGCGCATGTAAAGGCCTCTCAGGCCTCATTGAAAGCGTCTCACTGGACAATAACCAGCGGCTTTATTTTCTCAGGCATTCAACAACGCATCTGTTTTTGCTCATGAACATGGGTAACAAGCGATGCGTAATTTAATGATGCACCGGGACCAATCCAAATGAAAAGTTTTACCCGCGATCTCATTATCTGGATTGAAGAGAATCTTGATAAAAAAATCATCCTCGACGAAGTGGCAGAGAAGTCCGGTTACAGTAAGTGGCATCTCCAGCGATTGTTTCGCCAGGAAACGGGCATGAAGCTGGCCACCTACATTCGCGAACGCAAACTGTCCGAATCGGCCATCCTGTTGAAAATGACCAGCGCACCTGTTATCCATGCCGCTGAAAAGTTTGGCTTTACCAATCAGCAGGCTTTCACCCGGACCTTTACAAAATATTTTTGTCTTCCCCCGGCGCGTTACAGGCAGACCAGGGAGTGGCATTTTCGCGGCCTGCAGCCCAGTCTTTTATCAAACGCTGGCACCATGACGGAACCGGAAACCACATGGCTTAGCGCGCCCGCGCTTTCTGATGTGACCTTCAGCTACCAGTGTGAAAGCGCCGACCTTTACAGTATTGATTTCCACACGGAGCAGCGTGAGCAGGGCCTTAAAAAGGCGGCGCGCCTCCTTCGCGGACAATCCCCCACCTGGTTCGCAGAACGTTTTGAGCCTGACAGCTCCTCCGGCAATATTCGATTGACACTGACCTTTGGCTGTCGCGAGGATAAAGATGAGCGTGGCGGAAAGAAGACGTTCAGTCCATGCATGTTCCTGCGCTTCCCGTTTGAAGGTAGTGCGGCAGAACTGACTGAAATGCAGATGAATGTTTACCGGCACATTCTGCCGCGCCGTGCTGAAGCCCGGCGGGACGGGCACGACTTATTCATTATGGGGCCGGGCCATGAGGCAAACCTTATGTCATCTCACTTTCAGGGGGATTATTACATACCGGTGACAGCAATCTAAACGCGTTGTGGGCCGGTTTCCTGACTTCCTAAAGGATATTTAACGCAGCTATGAATTAATCTTTCAGATGAAATACTAATAAGCCTTGAAAAATTTATTTCCGGCAAAATACCTGGTGGGAATATTGCACGGGGCACGCATTTTGTTCCAGTAGATACGCAGATTGCATGTCGATTGTTTCTTATAAACGTGCCGGTAGCTGCCTATATACAGTGTAAAAATTGAGTATATGCAAGTTAAAGTTGGTAAACGTCCGCTGTTCGCTCAAAGCGGACCTTTAGCCCAGTAAGTCAGTCTGCTCTATGCCAGAACGGAAGTAGCCAATTTCGCACAGAAATGATTGCATAGTAATACTACCTGCATTTACCAGGCAGCATTAAATTTACATAACATTTTAATATAATTATAATTTTCATCGGTAATTCTTACTGGGTTTTGAGAGGTCGATGAGTGAATGTTTCTTTATCATTAGGTGACCTGGGGCCACGCATTTGCATCATGGGGCCATCAAATAGTGGTAAATCCACATTGGGAAAAGCTATTTCATCTAAAACGTCATTACCTTTAATTCATCTTGATCAACTGCATCATCTGCCTGATACAAAATGGGTTCCACGTGAACCAGAAGATTTTTATCGCTTGCATGAAGAGGCAATTCGTAAAGAAAGATGGGTGATAGAGGGTAATTACACAAAGTGCATATCCCCCCGACTTGAACGTGCCACAGGACTGGTATTGCTTAATGTGCCGGTAACGATAGCGTTACAGCGCTACATACGCCGATGTTACTCGTCCAAACCTAGGATCGGTGGTCTCAATATCCGAAGGGAGAATGTGACTTGGGAAATGCTTAAATACATTGTGCATACTGCCCCTAAAAACCACCTTCACCATATGAAAATTTTCGAGCAGGCAACCATTCCCAAGCTAATGCTTGCATCGCTCCGCGAAATTAACATCTGCTATCAAAACTGGAATATTTTATAGAAATTTCATAAGGTTAATATACCTCCGATAAGCTTCAATTATTTATCAGAGGTTGTACTTCGCTTAGATTAATTATCTGGCTCGTTCAATGTGCTGGGGATGACATCAATCCTGTCCGCTCTTCGCTCATAGCGGACCGTTCCCGGTCTTAGGTCCGCTTTGTGCCAAAAGCGGACGTTGAAGAATTGATTTAGGGCGAAGGCGGGCCCTAAATATATTAGGGCTTTCATTTTAAGCTCTGGCTCTATGGATAGGTGGGTAAACCGCAATTTCAGCAAAATTGCAGTGGCTTTTTTTCTCTGAAGACAAGAGCAACAGATATTCACAACGTCGGCATCTGATTTTGTTCTGCACCGCTTAAAATAGAGCTTAACAGTACCGGAGTGCTACATGCCGTGCTGTTTTGCCAGCCATTGACTGGCCGTTGTAGTTGAAATTCTCTGACGGTGATTGTAAGTATTGCGCTTACTCCAGGCTACGCCGTCTGGCCGTGCGAAAGCAATTCGGTAATTTGCACCAATATCTTGCGGATTGTGCTGCGCATCACCCTGAAGCTGTTGCCTGTCCAGTAATTTTCTGTTTACTTTGATGCCCCAGTAAGCACTCATTAAATCCGCAAGCTCGCTGTAAGTCAGCGTATCACCTGCAATATAGACAATCTCGTTTTTGAAAGTGGGCTGATGGAAGAATATGTCCGCAGTCAGCTTGCCAATGTCTTCTGGTGTGGTTAGCGTTACCGCGTGCTTCCAGTCTCCTAGAGCACAGACGGTTTTACTTTGCGCGTCAATCACACCAAAACCGGGCTCAAACAAATAGCTGGTAAAAATGCCTGTGGATACGATGACCCACGATGTTGCGTTTTGCTGGCGTAAAAGGTGGCGAACTTCGAGCTGTTCATCCCAAACTTGTTGACCGCTGCCTTTACCCACTACGTCATAATCAACGCCAAATTGCCATGGGAAGTAGCGGGCTACAGCCGCTTTGAATACCGCCTGCGTAATTTTTATCTGTGTTCCTGGCCCGCCGACAAAACCACTGCAGTTGATGACGGCGTCGAAAGCAGCAAATAGTTCACTCAGTTCATCAATACTGTTTTCCTGCAGATCGCCCTCTACTACAGCGATTCCAAGTTTCGTCAGTTCATCCAGCCGTGCCTTGCGCGAGCCAGAAATGGCATAAGCGGCTTCGCTTCTGAGTAACACGCTAATTTTTACATCGGTATGTTCCTGCACTTTATTGCTCATCGCTCTCAATACCTGAATACCAAGCTCGCCTGCACCGAGTACTAAAACAGTATCTTTAGGTTTCTTTTCAGTATTCATTGTTGCTTCCTGTTGTATTAAAACGTCATCCTGACAGCTGACATGACCTGGTTCAATTAGGCACACGCATGATACCGGAGGTGATATGGAGTCTGAGCGGGAAGCACTGTTGCAATTTTCCAGGGAATTTTGTGAGGAATTAAGCAACGATGATGAGGGCCTAAAACGTGAGATCCTGGCTCATGCAGGTAATCGCTGGTCGCTGGGCGTGCTGCATATTCTTGGTACTAACGGACCTCTTCGTTACGGAGAGTTACGCCGCTACCTTACGAGTGTCACTCAAAGAATGCTGACGCGAACACTGCGACATCTGGAGCGGGACAGGCTTATATCTCGCTATGATTATGAGGAAAAGTTGCCCCGGGTGGTTTATGCAATTACAGATATGGGAAAAGAAATGCTTCTGCGGATGCTACCTTTATGGTCTTGGATTATTACATCCGCAAGCTATTTCCGGGAAACAAGAGCACAGTATGACGATGATTGAATCTTTTGGTGACAACATGGCAAAAAGAGACTTGAGGAATTTTTGCATGTTAAAACTCTCTTCAAGAAAGCTGCAACGTGATATTGCAGCCTACATTGAGAGCCGATAGGTCTGCTTCTCGCTCATAGTAGACCTTGCCACGCGAGCATGTCCGCTTTGTGCCAGAAGCGGACATCGATTAAAATTGCTGTGAATTAAACGCCACGAGATTTCTCTAATTTGATGTCAGTGCCATTGAGATCTGTTTCATTACCCCAACCGAGCTGCATATAAAATTTCGCCGCTCGACTATTTTTATCGGTTTCCAACCAGGCAATCTCATGATGTTGGAATAACTCCTGCTCAGCTAGCCTAACAAGCCTGCGACCTATTCCTTTGCCTTCATATTCAGGCAGAACAAAGGCTGCAAATAGACAGCCTTCATCCGGCAAAATCATGGAGAAGCCAATAATTTTGTTATTTTCAGTCGCAACCCATGCGCAAAGACTTTTTTCGATCATATCGCCTACGACGCCTTCGGTAATACCCATCTGCCGCATCTCTTCACGACTCAGGTGATTCTCCATTACCGATGTTCTGACGTCGAACATACCCTCGATATCAGAGAGTTGAGCTGTTCTTACGTAGATACTCATTAGTCTAACTCCATGTATGACAAAATAATTTTCATAATAATGTCAAAATAAAATCAACGGAATATAAAGTTTAAGGTAGCTAATTATGTCCGCTGTTCGCTCATAGCGGATTTCCCGAGGTTGCAGCGACCTATGCGCAGCCGATACTTTGTCTAACTGCATGCGGATGAAGGGATTACCGTGGTGGTGTACAGTTAAATTTTCTTTCCGTGACGACTGTTCCTCAACCTCGCCTTTTGCTAGCCTATGCGGCTGGACTGCTTCCAGCCGCATTAGCGTTACCGGTTAAGGAGTTTCCATGTCGCCTTTCAACAAACACCGCCCCTTCATTTCCCTTTCTCGTCGTCAGCGTCGTAAAAAAGTCATCGAGCTTAAAAACCGTATCTATCGTGAACGTCAGCGTTGTGGCGGGTTGTTCTATGATGATTGCGATATTCAATACTACAAAGATAACCCTGACCATACTTGGGCATGGAGTGATATCTATTTTGTCGGCCGCGATCCCGCCGATCTCTGGAATGCTGAAATCATCACGGCTAAGTTGGCATTTCAAGATGCGGTACATGATCGCGCATTCAATGAAACCTGGGCGATGCTCAGTCAGCAGGAACAAGAAGAAGAGGCGCGATATGAAACAATTCCCAATGTGAATAGCAAAGGCAAAATCGTTAGCCGTACCTTTCTGCACCGAGAAAAACAGGCTTATGCGATTTTTGGTGGGCTGACATTTTGGCAGTTTGTTGAGAAGCGTGAGCAGGAAATAGGACAAGATGAACAGCAGGATGTATGTTGTAGTTATCAATTTCTGCCGGGGTTCGCATATGGACATGGGCTACGGATGGTTGTTGATGCTGAGGCGCTGAGTGTGCCAGTTATTGAGGCGGCGATTGGGGATTTTTTGAAAAGAGTGAGTGGCGTGCCTAGGGGACAGCGATTTATAAGTGGGAGGATTTAAGATGCGGGTGTCCATTAATTAGGTAATAAGAGGGAGTTAACCTTTATCACCCTCCCATATTATTATTTCCCAGTGGATTTACTAGGTTTTAATCCTGGAGTATTTCCGAGAGTATCTTTGTTGTCACGCCGACGCTGATCAGGCTTTCCTGTCGATTTAGCTATTGGTTTTGGACCAGGTTTAAGACCCATGATATTTATCCTTCTAATTTAAGAGGGGCTGCCCTCCTATCCGGTTTTATGGCATAGCTCAAAAAATAACAAGAGGATTAATACGTCACATGCCAGTTAAATTATTATTTTTGATCAGTGTCATTTTATGGCATGTAGCGGGCTTTCGAATGGAGCATTATTCACCATTTGCTATGCGGTTCTAACTAATATTGATGAGCCGGGGTTGTTAACCTGGTTATCCCTCTTAATGCTTTCTTCTTACGTGCATCACAATCTCTTTCTGAATTCATATCACGGTGAAACAATAGGATTTATCATTTTCAAACCATAGTTATCAATGAGGCCATCTATGAACAGCACAGTATACGATGCTTTCCGCTGCCTGAACTTACTTTCGACAGCGACTCGTCCGCATGGAATTCGTGAAATGGGACGGGAGCTTGGACTGGATTCAGCTAAGGTTACGCGATTGATACAGACCTTGCTGACATTGGATATGGTACAGCGCGATGCCAACCGCAAATACAGTTTAGGTATCGGTATCCACCGCTTGTCGGCTCACGCGATTCACAATTCAGCATTTTACAATGCGGTAATGGACTTACTTGAAGAGAGCGGGAATCACGCCATCTCCATCGTGATCGGTGTTCTAAGTGGAAATAAGGTGGTCTATTTGATTCATACCCGCGGCGGAAAGAGTATTGCGCGTGCCATAGGCAATTATGAGTCCTATCCGGTCCATGATTCGGTGATCGGCATTAAGCTTCTATCAGCGATGAGCGACGAAGAGATTATCAGCCAGATTGGTATCCACGATTATCAACTGCTGAGAAATGATATTGACGAGTCGCGTCGGCATCAGGTGTTTGCCAAAAATTTTGGTGCGGGAGATTACCGTCTGGCATGTAATATTCCCGGCATGCAGGCAGCGATCGCACTATCGAATATCAGCAGTGAAAAAATGGATATTGAGAGCTTACGTTTGTACCTTACGTCGGCAGCGAAGAAAATTAGCGGAGAATCACTGCCGATGCTGCAGCAGTAACTCGCAACGAGCAGCTGTCTCAGACACGAGCTGCCCGGTTTTATATAGCGTAGAACCCAGTCCCACACTGTCGTAATAACGCAGGAACTCAGTTGCATTCTCCACCCCTACCCCGCCCACGGCTGAAAAGCTTACGGGCTGAGAGAGTGGACCTTTCACCAGTTGAGGATAATTTTTCGGTAGCGAATAGGCCGGAAAAACTTTCATCACATCCACTCCCAGATCGATAGCAGTGAATATTTCACTCGGCGAAAACACCCCCGCGTACACTACAAGTCCGTATAGTTTAGCCTGCGCAATCACAGCCGGGTTTAAATTAGGAGTCAGAATAAAATCCGCAGCGGCTGCAAAACTGCGCTGCACCTGATCTTCCGTGGTGACAGTTCCCACGCCAAGCTGGATATCATTCCCAAAGCGATGGCGGACTTGTCGCAGGCTGATTTCCCAGTTAGGTGAATTGGTAGTGATTTCTATACGATGAATGCCCTGCTCAACCAGGCAGGCAATATGCGGCACTGCGTCTTCTGGCGTTATCCCGCGGAGGATAGCGATGATTTGCTTATTATCCACCATAACTAAATACCCCATTTAATCCGGCTATGATTGCGTCTTCGGCGGCTAAGAGTTCATAACGACGATGCAAAACCTCACATGCCAATCGATAACGTGGCAAAAGCATTTCACTACCAATAAAGCATACCGTTTTATCGCCGCTGGGATGTCCGCATGCAACTTCGTATCCAATGAGCAATCCGGAAAGCCAGGAAGCGGCCTGTTCCTGTGCCAAAGCACCAAGAATATAACGGCCTCGGCAGCGAAACAGTTCCGTCACCAGTTCAACTTTTTCATGCACCACTGATAGCGCGGTTTCGACTCCCGCCTGAAAAGCGGCCGGTGATTGAACTTGCTCCGGCAGCCCTTTACCCACCACGGATTGATTGAGTAACAAATGATAAAGTTCGCCAGTCATCAAGGTCTGCATCTCAGTGACCTGCTGCTGCGAGCGTTCAACCCACAGCCATTTGCTGTGGGTGCCGACGGCGGCGAACGTGGAGGCATCAGAAAGCGTGAGCGCACCCGCCAGTTGCATCTCTTCACCACGGCAGATCTCATTCACTCGTTTATCGCAAATACCGGGCCGTATGGTCAGCGGATTTGGCAGGATACCCGGCAGTTCCAGGCCTTTACCCAGCAGTTGCGAAAAACTAAGTGGCATATTGAGGTAACCGGCGTCAGCAATACCGATATTGCTGCCAATCATGCCGCAGAGCAGCACGGGTATTTGTTCATCGTAAGCATCCTCTAGCCGATGCAGCTGCTGCTTTAAAATCTCAGGCAACGCTGAGCGCTGGCACTTGCCGACGCCGCAGCTGTCTTGCACAGATTTAATCACTACGCCATCGCGCACGCTGAGGGCGCGAAAGTTGCTGGTACCCCAATCCACCGCGATATAGTTCATGGACGTCCTCCTAACACGGCGAGAGGCAGGAAATCCGTGATCTCTTTCAATTCCCGACGCGTGGCGTCATCCAGACTTTTCGCCGGCTCACGTACATAATCGCTGGCAAAAATCCCTGCCTGATGCAGCACTGTTTTATGTATGGCTACCCCGATCCCCGGTTGCATTCCATAGCGCAGGAAAGGTAGATAGCGATAAAACAGCGCTTGCGCTTCCTGACGATCTTGCTGCCATGCCGCCAGGATGGCATTAATCACGTCCGGGAATTCGCAAGCAGGCATGGTGCCCGTTACACCACGGCATAACTCCTCAAAGAGGAAACCTGCGTTCAAGCCGCCAAACAGGCCTACGCTATCTCCAAGCGCCTGTTTTAACGCAGTGATTTTCAACGTCGTCGGCGGTTGTTCCACTTTGATATACCTGATGGCGGGAAAGTCCTGACACAAACGCACCAGCGTCGAAACGGGAATGTTAACGCCCGTCATCAGAGGCGCGTCCTGGATCATGATATCGATTTCGCTGGCCTGACATATGTCTCGCCAGAAGTGATAGATCTCCTCCGGACCGGGCTTAACCACCGAAGGCGGATTGACCATCGCCACCTGAGCTCCCCAGCGATGCACCCGGTTGATGTCTTCAATGGCAACAGCGGATGAAGCACCGCCAGCAGCAGCCACCAGCGGTAAATCCCCCACCAGCTTTTTGACGCAAAAGAACAGGATCTGCTTTTCATCCTGCGTTAAGGCGTAGCCTTCGGAAGCATTGCCAAACAATGCAAGACCATCAATGCCTTGTTGCAGCAGAAATTTCACCAGACGTTCAATGGATGCCAAATCCAGCTGGCCCTGCTCATCAAATGCCGTGGCGAGAATGGGTATGTTACCTTTTAACATGCAGCCTCCATCATCACGTCGCGCACGCGATCTTCATCAATTTCAATGCCTAACCCTGCGCCCTGCGGCAGGTGATACTCACCGCGTTCGCAAATCAGTGGCTGCTTGAGCAGTTGATTAGCGAGGGCAAAAACTGGCGGCTGATATTCGAGCATAAACAGGTTGGGTATGGCGGCGGCAACATGGATCGACGCGGCGATGCAAGGACCTAGACCCACGCTTAAATGCGGTGCCACACGTAAATTCCATGTCTCGGCCAGCGACGCGATATGCATCAGCTCGCTAATGCCGGTTCTGCCGACATCGGGCTGAAGGATATCTGCAGCGCGCTGTTCAATCACCGCTTTGAATTGATAACGCGTACGCTCGGTTTCACCTAACGCAATGCTGACCGCACTTTTGGCACGTAATTCGCGATGGCCAGCGATATCTTCTGGCAGCAGTGGTGCTTCGAGAAAGCCGACGCCCAGCGCGTGCAGTTGCGCTGCTAAATCAGTAGCGTCTGCCACACCGTAATTCCAGTGCGCATCAATGAAGACTTGCGCCTCATCGCCGAGCGTTTCACGAATGGCTCGAATATTTTTAATGTCTTCTCGCACGCCGTAGCCCAGAGCTAACTTAACGGCATTAAAGCCTTTCTCCTTCCATTGCCTGGCGAGGCGGCTGCGGCTTTCAATATCAGGCTCAGGTAAACCCGAGACATAGCAAGGGATCACATCGCGAAAGGCACCGCCGAGTAGTTGATGGACCGGAAGACCAAGAATTTTTCCCTTGAGATCCCACAATGCGATATCCACACCTGCAATAGCGTCGATATGATAACCACCGGTATGTCCACGATCGCGCATGGAGTCATACATCCTTGAGTTGAGCACGCCGCCAGAGAATGGCGATTCCCCTATCAACAATGGCGCGAACAGCTGCTTAATCAGTTCTGCGATCACCTGAGGCACCACCGGCGCCAGGGCTTCTCCCCATCCTACATGCCCTTCGCTACTGGTAATTTTCACCAGGCAGGTTTCCATCTTGCGTGAGTAGACGCAGCGGTATTCTGGACGATAGTAATAATCCGGACCGGTTCCGTCCGGCTTACCGCCGAGGTAGGCATGTTCCGGGGTGATTTTGAGTGGGAAACACTCCACTTTCGTTATGTGCATAAAGGCTCCAGTTTCCATTAATCCAACACTTTTCCGGCAGTTTCTTTTGCAAACCACACTGCAATGAATGAAATTAGTGCGGTGATCATCACGTACCAGGCGGGTGACAGCGGATCTCCCGTTAAGGAGATCAGGCTGGCGGATGCCAGGGGTGTTACACCGCCAAACACCGCCACAGTCAGGTTGTAGGACATCGCGATGCCGCCATAGCGAATCGCTGTGGGGAACAGTTCGACCATTGCTGCGCCACAGCCACCGTTAAACAACGCAACACACACACCCAATACACTCATTGCCGCGATAGAGCTGCCCACCGATCCCTGTGTCATTAGCAGCATGGCGGGATAGGTCAACAGGATGAAACCAGCGCATGCCACCAGCATCAGCGGCCGTCGTCCCCATCTATCAGACAAGTAGCCCGTGATTGGCATGCAAATAGCGACGCTCAGTAAGCCCAGCGTGGTGATGAGATAAGAATCAGTACGGCTGTAGTGCAGATGCGTAGACAAATAGCCGGGCATAAAGGATTGCAGCACCCAGCTGCTGACCGCTTTGATCACGACGAAACCGGTACAAAACAGCAACGCCGACAATGAGGTTTTCAAGGCAGTGCGCAGTGGCGATTTTTCGATTTTGCCGGTGGCTTTTAACTTGTGAAATTCAGCCGAATCTTCCATGTTGCGGCGCATATATAACCCACCCAATCCGAGCGGTGCTGCGAGCAGGAAAGGAATGCGCCATCCCCAGTCATTCATTGCCGTCTCACCCAACCAATAGGTCAACAGCAGCACCAGTCCAGAGCCGCAAACAAACGCCATGAAACTGAAGTTCTCACTCCAGCAGGTAAGCGTGGCGCGACGATGCGGCTCAGCGCTTTCTGCCAGATAGGTAATTACGCCGGAACTCTCACCACCTGCGGCGAATCCTTGTACTAATCGAGTCATCACCAACAGCACCGGTGCGACAATTCCCACCTGATGCCAGGTCGGCAGAATGCCCATCACAAATGTAGATATTGAGGTGATGACAATTACCGTCACCAACACTTTGCGTCGTCCCAGACGATCGCCCATGGAACCGAAAAAGAAGCCGCCCAGCGGACGCATTAAAAAGCCGGATCCAAATACAGCAAAAGATTTCAGAAGTGCGGTAGCAGGGTCAGAACTGACAAAGAAGTTGCTGGCAATAATCGCCGCCAGGGTGCCGTATAAGCCAAAATCGAACCACTCGATAAAATGACCAATCCCGGCTGCCATCATGATTTTGGCAGTACGCTTTGGCGGATTATTGGTTTTTGTCACCACGTACTCACCGCCATACTGACGGGTTGAATTCTCCATACGACCTCCAGAGGGTAAATGTCGCGCCATAGGAAGGCGCGTCATGTCTTGGAAGTTAGCGTATGAATTTTGATGAGATATTGCGCCGGCGATGAGAGATAGCGTGAAGCCAATCAAAGAACAAATCCGGCAATTGCTTCACATAGTGAAGCAGAGAAGAGATCCCTTACAAAGCGCCTAATGTAAGCCGGGTTTATAGTTATCAGACCAAGCCATTACGTATAATCCCAAAGCTTTGCCTATGCTGCCGGTGGTTTTATTCAATGCGTATATTTCATGTCAGTCCACCAAAAAACCGAATCGAAACATAGGGCGTCAGCACATATCTCCTCGTCATTGAAACAGCGCTAAACGAGCTATCCTTCCATAAGGAGGAACAACCTATGTGCGGAAGATTCACACAGTTCCAGAACAGAGATACCTATTTTGATGCCCTTAGTGTAGCTGATGGTGACTACATCCATGATCCTGAACCTATCGGGAGGCCGGGCTTTTTGATCCTTTTATCCGTCTCATTGTTCGTATTGTAAAAGGCGATCCGCTTAAAGTGGTGATCGGCACTGCTATCCTGGATATCAGCGTGGCGCTCGACGGCGATGGTGCCACCACCTATCTCATCTGTACGGCAGCACTTCTTCCACTGTATCGTCGGCTGGGAATAAAGCTTCAGTACATGGCCACCGTACTGCTGCTTTCAATCGGCGTAATGAACATGCTCCCGTGGGGAGGACCAACAGCGCGCGCTGCCAGCGCCATGAAGGTAGACGTTGGAGAGCTCTTTATGCTGCTTCTGCCCATTATGATCTGTGGCCTTGCCTGGGTAGTGCTGGTTGCCATTATTTTTGGACTGCGCGAACGTCGCCGGCTTGGGGTAATTAAAATCGATCTGAGTGAAGAGACCGGGCAGGTTACATCTGTAACTAATTATCGTTATCTCTTTAATTCAGCGCTGACCATTGCCCTACTGGTTATGTTAATTCTGGGCATGCTTCCTATGGCAACACTGTTTATGATCGCCTTTGCAGTGGCGATGCTAGTGAATTTCCCTAACCTGAAGCATCAGAAGAAGCTCCTTGCCAAACATGCAGAGAACGTGCTTGCCATTGTTTCTCTCATTTTTGCAGCAGGTATTTTTACCGGCATCCTGTCCGGAACAGGTATGGTAGATGCCATGTCTAACAGTCTTGTAAATTCACTGCCAGCCTCAGCCGGCCCCTGGCTCGGCATCCTCACGGCGCTGATCAGCATGCCGTTCACCTTCTTCATGAAAAACGATGCGTTCTATTTTGGCGTTTTACCCATTCTTGCGCAGACAGCGACAAGCTACGGAATCTCGCCTATGCAGATGGCCGTTGCTTCACTGATTGGACAACCTGTTCATCTGCTCAGCCCGCTTGTTGCGTCAACTTACCTTCTTGTCGGCATTCTTAATCTGGATTACGGGCTGAATCAGCGCGCAAGCCTTAAATGGGCGGTGGGAACAGTATTGTGCATGCTGTCAGACGCCATCGTGCTTGGCACATTACCGCTACACAACTGATCTATACACGTTAATTAATTCGCTGTGATTTAACGCTGCCCTTATTATTTATAAGGGCAGCGTTAATGTACGCTTTTCGCTAAAACCAGACATTGGGCTCGCGTCGTCCGCTCTTTTCACTAAGAGGGCTTTGCAAACATCACGGTTTTAATTAAAGGATAACAGCTAATAATATGTGGGTCTCATTGGCTGCGTTCCATCAATTCAAGCGTCTGACCATCAGGACTTTGTAAATATATTACTCTGGTACCCTGCATGGGTCCTGACGACACTGTTTGAGGTTTACCCGGCGTCTTCCAACCGTAGTCCGATACTTTGCCTAAGAGCGTATCAAGATCCTCAACCATAAAAGCAAGGTGAGCGTAGCCTGGGATATAGGGCGCTGAAGGTTTTTCTGGCTGCTCAA